>Ga0157366_1001218_pt1 | contig 10480 bp, 12 predicted proteins | sample AttbisABBM1_FD_113149 | JGI IMG/M metagenome (GOLD analysis project Ga0157366, IMG submission 113149) | Fungus gardens microbial communities from leaf cutter ant in Botucatu, State of São Paulo, Brazil - Atta bisphaerica ABBM1 | ecosystem: Host-associated > Fungi > Mycelium > Unclassified ...
AGGGACTGAATCAATACCATCATGCGCCTGTCCGTGCAGAGCAGATCCTATTGCGGTCATAAATACGCCTGCTGCTGCGGCAGCGGCAATGGCCTGAGTAGATGCTACAGTTGGCCCCACATAGGGAACTCCAATCCATGCAGTAAAAGCGCTCAACGCAGCCATCGCAACTTGAGCCGCGGCATATTGCAATAATGCCACCCCAACGGACTGTATGAACGTTGCGGCAAAATCCTTAACGTTTAACTTCCCAGTTTCAGCCCATTGAACAATCATATCGGTCAGCCCCCTGAATGTCTGAGCGCCGATCTGTTGCATATTTGAGTATAAATCCATATATGCAGCCGCCTGATCTGTCATCCCAGAAACAAATCCAGCAGTTGAATCATTCTGTAATTCATCAAGGCCTTTATAATATTCATCCTGAATTCTTAAACGTTCACCTAGGGCCTTCTGTAGTTTTTGAGTGGCAGAATCATAATAAGACTTATCAATATCACCAGATTGATACTGCTTTAATAAGTCATCCTGTTTCGATGAAAACTGCATCTGAATGTCATTTTTGTCTCTTAATCTGTTTCTTTCTTTTTCTCCAGAGTACCTTCCGGATAAATCGTTATCGAACCCTTGTTTAACTAATTTATTTTGGCTATTAAGATTAGAAACAAGTTGGGATATTTTTAGATTTTCCTCATTAAGTTTTTTCAGGGATTTTGCTTTATCAACTTCATCAGCCATCTGCTGAAGTCTTTCTTTCTGCTTTGATGTTAATCCAGCAAGACCCCCTTGAGATATATCAAAATTTATCTTCTGTAATTCTGTTACCTCTGCTACTTTCTTCCCTGTCGTATCAATAAGAACAAGCTGTTTTTTTAAATCCAATAACCGTTGATTGAATTTATTATCTAGCCTACCTGATTTATTTCCTGATCCAGATTTTGAATTATGCTCTCCACTACCAAGCTTAAAATCAAAAACGGTATTGGATATGTCATTCAGTTCTTTAGATGCTGAAACATTATCATCAATAGCCTTTTTTCTTCCCTCAAGGGCGGCTATTTCTTTGTTGATATGATCAACTGAAGGAGCAGATCCATATCTCCTTGCTACATCCATTCCAGGAAGGCTGGCTTCATCTAATTGCTTATGAAGCACCGCAAGCCTGGTATCTATTGCATCTTTAGTATTGTACCCACTGATATCAACCTGATTAGTCAATCCAGCGTTTACACCATGTGAAAAACGTGAGGCAATTGCTGCCAATTTCCCAGCTTCAGCAGCAGTTCGAATCATGAACCCTGCTATTTGAGCAATCCCAGTAACTAAATCAGATAGCCCCTGTAAAACGTTAGGGTCGGTCAATGTTTTTCTGATGTCTTCAACAGAGTTACTAAGAGGAGATAGATCTACTTTAGCCAACCCAGTGGCTATCTCCATCTTTAGCGATGTAACGCTGTTTTCTATATCCTGAAAAAACTCATTTACTTTGATTAAATCGTCAATATCTTCCTGTTTTGGAGCGATACCGTAATCTTTAGCAAGAGAAATAAACTGTTTTAACTTTTCATTATTATTATCAAATAAAGGCAACATCTTTGATAAATCATTACCTAAACTTTCCAGTATGTTTATTTTTTCTGCTTGAGTAGACAGGTTACCAACAGCTTTACTTATTGCCAGCAATTGTTTGTCTGGTGATACCTGGGCTAATTTTTTAGCCGACAGCCCCAAATGATCTAATGCCTCAGCAGCATCACCCGACTGGTTAAGAACTGCGTCACCAATTTTATCATTGATATCTTTGAAAATGTCAGCAATATTGTCGCCTTCTAGGCCTGCTTTTTTTGCTGCAAATTGCCAGGCAAGAAGCTCTTGCGTAGACATTTTAAGGGATTTAGCTAATCTGTCGCTTTCAACAACATGTTGTGATGTATTTTTTAAAAGAGTAAATCCGGCCACAGCAGCTGTTGTTGCAATAGCGGCCATTCCAGCAACGGCTGCACCTGCTAATTTTATATTAGACTGAACTCTTCTTCTCCAATCGTCAGATGATCGTTCGGCCCTATCCATGCCTGCGACAAATCCGCCAACGCGAGCAACAAGATCCAGAGTCAGAGTGCCTAGAGATCGACCTGCCATATATCCCCCAAAAACAAAAAAACCCGATTTTTCGGGGTTTTAAATGTTTTACATATTTAATTTACCCTTCCTATATATCCGGCGTTAACCTGTGCATCCGCAGAATCTATTTTACCGTGAGAATAAAACATAGTATGAGATTCAATTCCGGTATAAGCACCATAGGAGTTTTTAGCGTTTAACGTTATTGGAATTATCCAGCCATAACGTATAGCCCCACCTGACTCTGCAAGTATTCCATCTTTAAACCATGCTTTTTCTGGCGTACTAAAAGTAAATTTCGACGAATATGGATCCTTTAGTCTATTTGACCACCAATCTTTAATCTGTTGTTGATAATCATTCGGCAACTGACCATAGTCAGCAGCATCCATCTCAATTTTACTCGGTGGCGTTACTGAGCAAGCCGTTAAAAAACACACAAAGACAAAAACCAGTAATCTTTTCATATGCATCCCCAATTAATAGACATTTCGATAATAGGGGCTATTTAGTGACAATTGAAGAGATTAGATCCAGTTTTTCATCGCATCTTCCAGAGATATAGGTTGTTCATTAATGTATGATGTGAAATCAGTCACCTTGAAAGGTGGGGAGTCCTTACCTCTGTATACGTTGGCAATGACCGATGCAATCAGCGCTGTCCCCCACTCTGTGCGGATCACATGGTTAAGCGAACCGTACTTCTCCCTGTATTTCTCCCAAATCCTGATTTCTCTGATGCTCAAACGCTCCTGAGCCTCAGCAATAGTGCAACCGCCAATGCCATTCAGAACTAACTCACAGAAGAACTCATCCTCCCCAGTTAGCTCGATGGCTTCCCCAGTTCATTTACCTGCTGAATTGCCACCAGCAATGCAACAACAATATTTCCGTCCATAGGGCCACGCTCAGGATCAGCTTTACCCAAAATATCATCAGCAGTAAATACAGCGTCCCCGTTTTCATCACAGATATGAGCCGCAATACGTTCAGCTACCGGATCACTTTTCCCCTGGTACGACAGCAGATCAGCTTTCGTTGAGTGATAGCCCATTGGACGAACATATGTTGTCGCTTTGTGTTTAACGCCGCCAGATTCCCATTCAATTTCTTTTTTTACCGGGCGACCAGTGAATGAACCAGTACCTTTCAGTGTATCAATTGTGAGTAACATAAAATCTCCTGTAGTGCGGAGCAGTTGCCCCGCTAATTAATCAGACGCCTTCAACTGGTTCTGTGTCTTCAACCTTACGCACCCACACGCTAGGCCCTGAGCGCTGAATAGTGGCAGAGGTTGTTACAACTGCATTAGCCTGAAAATCGAATGGAAAATCGGAAACGTAGCCCTGGAAAACAAAGAATGTCCGATCTTCCGGCAAAATCATTCCATCAACAGAACCAGCCCCCGTTCCTGCCGTTGGGATTGAATCACCATCAGCCCAGCCAACAGCAAAAGTGAGAATCTCGTCATCATCGGATTCAGACAGCTGATGCAACATGATATGACTGTCGTTGCGGGGATCGGCATTAAGCGTAACGGTTGCTGATGCTGGGGTTCGTAAGCCTTTCTTATAAGTTCGGGAATTTCGTTCGCTAAGGCATGTGTCCTCGATCTGATCTGCTGGGTTTCCGCCTGGGCTGAATGACGTAATACATTCAACCTCGCTGATAACACTATCTTTCAAAACAAAAAACTGAGTGCCCTGAGTAAGGACTGACATAGGATTATCTCCAATAAAAAACCCGCTTGATTAAGCGGGTCAGTGATTAGCGAAGTGCTATCCAGTCAACATCGAATGAATAGCGGTATCGTTTTGTTTCTGGATCACGCCCCTGATTCCCCCATCGCGTAATATAAGCGTGGGGTTCAACCGCATCCCGAAGAGCGCGAGCGACTGAAATAACCTCAGTGGGCGTATCAGCATAGACATCTACCTGAATGCTGTATGAGTCAGCATCAGGTCGCTGGGAGAGATAATTTTCCGGCATACCGCCAATCCCCTGCCAGACTGCATAGGGATAAACAACGTCATCATCCTGCATTCCGAACGGATATAACCTGACCGGATCAGTCCCCAGCAGTGCTGTGACAGAAGGCGATGCGGAACAAACGGAAAATATCGGTGCAATCATGTACCACCTCCACCAGAACGTCGGATAGCGCGATCAATCGCCTTTTCGTATTCAGTAATGAATGTACTGGCGACCTGGTTAAGGTTGTTCTCGAGCGCCGGACGCATAAATGGGCGCGCTGCCATTTTTTCCGTGCCAAACTCAAGCAGACGCCAGTGCGGTGTAGGTGATCCAGATGACAGATTAGGATGGTCTTTCAACTTAGCGCCGCCCAGAATGCCAACTCTGAAAGCAAGATTCCCCGTCTTTTTAAAAACCTGACCATTCCATCTGACCGCAACATTTTTAGCGATACTGCGGCCCGTTCCAGGGTCATCCATCCGCAAAGCGGCTGCTCTGGCACTGGCGGCAACAATATTTGCCGCTTTACGCAGAGCGAATCGCCCACCTTTTTTCTTCACATCCAGATTCAAACCTTCCAGCTTTTGCAGCAGAGAATCCAGCCCAGTCAGGTCAAAATCAACGCCGTCAGCCATCATTTACCCCCATAGAGCATGGAATAGTCAGATACTCCTTCCCACTTTTGTTGTCTGCCAGAGCCCCTGCAATATTGTAAATAACCCCCTGATGCACAATCCGATTCCGGCTTGTTACCCCTCTTCTGAACCGGATAACAATTCTGGTAGTGATCGAACTGTTAACGGCCTGAGCCGCAATAAACTCACGGGCAGACAAGTCGGTTATTTCAGCCCAGGTGGTCACAACATCACGCCAGCCATTAATAACCGCTCCCGTTTCCGGGTCTTGTGATTTAACTGGCTCCTGAATCGTTACGCGATGGCGCAATCGTCCAGCCTGCATGATCACCCCCTGGGTTTTCCACTGAGATAAGAAGATGGCTCTTCTGGTTCTTCGTCATCCCGTTCATCAATAAGCTGTAAAATTACTGCAATCAGAGACTCATTCGACTCTGCCAGGCGGGTGATTGCCGCTGTTTGCTGGCTGATTGCTGCCGTCAACTGAGATATTTCCGTTGGTGGGTTTTCGGTTGGCTCTTTCATACGCTACTTTCATCCACTTTTTTAGCCACTCACGGCGGCGCTGGCACCCAGAGCAGGCCATTAGTTCCATCTCCGGTTTAGAAAGAGAATATCGTCAACCCCATAAGGAATATCAGAAAGACCCTGCCCAGAAGCCTCTCTGTTGGCATACCAGTGACCAATAAGGAGCAGCATTGCAGCCCATATGCCTTTAGTGAAAATGATCTCTCTTGGTGGGGGGGTATTGGATGAAGTTGGTGTGAAATTCTCTACCAAAACGCCATCGCAATATTTTTCAGCATAATCAGCAGCGGCCTGCGCATATGCAATGATCAGTTGATCTTCACTACTATCATCAACACGCAGATGGTCCCTGATCTGAGCCAGCATCTCATCGGTAATATCCATAATGATAAGGGCGGGCTCCCCCGCCCCCTCCATTAAGAACCTTCAGGTTCTGTATCAAAAGTACCTTTGATAAGAGCTGTCGGACGATAATGCGCCAGTGCCAGACGTTCTTCACAAAGAATTGTGAGCATGTTTTTCACGAAGTTATCGCGGTCTTCCCGGCTAACTTCAATAGTGGCATCCATGCGATCCCATACCTGTGAAGCCATATCAAAACCACCAACAGTGAACGTACCCTGCGCCTGAGCGCGTGTAGGAACTACCGGAAGCCCCCACATCACATTGCTGGTAAAGGCTTGCGGGCCACCGAAGATATAACGCCCCTGACTGTCCTTCAGCAGTGCAATGCTGTGCCAGTCTCGCGGGTTGAGAATGATTCCTGATGCGCTAAATTCAGATTCTGTTACCTGGAAAATAGCGTGAGCGATGATATCTGCACGAGTATCACCCGTTGCATTCAGAGCAGTGTCATATGCAGTTGCAACATGGTTGATACCTTCCAGGTCATCACCAGAGCCGTCACCATTTAACAGCTGACGCTCTTCTTCTAACGCCAGACCAAACAGCAGGCGGTTGTTGACGTAGGATTCAAGCATAGGCGCATCATCCATCACCTGGCGTGATGCCTGAATCCAGTGTGCGATAGTTTTCACATTAGCCGTCTGTTTGCTGAATGTGATGTCGGATTCTGGTTTCAGCGCTTTTTCTGCCACGCTGGCTGCATTATTGGTAAACAATTCTTCGCGTACATATTCCAGGGAGTTGCTGGAAATTCGTCCCTGCGCGAGGAGATCACGAATGGTAAGGCGACGCAGCCCAGGAACAATAATCCCCGGAACCTGCATAGGCTGAATCAGCGCGCCAGCAGACGCAGCACTACTACCAAGAGATTTATTAAAGGTTTTCGCTTCAAAATTGCCTTTACTACCATTCCATGACTTAACCAGATCTTCCGCTGCTCTTTCAGAGAAAGATTTCTTTTCACCAGGATTGTCAGGGCTGGAAGAAAATTTCTGTTCGAGATCAAAGAGGCGCTGACCCGTTTTGGTCATCTCCTCGTTAATCTTTATAAGGTCGTCCTGTAGCTGTTTAGAGATCGTGCCACTACTCTCGATCTGTTTTTTCTGTTCGTCGAAGAGTCCCTGTAATTTACTTTGTGAATCTTCCAGGGCTTTCTGAATTTGAGCGAGTTCGGACATATTATTTTCCTAATGTCTGATGAAAATTAGAGATGCTCTTGATCAGAGCGCTGATATCTTTGTTTTCGCCGCTTTCGGACTCGCTCCGAACCGCTGACTTAAACCGGGCAATAAGCCCTACTGCCTGTGACTTGCTGAGGCCGACTGAATCCCTCAGCCAGGCTTCAACATCACGAATGGTTTCAATGCCATCAATACTTTTCATAGAATCCACACCTGCCAGCTCATTAGCTGGAAATGTGCAGACACTGATTTCTCTCAGCCACGAAATATTTTTGAATATCCGACCACCATTAGTCGGTGAAATGCTGTAATCATCTTTTGTTACTGCAAAACCAACTGACATCCCCTCAACAGTGCCGTGAAGCATTGCCGCTTTAAGGTCACTTGCTGCACTGTTACCCGGTGTCAGCTGCCCGCGAACATAAAGACCTTTGCTGTCTTCTTCGAGAGCGTCCCATTTGCCAACGGGTATTTCCCATTGCCGATGATTAAAAAACATGGCCACTTTACGCGTCTGTTTCTCAAGTGTGTTTTTGTAAGCGCCCGGCAGGATAATATCGCCATCAGAATCAATATTGCCAAAAACAGAGGCGTACCCCTCAAAAATCCCCTGCTTTCCATCCCCGGAAAACTTTATTTCTGTTTCATCGAAAGAAAGTGTTTTGATGATGTCAGGCATCATGTCCCCCATAAAAATTAAGCCCCGTCATTGCGGGGCTGTGTGGTATTTCCGAGGTCTGTAATTGGCACATATTGCGCCTGTCGCATAGCAACATCACCACCAGGGACTGGAGGATAGTTATCAAGCCTCCGCATTTCGTTGATAGTTCGCAGGCCGGCTTCTCCCATCGCTTTCATAAAGGCTGCGCGAGATGCTGAGTCACCACGCAACAGACCATCAAGATTATGTTCTGCGTGATATACACCAACCTGATCCGTATTAAGCAACCAGCGCTGAATACCGTTTTCCCATCGGGAAATATAGGGTTGCAGGGTGTACTGAAGAAAACCCAGGTTCTGTTGCTCTATCCCCGTTCCCCAGCTCGTGCTTTTCTCAACATCCCCAACCAGATGAGGAGGAACGCCGAAGAACCTTGCCAGCTCGCTAACCTGAAACTTGCGGGATGCCATCGTCTCAGCATCCTGGGGGGTTACACCTATATCCTGGGCCTGAAAGTTAGCCTCCAGTATCCACAGGCGCTTTTTCACTGGGCCGCCTGCAATCTCTTTGAAATTTTCTTCCAGTTGCCCACGCTGCTCTTTTGTCAGAACCCGGTCACCAGTTGTCAGAATTTTGGGTGATTTTGCACCGTTAGCGTAGAATTCCCGCTGCTGATCTTCCATTGCAACCGCTACGCCCGCTGTCTTACAGGCGTGTGCGATAGGGGATAAGCCAACCAAACCACTAAAACCAAACCCCTTCAGGTGAAAGATATCTTTCTGAGAAAAATTCGCAAATTCATGATCTCGCTGGTAGCGATAGATAATCTTTCTACCCTCCAGCCGGACATCCATGTTTGCGGAAAGCAGAGGAAGAAGGCTGATTACATCGCCAATACTATTTCGCTCAATAAGTGCATACGCATTGCCGTAAAAGCAAAGTTGCATGGTCATGGCCTCACGAAACTCTTGTGCAGTCATGTACTGATTTGGCGAGTAACGAAGGAGTCGAGCCAGAGGATTACTCAGCCCAACCTTTTTCCGGTTGTCCTCCTTATCTGTCTCAAAAACATCCAGTGGCAAACTCGCAGTTAGTGTAGAAATCAGAGAAACACAGCGCCATACCGTGGAAATTTGCAGAATGCGCTCGTCTGTGATCTGAGAATCTCCGAGAGACCCGCTGGCTGAGACGGGACCTGTTTGCGATCCCTGATCCGGTGTTACCAGCCTTCCACCGACAAACCAGGTTGCCAGACGCGCCCACCAGCCGTTATTTGTTCGCAAATCAATGCTGTAATTTGTCTCGTCCATCACATGCTCAACGGTTGTGAGAAGAAGTCATCAATATCACCGTCGTCAGCGATATCACCCTCTGAGGCACCGATCGCCATCGCAGATGCCACAACACCATCAATGCGCCCGGTACTTTTCTTTTTGGCAAAAATACGGTTTTCTTTCTGATCGGCTTCAGTGACTGCGGAAGCGGCATTCCAGCGAAGACAGGGGTTCGTTTTAATAACGATTGCGCCGTCATCCAGCATCTGTTCGAACAGTTCGATGGAATGAGGCATCCACAAGCCGGAGTCCTGGGCTTTGTAATACCCCTGCCCATGCGGAATCAGCGGTACTGACACCCCGGCATCATCAAGTTCCGGCTCAAGATACTTCATCCGGTACTGGTCAAATGCGATAGCTTTAATGTCGAACTGCATGGAAAGATCAGCGATACGCTCAGCGACAAACCCGTACTTCACAGCTTTCCCTGGAGTTGCATGGATATAACCACTACGTTCCCAGGCATCGTAAGGAACACGGTCGGTTTTAGCCCTGTCCAGTAACGTTTCCTTCGGCGTCCAGAACTCCACCAGCAGCTTGTTACGCTTTGGAAAGAAAAGCGCCAGCGCGGTGAGATCACGCGTACCAGACAAGTCCAGACCGCCGTAACACTCTTCGCCAGTTAATTCAGACAGGTCGAAATCATCTTCGCAGCCCATCCAGACATCGCTACTCATCCACGGGTTGTCTGCATCTACCCACTGACAGAAATTCAGCCGCCGGACAATACTCTCTTTAGATGGCATCCCCCGCGCTTGGGTGACCTGCTCCCGCAGATAGCGATCAGTAAATGTATGCCCTAGCGATGGGTTGGCCTTTTTCCAGCATGACTCGTCTTTAAACGGATCATCGCCTTCATCAAGGGAACAAATAAAGGAAAAGAAGCTGTCATCTTCAATCGAACCGTCAGCAACCTTCCGCCCGTATTCGTGATAGTCATAACAAACACTGGTTTTGTCGTGACCGGAGTTTGTGATCATAAAAATTAATGCCTGGCGACGACCTTTCGTCCCCGCTCGCATCATCTCTACAACCTGATTGTTCTTGTGTTCGTGGATTTCATCAATCAGAGCACAGTGTGGGCGCGGGCCAGACTGACCATCATCAGAGCTGATAGGGCGGAAAAATGAACCTTTCTGCAAAAATGCCAGATTCCATTCTTTCCCAGCACCGCCTGATTTGCTGATTCGTTGTGCCAGTGCTGGCGACTGATCCACCATAGCAACAGCATCACGAAACAGGATCATCGCCTGGTCTTTCTTCGTCGCTGCTGCATATACTTCAGCGCGGGGTTCTTGATCAGCCGTCAGGCAATATAATCCAACGCCAGCTGATAATGGGGATTTACCTGATCCTTTGCCAGATTCAACGTATACCATTCTAAAGCGGCGATAATCATCTGAATTTTTCCAGCCAAATATCGAACCGACAATGAAACACTGCCAGGGAAGAAGGTGGAATGGTTGGCCTTCGTGTTCACCACCATTCAGCTTCAGAACCTTTGCAAAAAAGTCTATTGCCCGCTGTACTGCTACAACATCCCATCTGAGGCCACGAGCATGAGCAGATTCAAGATCGGCAAGATGCCGTTTGCAGGAATTTCTAATATCTGGCCCGGCAATTTCTTTGCCGGACGTAACG
>Ga0157366_1001219_pt1 | contig 10478 bp, 8 predicted proteins | sample AttbisABBM1_FD_113149 | JGI IMG/M metagenome (GOLD analysis project Ga0157366, IMG submission 113149) | Fungus gardens microbial communities from leaf cutter ant in Botucatu, State of São Paulo, Brazil - Atta bisphaerica ABBM1 | ecosystem: Host-associated > Fungi > Mycelium > Unclassified ...
CGTCTGCAGGCATTCGAGGGCGTGGTTATCGCTATTCGTAACCGCGGTCTGCACTCTGCATTCACTGTTCGCAAAATTTCCAACGGCGAAGGTGTTGAGCGTGTATTCCAGACTCACTCCCCAGTTGTTGACAGCATTTCCGTGAAACGTCGTGGTGCTGTGCGTAAAGCTAAACTGTACTACCTGCGTGAGCGTACTGGTAAGTCTGCTCGTATCAAAGAGCGTCTTAACTAAGGTATCGCTTTCGCGACATCTAATAGTTAATAGCAAACAAGGGGTTAGCGTAAAGCTAACCCCTTTTTCATATCTGCAATTCTATCAATTCAGGAACAATGGACATGCAGGCGGTATTGGTTTGCCTCAAACTCTCTCATTAGAAGGTCTATTTTTTCCTTCTGGGCGTTGTACATATCCTGTTCCGGTAACAGTAGCGCAGTGCATGAGTACTGATATGCTATTCCTTATCCATAATGTAAATATAATTGTACACTTTGATTTTTCTCATTAACTTGTATATTATTTTAATTTATTGATATTTAAATATAAAAATAGAAAATATCTCATTTTTATATTGAGTGGTAATAATAGTGTACATTATCGGGTTGTGTTGTGTACGTATTGTGGTACAGTCGTCCTTAACCTCACAGAGGATCCCTATTAATCGAATTGCCCAGGATTACGATCATGCAAAAAGATGCGCTGAATAATATTCATATCGCGGATGAACAGATTCTGATTACTCCGGAAGAGCTGAAAAAACATTTCCCACTGAACAGCGCTCTGGAGCAGCAAATTGCTACTTCTCGCCAGATCATTTCTGACATTATTAGCGGTAAAGATCATCGTTTACTGGTGGTGTGCGGACCTTGTTCTATTCACGATACGGAAGCCGCGCTGGAATATGCTCGTAAGCTGAAAACGCTGGCTGATCAGGTTGATGATCAACTGTACATCGTGATGCGTGTTTACTTTGAAAAGCCACGCACGACTGTTGGCTGGAAAGGGCTGATCAACGATCCGCATATGGATAATACATTTGATATGGAAGCGGGTCTGCATATTGCTCGCCAGTTGCTACTGAATCTGGTCGAAATGGGACTACCGTTGGCAACTGAAGCATTAGATCCCAACAATCCACAATACCTGGGTGATCTGTTCAGCTGGTCCGCAATTGGCGCCCGTACCACAGAATCTCAGACGCATCGCGAAATGGCTTCAGGCCTGTCAATGCCGGTTGGTTTTAAAAATGGTACAGACGGCAGTTTGGGAACAGCGATCAACGCGATGCGCGCAGCGGCAATGCCGCACCGTTTCGTTGGGATTAACCAGGCAGGCCAGGTATGTCTGCTGCAAACACAGGGTAATCCAGACGGCCATGTGATCCTGCGTGGTGGTAAACAACCTAATTACGGCCCGGAAGATGTCGCCCAGTGTGAAAAAGATATGCAGCAGGCGGGACTCCGTCCATCCTTGATGATAGATTGCAGTCATGGCAATTCTAATAAAGATTTCCGCCGCCAGTCTGGTGTGGCTGAATCCGCAGTGGCACAAATCAAAGACGGTAACCGTTCAATCATGGGGCTGATGCTTGAAAGCCATCTCCATGAAGGTAATCAGTCTTCTGAACAGCCACGTAGTGAAATGCGCTATGGAGTTTCGGTAACGGATGCCTGCATTAACTGGGAAACAACCGAAAATCTGTTGCGTGATATTCATCAGGATCTCAATGGCGTACTGGCAGCACGTCTGCAGTAAGAGGATTAATAAATTATGGTGGCTGAACTGACCGCACTGCGCGATCAAATTGATGAGGTGGATAAAGCGCTGCTGGATCTGCTGGCAAAACGGCTGACTCTGGTAGCTGAAGTGGGGGAAGTTAAAAGCCGCTACGGATTACCGATCTATGTACCAGAACGCGAAGCCTCAATGCTGGCTTCGCGCCGGAAAGAAGCAGAAAACCTCGGTGTACCACCTGACTTGATCGAAGATGTTTTACGCCGGGTGATGCGCGAATCTTATACCAGTGAAAATGATAAAGGCTTCAAAACCCTAAATCCGGAATTACGACCTGTCGTCATTGTCGGCGGGAAAGGGCAGATGGGGCGGTTGTTTGAAAAAATGCTGACGCTCTCTGGTTATCAGGTAAAAATCCTCGATAAAGAAGAGCATGATCAGGCCGAAACGATGCTGGCTGATGCCGGTATGGTCATTATCAGTGTGCCGATCCATCTTACTGAAAAAGTTATCGCGGAACTGCCTCCATTGCCGCAGGACTGCATTTTGGTTGATCTCGCTTCGGTGAAGAATAAACCGTTGCAGGCGATGCTGGCAGCGCATAGCGGACCTGTAGTGGGCCTGCATCCGATGTTTGGCCCGGACAGTGGGAGTCTGGCGAAGCAGGTGGTGGTGTGGTGTGATGGCCGTCAGCCAGAAGCCTATCAGTGGTTCCTGGAGCAAATTCAGGTGTGGGGCGTTCGTTTACACCGTATCAGCGCAGTTGAACACGATCAGAATATGGCGTTTATTCAGGCGTTGCGCCACTTTGCTACTTTCGCCTATGGTTTGCATTTGGCAGAAGAAAATGTGCAACTGGAGCAGTTACTGGCACTTTCTTCTCCAATTTATCGACTGGAACTGGCAATGGTGGGCCGTCTGTTCGCTCAGGATCCACAGCTTTATGCCGACATTATTATGTCTTCGGAAAGCAATCTGGCATTGATCAAGCGTTATTATTCACGCTTTGGCGAAGCGATTAAGCTACTGGAGCAGGGCGATAAACAGGCGTTTATTGACAGTTTCCGCCGTGTTGAGCACTGGTTTGGTGATTACGCGAAGCGCTTCCAGGTAGAAAGTCGTGCACTATTACGTCAGGCAAACGATAGCCGGGCCTGATAGATAGCTCCCTCCTCTATCTGAAGAACAAAATCTAACGAGATATCTTACCGCTCTCTGATAAAGAGAGCGGTTTTTCGTTATGCTCAGCGTGGTTCCACTGCTACCACGTTTTCACTTGGGTAGCAGCCCAACACTTTCAGTGAACGGGTGATTGGCGTTAGTTCCCGCAGTGCCTGCTGTACCTCGTCTGAACGCAGGTTGCCCTGGAAATCGATATAAAACATCTCTTCCCACGGGTTTCCATTAATCGGGCGTGATTCCAGTTTACTCATGGTCAGATTATGCTGACGCAGTACCAGCAGTGCTTCAACCAGAGCTCCCGCCTGCTGTCCTGTTGCCATAATCAGGGTGGTTTTAGCCGGAACCTGCAGTGAAACTTCGATCGGTTTACGAGCCAGTACGATAAAACGGGTGATATTCTGATGCTGGTTAGCAAGGTTACGTTGCAGAACCTGTAAGTTATAAAGTTCACCACCCGCTTCACTACCCAATGCGGCAACTTTAGGTGAGTTCATTGCTGCAACTTTTTCCATCGCAGCGGCGGTGCTTTCGGTGTACTCAATTTTCCAGTGTGGATAGCGGTTCACAAACTGGCTGCATTGCTGGAAAGGCTGAGGGTGACTGTAGACGGTTTCAATTTGCTGCAAATCAGTATCGCCGGAAACCAGCACACAGTGATCAATAGGCAGGCTCAGTTCTCCCACAATCGACAAACTGGTTTGTTGCAACAAATCATAGACATCGGTAATGGAGCCGGAAGTCGTATTTTCAATTGGCAGTACGGCATAATCTGCCTGGCCGGTCTCAACCTGCTCAAAGATATCGTGGAATTTCAGGCAACCACTTTCAACCACGTTATCAAAGTGACGGGCAGCGTAATGGCGCGATGCAAGGTGAGAATACGAACCTTTAGGGCCAAGGAAAGCGATGCGTGCAGAATGAGCATTGGTATTGTTCAGATGCTTTTGCAGCAATGCCTGTTGAGTCAGAACGGAATCTTCAATGATCAGTTGAAACAGACGGGTAATGTAATGGGCATCCAACTGGTGCTCTTTGCCCAGGCTAATGAGGTGCTCAATCAAATCACGTTCACGATCAACATCACGTATCGGGCGGTGAGTGGCCATTTTTGCTCTGGCAACTTCAATGGCTAGTGAGCGGCGTTGTGCCAGCAGTGTCAGCAGTTCTTCGTCCAGTGCGCTAATTTTACCACGCAGGGCCAGCAAGGGGTTTTCGGAGTTCATATCGCTACCTGTCAGATGTCACTTAAAAAAAAAGCCTCCCGTTTTTGGGAGGCTTTATTGTTCGTCTTCGCATTCATTCTTACATGACGAATCGCCTCCCATTCAGGGGAAGGTAAAAAAGAATGCGAAGAAAAACGGAATCAGCTTCATATATGCTCTGTTCAATATAATCTAAAGGGTAAATTAACCGTTGCAATTTCATTCTGTCAATAAAAAACGCGCCCGAAGGCGCGTTATTCACAATCATGTATTTATTCTTCGTCGATCGCACTGAGGTCTTTTACACTGGAAGTCGCGCGTCGAGCTTCACCTTTATGCTGTACTTTATTCAACTGACGCTCAAGTTTGTTAATTAACTCATTGATTGCAGTATACATGTCTTCATGTTTTGCACTGGCAACCAGCGGACCATTTGGCGTATTGAGCGTGGCATCAGCGACAAATTCTTTCGGTTCTTTGGAAAGAACAATATGTGGCTTAATTAAATGGGTTTGCCATTTTTCTAGTTTTGAGAGACGGTCTTCGACATGTTGGCGGATAGCCGGAGTAATTTCCATTTGCTTACTGGTAATGTTCAGAACCATAGTGTTTACCTCTCTGTCATTTCCGTCTTGGTGAATCCAGCATAACCTTATAAACAGTAAAATATGTGATCAAAATCAACTTTTTTCGTCACTTTTTGTCAAGAACAACAAAATTGTGAAACAGGCTGATAAATGACATCCAGACTCTTGTCGGAGAGGAAATACAATGGCATTGTTGATGGGATCACTGGAGAGGAAATTTACCTGAACGGTATTTTTCAACCATAAAAAAGGCAGCATAAATGCTGCCTTTTTGGTCTGGAAATCAAGCCTTATTCGCGGCGATGATCTTAGCTACACGTTCTGCTTCAGCATTGAGCTGTAGCTGGCGATAAGCGTTTTCCATCAATGGCAGAGCCGTGCGGGTTGCTTCGGTATCTGGATAATCCTTAAGCATTTGTTCTACACGGTTAACGACAGCGACATAAGCCCCACGTTTAGTGTAGAATTCAGCCACGGATAATTCGTATTTCGCCAGACGATCTTTCAGGAACACCAGGCGCTTGCGTGCGTCTGTTGCATACTGACTGCCTGGGTAACCGTGCAGTAACTGTGAAAAGTCTTTGAACGCATCACGAGCATGAGTAGGATCGCGATCAGAGCGGTCAATACCAAAAAAGCCCTGCAATGCACTATCATCCAGCGCCATATCTGTCAGACCACGCATGTAAATGACGTAATCAATGTTTGGATGGGTTGGATTGAGGCGCATAAAGCGATCAATCGCAGCCTGTGCCAGCGGTAAATCGGCATTTTTATAGTATGCGTAGATCAGGTCTAACTGAACTTGCTGGGAGTAAGGACCAAACGGATAGCGATTATCGAGCGCTTCCAGTTGCGTTATTGCCCCTTTAAAGTTACCGTCCTGCAGTTTTTGCTGGGCAGTGGCATAAATCTCGGAAGGTGGGCTGTCTGGCACCACATCCTTGGAGCCGGAACATCCAGCTAATGCCAGGCTCAACGTGGCTGCAGCCACCAGATATTTCATACGCGTCATGACGATTTGATTATCCTCAGAGTGTTATTCAGGAAGCTGTCCGTATAGCTCCCGATAGTGTCCGGTACAATAGCACATTATATTAAACGGCATTGCCGTGAAAACCCAACGTTAACGAAGAAGCTGTGTATGGCACAACAAGTAAAACTCAACGCAACGGTATCCGAATCACAACTCGGACAACGCTTAGATCAGGCTTTGGCCGAATTGTTCCCTGATTATTCACGTTCTCGCATAAAAGAGTGGATTCTTGACCGTCGCGTGAGCGTGAATGGTGAAATAATCGACAAACCGAAAGAAAAAGTGCTTGGTAGTGAGCTGATCATCATCAATGCTGAAATTGAAGAGGAAGCTCGCTGGGAAGCACAAAATATCCCTCTGGATATCGTTTATGAAGATGACGACATCCTGGTCATTAACAAACCACGTGATCTGGTGGTTCACCCTGGTGCGGGTAATCCTGATGGCACCGTGCTGAATGCGCTATTGTACCATTACCCGGCGATCGCTGATGTACCACGTGCTGGTATTGTGCACCGTCTGGATAAAGATACAACCGGTCTGATGGTTGTAGCAAAAACGGTTCCTGCACAGACGCATTTGGTGGAATCTCTGCAACTGCGTGAAATCACTCGCGAATATGAAGCTGTAGCGATTGGTCGTATGACCGCAGGGGGCACAGTCAGCGAACCGATTAGCCGCCATTCGACGAAACGTACGCATATGGCTGTGCATCCAATGGGGAAACCTGCGACTACGCATTACCGTATTATGGAGCACTTCCGTGCACATACACGGCTACGCCTGCGCCTTGAAACAGGGCGTACACACCAGATCCGTGTGCATATGTCGCATATCACACATCCTCTGGTTGGTGACCCATTATACGGCGGTCGTCCACGTCCACCGAAAGGGGCTTCTGAAGCGTTTATCAGTACACTACGTAGCTTTGATCGCCAGGCACTGCACGCCACTATGTTGCGTCTTTATCATCCGATCACCGGTATTGAGATGGAATGGCATGCGCCGTTGCCACAGGACATGGTTGATTTAATCAATGCCCTGAAAGCTGATACCGAAGAATTTAAAGATCAGTTGGACTGGTAATGACGCCGATTTTGCCAGAGTGGCCACTGCCGAAGAATGTCCGGGCTTGTAGTAGTACACGCGCAGGCGGTGTCAGCCTGGCTCCGTGGGATAGCCTGAATCTCGGCGCGCATGTTGGTGATGATCCGCTGCATGTGCAGCGTAACCGCCAGTATCTGGCGGAGGCACTTCATTTACCCTCAATGCCAGTGTGGCTTGAACAGGTACATGGCACTGAAGTGCTGACGCTGGATCATCAACCGCCTGTTTCACTACGGGCTGATGCTGTTTATACCCGTGAACGAGGGATAGTTTGCGCGGTAATGACAGCCGATTGCCTGCCAGTGTTGTTTTGCTCGGCAGATGGTAAAGAAGTTGCCGCCGCTCATGCAGGCTGGAGAGGTTTGTGTTCCGGAATACTGGAAGCAACATTAAATGCCTTTTCATCACCAGCCGAAGAGATTACTGCCTGGCTTGGGCCGGCCATTGGCCCGAATGCTTTTGAGGTGGGGGCCGAGGTTCGTGAAGCGTTTTGCGCTACCGATCCTGCTGCCACTTCTGCTTTTCGCGCTGCAGGGGAAAAGTATTATGCCGATCTCTGGATGCTGGCAACCCAGCGTTTGCAGTCTGCAGGAGTACGGAAAATCTGGGGTGGTGGCCAGTGCACACTGACCCGGAAAGAACAATTTTTCTCCTTCCGACGCGATGGGATCACCGGGCGTATGGCAAGTTTAATCTGGCTGATATAACCTAGCGCCATAAGACGGTCCGGATTGGTGTTTTTTTCTCCAAAATGTTCAGGTCATTACCTTGAAAAATTTGAGGGATGACCTCATTTAATCTCCAGTAGCAATTTGACCTGAAAGGGGGAAATAATGCGTCTGGATCGTCTTACCAACAAATTTCAGCTGGCTTTAGCTGATGCCCAATCGCTGGCTCTTGGCCGGGATCATCAATTTATCGAACCTCTGCACCTGATGAACGCTTTGTTGAATCAGGAAGGTGGATCCGTTCGTCCTTTACTGACCGCAGCAGGTGTTGATGTTTCATCATTACGCAGCGGCATTGAACAGGCTCTTAGCCGTTTGCCCCAGGTTGAAGGGACTGATGGTGATGTTCAGCCATCGGCTGATCTGGTACGTGTATTGAACCTGTGCGACAAGCTGGCACAAAAACGTGCCGATAACTTTATTTCGTCCGAGCTGTTTGTTCTGGCAGCGCTCGACTCCCGCGGCTCACTGGTTGACTTACTTAAATCCGCGGGTGCAACCAGTGACAAGCTGACAAAAGCCATTGACCAAATGCGGGGAGGAGAGAACGTGAACGATCAGGGAGCGGAAGATCAACGTCAGGCTTTAAATAAATACACTATCGATCTGACCGAGCGAGCAGAACTGGGCAAACTGGACCCGGTAATTGGTCGTGATGAAGAGATTCGCCGTACTATCCAGGTACTTCAGCGTCGTACCAAGAATAACCCTGTGCTGATCGGGGAACCTGGAGTAGGGAAAACGGCCATTGTTGAAGGTTTAGCACAACGCATCATTAATGGTGAAGTACCGGAAGGGCTAAAAGGTCGCCGGGTACTGGCATTGGATATGGGGGCACTAGTTGCCGGGGCGAAGTATCGCGGTGAATTCGAAGAACGCCTGAAAGGGGTCCTGAACGATTTAGCGAAGCAGGAAGGCAATGTCATTCTGTTTATTGATGAACTGCACACCATGGTCGGAGCAGGTAAAGCTGACGGAGCAATGGATGCCGGTAATATGCTGAAACCTGCACTGGCGCGTGGTGAATTGCACTGTGTCGGCGCGACCACTCTTGATGAATATCGCCAGTATATTGAGAAGGATGCTGCACTGGAGCGCCGTTTCCAGAAGGTATTTGTTGCTGAACCGAGTGTGGAAGATACCATCGCGATTTTGCGTGGATTAAAAGAGCGCTATGAGTTACATCACCATGTACAGATTACTGACCCGGCTATTGTAGCGGCAGCAACACTGTCTCATCGTTATATTGCTGATCGTCAGTTGCCAGATAAAGCCATCGATTTGATCGATGAGGCTGCATCCAGTATCCGTATGCAGATTGACTCTAAACCTGAATCGCTCGACCGGCTGGATCGCCGCATTATCCAACTGAAGCTGGAACAACAGGCACTGAAGAAAGAGTCTGATGACGCCAGTATCAAACGCCTGGAGATGCTGGAAAGCGAATTGACGCAGAAAGAGCGTGAATATTCTGAGCTGGAAGAAGAGTGGAAAGCGGAGAAAGCTTCTCTTTCTGGCACACAACATATTAAAGCTGAGCTGGAGCAGGCAAGGCTGAATATGGAGCAGGCTCGTCGTCTGGGTGATCTGGGGCAGATGTCTGAATTGCAGTACGGAAAAATTCCTGAGCTGGAAAAACAGCTGGCAGCAGCGACTCAGACCGAAGGGAAAACGATGCGCCTGCTGCGCAATCGGGTGACCGATGTGGAAATTGCCGATGTGCTGGCTCGCTGGACCGGTATTCCGGTTGATCGCATGATGGAAGGTGAACGAGACAAGTTGTTACGTATGGAACAGCAATTGCATTCGCGAGTGATTGGACAAAACGAAGCTGTTGAAGCGGTTTCTAATGCTATTCGTCGTAGCCGTGCAGGGCTTTCCGATCCAAATCGCCCAATCGGTTCATTCCTGTTTCTTGGACCTACCGGGGTAGGTAAAACAGAACTGTGTAAAGCACTGGCTAACTTTATGTTCGACAGTGACGATGCAATGGTACGTATCGATATGTCCGAGTTTATGGAAAAACATTCTGTATCCCGGCTGGTGGGCGCACCTCCAGGTTATGTCGGTTATGAAGAAGGTGGTTATCTGACAGAAGCAGTACGCCGTCGCCCTTATTCTGTGATCCTGCTGGATGAAGTTGAGAAAGCACATCCGGATGTATTCAACATCTTACTGCAGGTACTGGATGATGGGCGTTTAACTGATGGACAGGGAAGAACTGTCGATTTCCGTAATACTGTGGTGATCATGACATCTAACCTGGGGTCTGATTTGATCCAGGAACGTTTTGGTGCGCTGAGCTATGGTGAAATGAAAGAGCTGGTGATGTCGGTCGTCAGTCATAGCTTCCGTCCGGAGTTTATCAACCGTATTGATGAGCTGGTGGTATTCCATCCGTTGGGTGAGAAGCATATTGCTTCTATTGCCCGTATTCAGTTGCAGCGCTTGTATCAGCGTTTGGAAGAGCGTGGATTTGAATTGCATATTTCTGATGCGGCATTACAACAGCTGGGCGAAAACGGTTATGACCCGGTATATGGTGCACGCCCGCTGAAACGTGCAATCCAGCAACATATTGAGAATCCGCTGGCGCAGCAAATTCTTTCCGGCGCGTTAGTTCCGGGAAAAATGATCGAAATGGACGTGAAGGATGGCGTGATAATCGCTCATCAGTAACCCAAAAGAAGTGACAAAAATGGGCCGCTGGCCCATTTTTGTTTATTAAACCAGCAAAAATAGATTTCAAAAGCGTATTTTGCATAAAAAGTAAGCATGTGAAAACTTTTTTGAAATTAGCACTTGTCAGCTGTCAGAAACTGCCTATAATGCGCCACCACTGACACGGAACAACGGCGAACAAGCCGCCCGGTCAGCAGGTTCACAACGCTCTGGTAGCTGA
>Ga0157366_1001221_pt1 | contig 10471 bp, 6 predicted proteins | sample AttbisABBM1_FD_113149 | JGI IMG/M metagenome (GOLD analysis project Ga0157366, IMG submission 113149) | Fungus gardens microbial communities from leaf cutter ant in Botucatu, State of São Paulo, Brazil - Atta bisphaerica ABBM1 | ecosystem: Host-associated > Fungi > Mycelium > Unclassified ...
ACACGATGAGTCCATGAGGATTAGTGCATGAGGAAACAACGAGGAGAAAATGAGGACTGGGTTAGGATGTCGCTCCTACTACATGAGGCGCTGACTGATGTTACTACGGCGCAGCCGATCGTTGTCATCATACCCTGTACCTATGTCCATGTTGACTCCAGGAGGTGTCGATCATAACACAACTTGTCCAAATCCTTTTCTTTGATAGTGTTTTTTTTAGAATTTTTAGATATGAATTGAGCTGAAACATATTGCCCATTAACCATGAGTTTGTTCTATCCTGTTTCATAAATGGATGAAATAAGATCCCAAGCTATTTACCCAAAACCTAAGATGTCTAGAATATCTTTTTCAGTTTTGCTATAGAAGTTTCTATTTCTGATGAGAAAAGTAATTTTATAAAGAAAAGTAGTGATATTTTTAGTAATGATTTCCATAAAACCATTAGTACTAAAAATAGAAATGGGGTAGCAAAACACACTCCAAGAGTTTGGATCAGTTAGATAATTAACCAAATAAAGAATAGAAGATGTTTCAAATTCTTGTAGTTGACATGTGTTTGTATTATTGTTGTTCACACTCTTTCTATAAGATTCAAGCATATTCTTAGTATTTATAGCCTTTTCAGTTAATATGGTAGTTTTTTTCTTAGAAGTAGCATAGAACAGATGAGTTGCATAGAAAAGAATAGTATCCTGAACTTATTGGAGGTCTACTTAATCTGCTTATGATAGTTGTTGTTTTGAACTTCCATCCTTTTGATATAAGGAATAGAAGAAATACTTGATTGCACTAATGCCTTTCTAGAGTTGTTAGTACTAGAATTTGCAGACTGATCTCTAAGAGTATCAGTCTTCATGTTCATGTTCATAGTGTTGTGAATTTCTGAATTAAAAAGTGTATAAGTATCAAAAAGGAGCAATATATTTGCTAATTCTCTTTTAGGTGCTATTATACAAGATAGTAGTAAGAGAGAAAGAAGCAATTGGCAACAACCTTTATTATAAACCATTTCTTTTCCTATTAATTAATTAATTACTCAAGTATCCATAAAAGGTCACATGATATGTCACATTTTTTGATATAATGTTACTAGGTTATATAATATAGAAGGTAATAAAATGCTCTAACAAGACCATTATATTATAGATTTTAGAGTAGGATTAGAAATACTACATATAGACCAAGTGCAAAATATGTAAGTAGTAGACCAATCTAATAGAACTTTACAAGAAGTTCTCTTATTAACTCACCATTATTATTATGACTAAGATGTTGCTATAATGTTGTAACAACTATGCAATTATAGTAATATTGTGTTAGGGCAACTAGATAAAGTCTGCAAAGTCTGCAAAGTTTATAATATATAGGAAAACCTAAGTAAACAGAGTGAAGTTCTTAGAGATGACAGACATTCTATATACTTCTACTATATATTCCAATCTCTTAAATTAGCTTATATCATAGGAAATGATGAGAATAGCATAGCTAGGAGTGTTTCTGATAGAAAAATCTAGAATTTTAGCCAGAAAAGAAAGAGAGATTATTACTAACAATAGATGAAGAAGAGTAGCAATGATAGATAGGACTGAACTTGGTGAAGGTCAGTAGTAGGGAGTGGCAGAGTTAATTGAACAAAATCTATAGGGTTAATGGTGGCATTTGGTGTTCTAGAGTTAAAGAAAACTCTATAGACTTTAGTAGTAGTATTGGGATTAAAAGAATAGATTTCCTTACATCTATCTTTCCTCCTAGATTACTGCAACTCAAAGTAATAAAGATCACACAAAATTTGATGGTCAAAAAGTCTGTTACTCTAATGAACTGTGGAGCTCTGAAGTTTAGTTAGTAAAACTCTGCTATCTTAGATATCTAGTACAAGTACAAATATCTCAGAGATATTTTCCCAAATTTTCTTTCAGACCAAAGTTATTTTATTTGATATTAGAACTTTTTGTAGTGCTAATAGTTGTCTAGAACCTTCTTAAATTCCCATTCTTCTTGTTTATCTATCATAATAGAGTCCAGAGAAGAGTTTAAATATTTACTAAATATTAGGTCTTTAGGCATAGTAGTTAATTTGATAACATTAAATACTAGATATAGTTTTCTCAATGCTTGTGAAAGCTTCAGTCAGTAAGTGATGAGTCCTACTTGTTTCTTAACTGTTAGAATAACTAGGTGGAAACTCTAGGAAAAACCTAAGTATCTATTCTTGAGGAAGTACAATACAGCATTTACCTCTAGAAAAAACCTAAGAGAACAGAATGAGATTTCCTGGAGATAATGACTATCTTAAATATTACACTGTTCATTCCAATTCAGTGGAACAATACTGATGTAATCAAAAAATAATGATACCAGCATCACTAGAAACAATAGATAGAGACATCATAAACTTGTACCAAGGTCTTAGTATATTATATACCAAGTTCACCCATTTGGAAAATACATCTCTATGGTGATACTGCCCCTTCAACATCTATTATACAAGCTTGTCTTTCACGATGGCCATCCTTATCATAATATGCTCTAGCAGTAGTAATGTAACAAACCAGATATCCTGTCTTCTATGATGGGAATACTCTTATTCAGCTTGGTCTTCTATAGCAGAGTCCTACTTTTATCAGTATCTTACCACTGAAACTTCCACTTGGAGTGATAGAGGCTATACTACTGAAACTCCAAGTATCTCTTATAATTCTTACTTGTATATAAGACTAGTAGTTACACTGTAATTTACTAGTCTAATAATTGACAAAGATAACTCTTATTGAACTTAATCTCCAGTGTTCAATAGCGACATACTAATCAGTACTTACTTCCAACTTAGACTTCTTCCTTTTATTTGAAGTTGTAACTATGCAGCAGTTAGATGGCATAGCACATAAGCTGAAGCCAAGGTCATTCTACAATTTCATATATCTCCAAGCCAACTTTGTGGACTTTCACCCCTAGTATGAATTGTGTCTGACATAGTATGGAAATGGTAAGTCCAAGTGTAATAAAGTTTAGACATGAAGTTTGATGAGGCTAGAACAAGAAGGTTTACATTGGAGTCTGCTGCTAGTATTTGTTTGATAAAGCCTAGGTATAAAGTATTATAATTTAATGATCTTAAGGTTAATCAAAGAAAGGAACCTTGTATTGAGTTAACATAAGAGAACTCAATAGAGAGCTCTATACAAAATTGTCTACCTTATATAATGAAACCTAATAGTTCATATTCTACTACTTTAGCCTACTCTAAATAACTATATGTTTTTCTTAAGGCTAATATATATTGTATATACTATATAATATTATTCTTTCTAGATCTTTCTACAATATTCTATGTGTTATGTGATTTGTATGATGTCTGAGTCACATAATGTGACAGTGACTTGTAATGTCCTACTAATCTTTAACTTCAAAATAAAAAACAAAATAAAAGAAAAATAAAATAGAAAACAAAAATAGAGTCTACTATCTTCAGTTCTGACACAGAGTTTATTGGCAAAGTTTGTACATGAATGTCCATAACAAAGTTTGTAACAGATTTTGGAGTTTGTGGTCTTTTTATATCAACTATATAAAATTGTCATATACTATCTAATCTTATCAATTCTATAGAGTTCTGAATAACAGTCTCTATAGTGTTTGACAATCCAGAGTATATGTAGCAATAGAGTATTATTTATTATGTGGATAAAACAATCTTAGTTTTAATAGGAAGATATTGTATCTAGCTTAACTTCATTACATATTTGTATTTCAGAAGAGGGAATTTAGATGAACTTGGGGCAAGTATAGTACAATTCTAAGTTGATTATACTAAAGAATTATATATAATGAGTATTGTTCTTAAATATATGAAGTATTTTACAAAATGAACTACTCACTTGGTTGTGATATCTGAACCTTGGATACACTCTCAGTGTTATGATCTCAAGACCTTAGAATAGGTCAAGAAAAAGAATTTTATATTAGAATTAACATAAGAGAACTCAATAGAGAACTCTATACAAAATTGTCTACCTTATATACTAAACTACCATGGTCTATGCTACTATTTCTCTAGCCTACCCTAAATATCCATGTGTTTGCTTTAAGGTCAATATGTAGTGCACATGTTATATAATATCATTCTTCTAGGACTTTCTATGTCTTTTTCTGTAATCTTGTAACTTGTGACCATTACTGTGACCATGTAATCTGATGTGACTGATGTGTGACAGTATGATCATGATGTCACTCTAACTCTAATCCTAAGTTTAGAAAAGAAAAACTAAATCAAAAGAAAATGAAAAGAAATATTTAAATAAAAAACTAGTGTTCAGGCTTTACATATCTAACACTCAGAGGTTTAGAAGTAATTCAGAAGTTTAATAATGACAATAATGATGAAGATCAATACAGATATCAATGATAAAAAAATGAAAATTAATAAATAATAATTAATATTGTTAAGTCTGAAGTTTAAAGAAGATTTTTAGTACTAGAGAACTTCAATTTGCCTTAAAATTCATGGAAGATTTATATAAAAAATACTCAGATATAAAGTATATGCTATTTGAACTTAATTTTGAAAGACACTCATAGAAAGGAGATCTAATTATAAAGATAAAGTTACTAAAATTAGGGACTTTTTTTAAAAGCTACAAAGAAGTTGGAAAACAGTAAAATCATCTATAGAAAAGTTAAAGAAGGCAAGGAGACCAACATATGGCTAAAAGCAAAATATATCTAGCCAAAACAACCTTCAAAGAAGTTAGACCAAAAATACTATAAACCTTTCAAGATCACAAAACAAAAAACATTCCAACTAAAACTACTAGAAAGATAGGTAATACACAACATGTTTAATAAAAACCTGCTAACACAATGCAAAGAGTTCTAGTTTAAGGAACAGCACATAGATCTAGTACTACCACATAATGTTATCAATAACAAAGAAAAATATAAAGTAGAAGAAGTATAAGGATATTGAAAATGAGGTAGAAGTATACAATTATTAGTATATTAGAAGAGGTGTGAAAATGAATATGACCAATAGATAGTTAAAACAGAGTTACTGCATGCTCAAGAAACAATTTAAGACTATTAGACAAAGCTTTTGAGACAAAATTTATAAAAGAGAGGAGTAAAACTTTGAATTAACATTTAAAGCATAACAAGCACTCAAGAAAAGCTCAAATATCTTACTACTTCACAACTGCTCCCTTATCTTCCAACCCATATATTTCTTATACTATAAAAAACCCCAATCTCATTATACAACTTAATTATAAAAAGAAAGACTGGATAAGGAAATACTACAAGCTTATTAAAGGTATTGAAATTATGGTAGTGTTACAATTCAAACTCAAAAGTTAAAGTGAGAAAAAAACCTTGTATAGGATTTATACAAAAGAACTCAATAGAGTTTCTAAGTATAATATATTTATCTTATATATACTAGGCTGTTAGTCTGTGCTATACTAAACTTAGCCTATCTTAAAGAGCATATATATTATATGCTATTGTTCTAGAATATTTTATGTCCTTATGTGTGACTATAACTTGTGACTTGTGACAGATTTGTGATAGTTATGCTAAGTTTTTTTTTTTAATTCAACAATTATGTGTTGTCTTGTTTTAATAAGATATAGTCCACATAGATATTTAAATTCTTTCTAAGAGAAAAATCTAAGTCAATATTCCCCTATGGGAGTATGACTGATGATAGCTCTTGAAGCTCTAGCACAAAGCAAATTGGAGTGTCTAAAGAATTTAAGCCATAATCCTTCTTTAGAGTATAAAGATTCAATAGGTTTTAAGTTATTGTTGAGAAAATCTAAGAAATATCATTCTTTAGCATCCAAAGCCTGGAACATTATTCTCCAACTATTGAGAATTTCATCACATTCATTTTTCCTATCAAAATCCTATGAGAACTTGCAGGAAAATATAGGTATAAGGTTGAATTTCTTTGTCTCTTTATTAACTATATCATGGAGAGTCCATTTCTTCTAGCTTGGACAATCCCAGAATTCAATGGAATTAAGGTGATCTTTGATGAAGAATTTCCTAAGTTCTCTGAAAATAATAGACAATTGAATTTAATAAGGATGAATTGACAAGTCAAAGATTCTTTTTGTTGCATGTGATGAATTCATAATAATAATAATTCAATTGATGTTGGATAGTCAGATGACTTAATTGATATCATACCTGATGGTGAATAGTTCAACTTTAGTCAAAGTGATATTTATAACTTAATGAATAGTCTTGATAACAGGACTATTATGAGTGTAGACATGAGCTATCGAAATAGTAACTTGATTCTTTATACTGGCATCTAATACAACAACAACTGATTTGGAATCCACTGACACTTGGAAGGTAATTTCATCAAGTTTGTAAATATATGCTTTTATACTTTCTTTACTTTTTCTGTTCATAGAATGAAAAGAGAAATAACTAGGAAAAACATCTATTAGTCTATCTTCAGGAGAGAATTCACTACTAAATAGATTAAAAGATGGAAAAATTCTGTTCAACCTATTGTTTGCATTTACTATAGGATCTTTGATGTTTAATCACTGTCTTAGAGTTAATCTTTCAAATGATAATCAATATATATATATATTGCTATCATTCATATGTCTTAACTCTAGAAGTGATTTAATAATGTGATCTTGTGGTAGTAATTGTGTTTTGAGTTGGAATCTATTATTGAGTTTTGAAAATGAAGATGAATTAGTATGAGGCTTATAATGGCCCTGATACTGAATGAAGGGAATATACAAAATGCTTCTAGTATTTATATGACAGTTTTTTTTTACATTTTCCTAAACTCTTTAAAAGGATATTCAATAGCATCTTGTTATAAAACTATAATTGGAAACTATATAAAGTGATATGTAAAATACAGCTTTTGTATAAAAGTCATTTTTGTGTGAGGATGAGACCTCTCATTAAGTTTACAAGTATTTTTATATATTTTACAGTTGATATTGTCTTGTTTGTGTAGAAGTTGATGTGTTGTTAAAAAGTCAACTTTCTGTTAAAGATAAATCCAAGGTAATACCATGTTTTCTTAAGATAAAGAATGAGACCTCCTAAGGTAGTAAGGTCCAGAGAAGAAGGATCAAAAATTTCATGCAATTTAGAAAAATAGAACACCTCTATTTTTTCATGTTTAATAATTAGTCCAAACTATTCAAGAAGAGAAGATATGGTATGGTAACTACAATAAAGATGAGAATTCAAAATTATCAAAGATTTGTTTTGAGAAATAAAAAGACTATTGTTTACAAAAGAAATTAAAGAAACTGAAATTTTTAGATTTTTTAACCTTTTTTCAAAAATATAAAGAATTGGAGAAAAGTATAAAGTAAATAAAATGGGAGAAAGGATGGAACCCTATTCAATACCAACATTAACATTAAAAGAAGGAGATAAAAAACTGTTCCAAAAGTATTTTGTTTTTTTACTTACTAAATAATTACAGAAAAATAATGAGATCTTGGAATCAAACCCAGTTTTGGTCAAGGTCAAAGGAAGTAACTGATGATTGAGTGAAGAGAAGAACTGGGCAATGTTGAAAGCCAGAACATTAGTTGAAAGATTTTTGACCCAACCAGTATGAATAAGATGAGTTAACACTACTTCTATATTTGTCAAAGATAAAAGCAGTGGACTTAACTTATTTTCATTTTCTTTTCCATTTTCATTTTTCTATTTTTAGAACTTAGAATTAGAGTTAGAGTGACGATATCACACAGTCACATCAGATGACATGGTCACAGTAACAGTCACATAACTCATGGAAGAATGTAGAAGGTTCTAAAAAGATAATATCATACAACATGTACAACACATGTTGATCTTAAGGCTAACACATGGCTATTTAAGGTAGGTTAGAAGTAGCTAGCATGGACCATGTGGATTTAGTATATAAACTAGACTATCTTATACAGAGTTCTCTATTGAGTTCTCTTGTATTAACCCTAATACAAGGTTCTTTCTTTTGACCAACTCTAAGGTCTTAAGTTTGTAACAATATTTGTGATAGATCATTGCTTTAAACCACCTAGTTGACATGGGTAGATGAAGTTTTTTAATATCAACTAGAATTGAAATCTCTTTCTGATGACTTTTTCAATGAGTTTGCTAAGTACATTTAGTGGAACTATTAGTCTGAACACCTTTGAGGAGTTATATAAAGCCTTGTTAGGCTTAAGGATAATAATAGATAACAATTTTTTGAAATATGACAGCCAATGACCTAATTCAATGCATGTGTCAGCAATATTAATAAGATTTCTAAGATATGTAATATTTTTGACAATAGTTTTGAGATATCTCCAAGATAATTTATTGGGTCTAGAGGTTAATAAGTTATTGTACTTTGTGATAGCATTAGTAAACTCTTCTTCTGAAAACAGCTTCCATCATGTAATTGGTTTGCTTGGAGTTTCTTCTAACAAATCCATGTTGATTTGATGATTTTGTACCAAATTAAATGACAAATGAAGAGCTTGCCATAGGTTGTCTAATTCAAGACACAGTTGACTATTATATTTGAAATCTCTTGAATTTTTTGGTCAAAGAACATGTGTTTTGTGTTTGGTTATCCTAATAGTTCATTTGAAGCTCTTCCAATCTTCAATTCACTTTGAGGTCCTGTATTTCTCAAGTTCTCTATAACAATTCTTGTTCTACCATGCTTTAGAGTACTTTGTGATATTAACAAATTTTGAATGTTTGAACCATATTCTATCTATATCATTGGTGAATGTTTGTATGACTTGCTCAAGAATTTCTTTGCTTAGAATATTCTCTGTATTAAGCCTTGTAATAACTCTAATTAATTCAGTAATAAAATTCTCTTCTTCTTTGCTGTTCTTGACCAATGTACATTTTCTGGTTTGAATATGTTCTTTCATTATTGTAATATCAACAGTGAGTAGGTTATAGTCTGATGACAATCTCTATTCTAGGTGAATAGTATAGTTGTCAAATTCTAATGAATCTGGTCTGAGAAACATGAGATCAATAACTGAATTTGAATCATTCTGATTGTTTGAATACCTAGTAGAAACTTGGTTAGTAGATCTAGACATACATAGATTCATAGAGTCTGCAATGTCAGTAAGAAGATCACTATGGATAGAATAGTATAGAAAATTGGGATCCCAAAAATTATCTCTAATATTGAAATCTCCTATCAGAATTAAAATATTAGCTTCAGTATCTTTTAGATACTTCAAAACTGTTTGTGACAAATCAGAGTAAATGTTAACTAAAAAATAAATAAAACTGCAGCTGAAGAAGAAAATACACAAAATATTTCTATGATTAAAAATGTTATTTCTTAAAGAAAAATGAAATTGTAAAAGTCTGATATTTATGTATGAAACAACTCTAGGAGAATCATGATCATTTGAAGTGTTCCTAGAAAAGATAGTTCAATTAGAATAATTCAGAACTCTTACCAGCTATTCTCCTTTCTTGCTTGCTGAACTTGGTATGGATTATATAAATGCCTATGGTGGTTCTTGTATGAAGATAATGTCAAAATCTCTTTGCACTTCTAAAATTGTGTTAGTAAGCAAGTTGTTCTTATGAATGTTTTGTGAAAAAATTTTGACATTTTTGCAAATCATGCTTGAATACCATTCATAGCTGAGTGAGTTGATTGTCTTCTACTATCATGAAGTTCCTGGTATTTCTTGGAATGCCACTCCCTATTAAATTGATACTTTTAGAAGGAGCATAAATTCAAATCTGCTTAATGGTTGCCTTTGCAATTCAAACACTTGAATGTATGTGGGCAAGATTTGCCCTGTTTTTTTTTTCAAATCTTAGAAGATTAGTCTTGAAATTAGCCTTGTAGTACCAAGCAAATTGGCAGTGGTGTTCTGATTTGTGTGATTTATTGTATTTGATGCACTTCAATCCTTGAGATCTACATGAGAAGATAGTGTGATCTCATTTCCAATAATTCTTACATTGTGGAACTTTTGGGTTCATATTTATGCCTTGAATGATAGTGATATAACTTTCTATGTTGAAGCATCTATTGATTAGTCCTCTGGCCTTACTACCACTTTGGATGTCCTATATATCCAGTCAAATAATTGACATGTCTGATTTCAGTGATATCTTGATGATATATAGTTTTGAAACAACTATGATGTTATCGAAGATATGGTTGCTTTTGATAATGGATTCAACTACATCAGCTAAAATAGAAATGTTAGTGTTTTCAATGAGATATAGGATACTTATGATCTTCAAGTATGATTTAGATTGAGGTAGTCTAGAAACTTCAACTTTGTCAGTATCAATATTGCTTGCATTCTTGATATATTTTTTGATCATTTATGTTATGATTTCAAGACCTTAAAATGGGTTAAGAAAACAAACCTTGTATTAGATTAATACAAGAGAACTTAATAGAGAACTCTGTACAGGATTGTCTACCTTATATACTGAAACCCCA
>Ga0157366_1001222_pt1 | contig 10470 bp, 17 predicted proteins | sample AttbisABBM1_FD_113149 | JGI IMG/M metagenome (GOLD analysis project Ga0157366, IMG submission 113149) | Fungus gardens microbial communities from leaf cutter ant in Botucatu, State of São Paulo, Brazil - Atta bisphaerica ABBM1 | ecosystem: Host-associated > Fungi > Mycelium > Unclassified ...
CTCGCTGTTGACACAAGGTCGAGAAACGCTTTTAATGCGCCCCGTTGCCCAGGTAGCTCAGTTGGTAGAGCAGGGGATTGAAAATCCCCGTGTCGGCGGTTCGATTCCGTCCCTGGGCACCAAGTACCCTTCCCTAGCAGTCCCCAGCGACTCGGGAAACCCAGAGAAACCGCCCACCGAGGCGGTTTTTTTGTGCCTAGCGATTCCCAGCGATCCCTTCCCAGCCCAGGCAAATGTGAGTAGATTCGTGAGTAGGACGTAGTTCGGTCCTGAAATCTACTCACACCAGAGCCGCCAGCCCATACCCAGAGCGGCGCCAAGGGAACGCCCGTGGCCCTCACAGATACCGCCATCCGCACGGCCAAGCCGCGCGACAAGCTCTACCGCCTTTCCGATGCCCTGGGCCTGTGCCTGGAGGTCACCACCGCCGGTGGAAAGCTCTGGCGCCTCCGGTACCGCTTCGCCGGTAAGGCAAAGATGCTGGGCCTCGGCGCCTACCCTGCCGTCACCCTGGCCCGTGCCCGGGAAGCGCGAGACGCCGCCCGCCGTGTCCTAGCTGAGGGGCAAGACCCCTCGCTGGTCAAACGTGCTGAAAAGCAGGCCCGCGCCGCCCAGGTCCACACGTTCGAGCAGCTGGCCGAGGAATGGTATGCCTACAGCGCGCCGCGGTGGGCGGAGAGCACCAGCCGCAAGGCACGGCTCTACCTGGACAACGACATCCTGCCCGACCTGGGCCGGCGCCCGGTGGCTGACGTCACCCGCCCCGACCTGGTGGCCCTGGTGCGCAGAGTCGAGAAGCGCGGAACGCTGAACGCCGCCGGCAAGATCCGGCAATGGCTGGGCCAAATCTTCCGCTACGGCCTGGCCAACGGCACCGCCACTACCAACCCGGCAACCGACCTTGACGTAGTGGCCGCACACGCGCCGCGCGCCCGAAACCATCCCCATGTGCCCCTGGACGAGCTACCGGCCCTCCTACGCGCCCTGGAGGCCTCTCGCAGCGATCTGCACACTCGACACGCTATCCGCCTCCTGCTGCTCACAGCGGCCCGCCCTGGCGAGCTACGGCAAGCACCCTGGGCGGAGTTCGACCTGGACGCGGCGACGTGGACCGTGCCGGCCGAGCGGATGAAGGCCCGGCGCCCGCATATCGTCCCCCTGCCCCGCCAGGCCGTGGCGCTTCTACGCGACCTGCACCAGCTGACCGGCACCTACCCCCTGGTCTTCGCCGGCAAGGCCCGCCCCGAGCGGCCCATGAGTGAGAACACGATCAACAAGGCCCTCCGGCTGATCGGCTACGGCGACCGCCAGACCGGCCACGGCTTCCGGCATCTCATCAGCACCGAGTTGAACGGCCGCGCCTACAACCGCGACTGGATCGAGCGGCAGCTGGCGCACGGCGACGCCGACGAGATCCGGGGCACCTACAACCACGCCCACTACTTGGAACAGCGCCGCGGGATGATGCAGGCCTGGGCCGACGAGCTGGACGCTCTGTGCGCCGGCGCTGACGTCGTACCGCTGCGCCGAGCATGAGCAAGCGCCCGCCCCTGCTGGGAGTCGTACAGGCGCAGATAACGCCATGGGACGCCATGCTGGCTGGCGATGCCTTGTGCGTGCTGGAGACGACGCCAGATGAGGGCCAGATCGCCGAGCAGTGCGCCCACCTGGCGCGTCACACGTTGGACTGCCTGCTGACGTTCACCGGCTACAGCATTCACGACTTCGATTCGGCCAGCGACTGTCACCACGCACGGACCGGGGGCGTGCCCGAAACGACGTCATGCCCGCCCTATGTCGTTTCATTGCTGCAGATCCGCGCCGGCGCCCTGGCCGTGGCTGAGCAGATAGAGGACGAGATCCCCATATCCCCCGGCCTGGTGGGCGAGCTGGTAGCTGACCTGGAGCGCATGGAATCTGTCCTGGCGTCGCGGGATTACCTGAATAGCGAGCTGGCGGCGCTGATAGCCGCTGAGCGTGCCGCGCGGGCTGAGAAGATGGAGATAGCAAGGTCGGCGCCCCGAGAAGATGCCTTGCCATGGGGTGCGGTCGCCCAGCTGGTCGAGGAGCTACGCGCCGCGGGCAAGGCCGAGCGCGAGCTGGCCGGCATCGTGGAAAAGCGGCTAGGAGTGCCGGCGAGGCGCTTCCGTGAGTGGCGCAAAAAAGCGGCGGATCAATTATAGAACCGCCGTTTTGATCTATTGAATGGGTAGCCATCCCCACAGCGCCCCCGGAGGCACTAAATGGCTACCGCAGAACCCCGCCGCTTTATCCGCCGTCATCAGGTCGAGGCGCTGACCAGCCTCAGCCGCACCCAGATCTACCGCCTGATCGCCCGCAACGAGTTCCCCCGCCAGGTGAAGCTGGCCCCCGGTCACGCCGTGTGGGTCGAGCAGGAAGTGGCCGCATGGGTTGACCAGCGCATCGCCGCCGCCCGAGGGGAGGCCGCCTAAATGACCGACAAAAAAATAGGCCGCCCCCAAGAGAGCAGCCCGCAAGTCATCGGCATCCAGATTACCACTGCACAGGCGCAACGGGCGAGGCTCTACGCGCAACTGCTGCTTGGGTCGGTAAGCACCATCGAAGCTCGTCGAGACCTCAACATCATGGCGCCCGCGGCCCGGGTTAAGGAGCTCCGTGAGGCCGGCGTGCCAGTGTTGACCCACCTCCAGCCGCTATACGACGACCAGGGCCGCCGCCATAGCCGTGTGGCGATCTACTACCTGGCCGGTAGTGGCCAGGAGGCCGCATGATTTCCCTTGCCGTCCTCAGCACTCCCCGCTATCGTGGCTCTGTCGCAGCAAAATCTGCGACCGGGTTTGGCGACCCGAACTACTTGAGGCGCATAGGCGCCCATGATCCGATCCCTGGCGCTTTTTTTGTGCCTGCAGGTTCGTGTTATGGCAGTCGTGCGTGGGAGACCGAAAGGTCTGCCGGGTTCCTTAGGTACCGGTTCGCCAACCCGCGTACGGCTGCCTCCATTCGTTTGGCGACGAAGGCGGCAGCTCCTCTACCTAAGGAGCTCCACCATGGCGAACCACACCCTCAATCCGTCCGCGATTACCCTAGAGCAACGAAAGGCCTACTGCGCGCAGTTGGTCAAAACGATGCTTCGCTACTCGTCTCCCGACGAGATCCAGCGCCTAACCTCCCTACTCGAAATGCACGCCGGCCGACAACTTGCCGCCCGCTACAACCCCGGCTTGAACGACGCAAAGTACGACCTCTTCCGCCGCTTCTGGCTGCAAGGGGGTGCTCAATGATCACCCTCCGCCGCAGTTCCCTGACAGGCCGCGCTGCCGCACACCGTCAGATGGCTCTGGCCGCCCTGCACGCTGACTCTTCGCTGTCTTCCCGCCTGCGCCGCTACAACGCCCACATGGCGATCGCTCGCGATCTGGAAGCCCAGGGGGTGACTTATGGCCAGCGTTAAGCACCCCAGCCACTGGCAGCGCGACAAGAACGGCGACCTCTTCTCCTTCGGCGTCTGGATCTACCTGGACGGCAAGTACATCCGCCAGGTGGCCTACGACCTGGAGACCGAGCAGGAAGCCCGCGACATTGCCGCCCGCTGCACTGGTGACGCCCAAGTCGTCCGCTTCACGCTCTGGGATTGAGGGTGAGCCATGGCTCTTACGCGGCAGAAAGCCAAGGGCCGCAAGTCGTCGGGTGGGTTCTCGGCGCTGCCTTGGGTAGTACAGGACCATGCGGATTTCACGGCGCTGTCCGGCAACGCCCTAAAAGTCCTTATGGGCCTGGTAAGGCAGTACCGCGGATCGAACAACGGCGACCTGAGCGCGACCTTCACCCAGGCCCAGGCGTGGGGCATGAATAGCCGCACCACGCTGGCCAAGGTGCTGGAAGAGCTGCAGGAGCGGCGCTTGGTCATCAAGACACGCGAGGGGCGATTCACCAAGCCAGGCGGGTGCTGTGCTTTGTTCGCGCTCGCTTGGCAGCCCATCGACGAATGCGGGGGAAAGATCGAGGTGCAGCCTACGAAGACGCCGCCTCGGAAATTCACTCTCGAACGAGCAGAAAACCTAGTCCAGAAACTGGACTGACATCGGTCCAGTTTCTGGACTCATGAGGGGTCAGACAACCATGAAAAGGGCATCCATCGGTCCAGAAACTGGACGCATGAGAGGGGTTCACTCTGTCCAGAATCTGGACTCCTCTTTAGATATACCAGGGCACCGCCCTGGAAATACTCCATCTCAGCCATCTCCAGAAGGCCAGGAACAGCGCTCGGCCCATGCAGCGCAATCTGCACCCCGTCGCATTGGAGTGGTACCGATCCCTGTCCGCCTAATCCAGAGCCCGCGCTATCGAGCGCTTAGCTTCTCGGCGCGGATGGTGTTCGTCGAGCTGTGCGCGCAGGCGACCTACGTCCCGAGAGGCTGGCTGACTACTACGCGGCCCCAGGCGCTGGAATGGGGGCTCAAGTCGCAGGGCACGCTGGCGAAGGCACTAGACGACCTGCACCAGGCGAACTTCATCACCTGCACCGACGATGAACCCGGCCTGACCTACCACTACCGCATCAACGTAGAGGGCTGGGAATGAATCTGCATGTGATGCAAGTCCCGCAAACTAGTCTGCAGGGTTCCTACAAACTGGGAGATGGCGCAGATCTGCTCCATGGCTCCGATCTGAGCCATCATCCAGAACTGGATCATCCGAAACCCAGCGCAAAGCGAAAGAAACCCAGTCGGTTATCGGTGGGTTATCTGGGTGGCCTAAATGCCAGGAGACCCCATGGTCCAGAACCGGGCCATCTGCAAATTTGCAGACCCCTCAGGCTGAGGAGTTGGGTCAACGCCAGCGCCGCACACCCTCAGGCAGGTGCCCAGAAAATTCTGGTCGCTAACGGTCGCAGCGTTACCCAAGCGTTAACTACCGGAAAGCCGGCAGATCGCATTCACCCGAATGACATCTCGACCGAGGTGAGATTTCCACACTTTGTGGAAAAGGCGGGTGACTCCCTCAATCTGAGGAGGTGTGCCCTGAAAAGGCATACCCCTCGGCCTGCAAAAGTTTTGCACACCCATGCCAGGGAGGTGGTGAAACGCCACCCCCTTGGCCGATGCCCTGATGAAACACCACCCCATCCAAACATCACAGACATCGTGTCGGTTGCTGGCGCTTGGGCAGTCATCACGGACATCGTGACGACTGGATCAACGGTGGTGGAAATCACCATGGTCGAGATGCCGGAAATTTTCCCGGCATGTCCTGGTACATCCAAATCTGGATGGATCGAAAGCAGGATTTCCTGCTTTGGGGGACCGGCGGAATTTTCCGCTGATGTCCGAGCGCTGCTGGCGCCCAAGGAGTGCCGCCCGTGACTGACGCCAATCAATCTGCAGACCAGCGCCGCCGAGTGAGCGCTGCGCCGATCCCTGTCCGACTGATCCAAAGCCCGCGGTATCGATCGCTCAGCTTCTCGGCACGAATGGTGTTCGTGGAGCTGTGCGCCCAGGCGACCTACGTCCCCAATGGCTGGCTGACAGCGACGCGACCACAGGTGAAGGAATGGGGCCTCAAGTCCGGCAATGCGCTGGTGAAGGCTCTAGACGACCTACGCCAGGCGAACTTCATCACCCTGACCGACTGCGAACCCGGCATGACTTACGCCTACCGGATCAACGTGGAGGAATGGACATGAAACCCATGAAAATAGCGGGTGACGCGGCCCGCAATTTGGTACAATTGCCCAGTCGTGAGCGTGATGCTCGGGACCCCCGTCAAGATGCGCGTGATGCGCTTCGAGCGGCAAATGAATTGACCCATTTGCTCCCTTGGAGACATCGCTAATGCGCCCATTCCATACCGCCCCTCTGCAACTCAAGTTGGCCTCCGACGAATCGGTCGGGAGCTTCACTGGCTACGCCTCGACCTTTGGTGGTGACCCGGACAACCACGGCGACATCGTGGCCTCTGGCGCCTTCCAGAAGAGCCTGGCGAAGCACGCCGCCGCCGGCACCCGTCCCGCTCTCCTCTGGCAGCACGACCAGAGCAACCCCGTTGGCGTCTGGACCTCCTTCCTGGAGGACGCGCAGGGCCTGAAGGCGAACGGCCGGCTAACAATGGAAGTCCCTCAAGCCAAGGCAGCCCATGCCCTGGCGAAAGATGGCGCCTTGGCGCTGAGCATCGGGTACATCATCCCGCCCGGCGGTGCCGAGCTGGTGAACGGTGTCCGACTGCTCAACGAAATCGACCTGGTGGAAGTGTCCCTGGTGGGCATCGCCGCTAACCCCAATAGCCGGATATTGAGTGTGAAGAGCGCTTTTGACCCGGCAGACCCGAACCCTCGGGATTTCGAACGCGCCGCGCGTGATGCGCTGGGGCTCTCTGCTCGCGAAGCCAAACGGCTGATGGCGGGCGGCTGGAACGGCCTCGTTCGCGATGAGCGACCCGATGACAGCACAGAACTGGCCCAGATCGCGGCCAAACTCCAACGCATCACCGAGAGCCTGCGGGCTCACTGAGGTATCACCATGGATCTCGCAATTCTCAACAAGTCCATTGACGACCACGGCAAGGCCGTTGCTGACGTCATGCAGGGCATCAAAGGCCTGGACGCTCGCATGTTCGACCTGGAGCAGAAAGCGGCCGGCGGCGAAGGCCTCCTGCAAACCGGCCAACTGGGACAGCCCGCTGAGACCGCCATCAAGCAATTCACCAAGTCGGCACAGCTGGAAGGCATGAAGGGTGGCGCCCACAGCACCGGCCGCGTCGAGCTGGCGAACGTGTCCATCAAGGCCCTTGTGAACGAAGGCCGCGGCCAGGCCACGGACAGCGGTGTGCCCGTCCAGCCTCAGCGTGCAGTCGGGATCTTCAACGACCCCCGTATGCCGCTGTCCCTGCTGTCGGTGCTGCCCAGCATTCCCGTCCAGAACGGCGTCTACGAGTACACCCAGCTCGGGTCGTACACCAACGGTGCCGGCTACCAGATCAAGGAAGGCGAGCTCAAGGCGGAAAGCGATATTGATCTGGTGGTGGCCAGCTCGAACGTGGCGACCATTGCCCACTGGACTCGCGCCTCGGTGCAGATCCTGGACGACTCGCCCAGCCTGGAGGCCTACATCAACAACCTGCTGACCTATGGCGTGATGGCTAAGCTTGAGAACGAGCTGATCAATGGTGCTGGCGGTACCGGCAAGATCACCGGCCTCAAGGCCCAGGCTACTCCCTTCGTGCCCAATGCCAAGGACAGCCCGGTCGACCGGATCGGCGCGGCCATCGCCCAGCTCAAGGCCTCAGGCTGGAACCCTTCCGTGGTGCTGATGAACCCGCTCGATTGGTTCGATATCAGCAAGTCGAAGAACGACATCGGTGTGTACCTGCTAGGCGGGCCGCAAAGCGCTGCGGCGCAGAACCTGTGGGGTTGCACCATCGTGACCAGCCCGAGCATCGCCCGGGGTAGCGTGCTGGTGTTCGACCCAGCCCAACTGGCAGTGCTGGACCGCATGACCCCGACCGTCATTGCCAGCCGCTTCGATCGCGACAACCTGGTCACCAACATGATCACGATCCTGGCAGAGATGCGTGCAGGCCTGGCCGTGTTCGCCAAAGCCGCGCTCTACTCGGTTGCGCTGACCTCAGCCTAAAGCAAGACCCAGCGGTTGGCGTCAGTCGGTGAGTGGCTGACCGCTGGTATGGGAAACAAACCCCGACAGGCTGCGCGGCTCTCCCTTGGTTCAGCCGGTGGCAGCCACCACCCCACCTATCAGAGCGAGCCCAGCATGAACCACGAAAAACTCTATGGTCGACCCAAGCCTAGCCAGCAACCTTTCCCCCGTGACCTGGCTGCGAAGATCGCTCGCAAGGCCGAGGCGATGGCCCAGCGGTTCGAGCAGCAGGCCATGGAGCAGATGACCAAGGCGGCCCGCTCCGCCCTGTATCGAGGCATGGAGGCTGACCAGATCGCCCGCGAACTGCAGCTCTGACCCAGGGGGGGCGTTGCAAACTCTGGCGCCCTTCCACAGGACACCGTCCGCTCCGCCGTTTTTTCACGCCCGCGAAATTACAGATTCTGTCTGAGCGATACCCGCGAAAAATGCGATCGCCCGATAGCGCCCGAAAACCCAGCAATAGAGCGGCTTCTAGGCCGATACCCTGTTCCATTCCGGCCCGAAAACACCATTTTGATGCCGTTAGAATGGGTGCTACCGCTGAAAATGGCTGCGAAGACAGGCAATCCAACGGCTCTGTGCCGACGAATTTCGTACGCACAACCTGAGCGGCATCTGTTCCAACGAAATTCGTCGGAACAAGCTTAGGGGAAGCGCCGACGAATTTCGTCGCCGCCTCGAGCCTCACCCGCGGTGGCTTGACCCAAACCTGCAGATCGCCGGCTTGGCTAATCTCCTCAAAATTGAGGAGATTGCGCAGGGGGTCAGAACGGATCTGACCCCCTGCGTCGCGTTTGAAACGGAGGCAAACCTGCAGAACGCCGGTTTGGGTATCGGTATGAATTTCGTACTGATGGACCGCAGCCACAAAACTGTGGAGACGGTGGTAGGGGCAGATCCGTCCTGCCCACCAGGCCAAAACCTGCGGATAGCCGGTTTTGACTGTGGACGAATTTCGTCCGCAGTGGCGCCGGAAACATTCCCGGCACGGTCCTCACTTCAGCCAATGGCGCGAGTCAGTCGCGGCCACTACCCGAAAAGTGCGGTGCCCGCTGACTACAAAAGTTTTGTAGTGGACTGTCAGGCCCTAACGATCCGTTACCCCCTTGGGGAGGTGGTGAAACGCCATGGCATCGCGAAACGCGACCCCCTTTGCCGGGATTAGGACAAGCCAGATTTGGCGCGACCCACTTCCCCCGTTTCAAACGGATCAACTGTCAGGGAAATCGTGAAGGCGCCCCGTCGTACGGCCATTAGTGCTCAAGCAAACGTAGGAGCTGCCGAAAACTGGTAGGCAACCCATTTGTCGGCTATACGTGGAGTAAAGTCGGTATCTGACCGGTCAGAATTGACTCACTGATCCTGAGCTGCATAATCGCGATCCGAAGCGGGCTTGCCCGCTCTAGCGTCTAAGCCAAGGAGGATCTATGGCACGTTCAACGCCAAACGAAGTCGCAGACTACCTTCTGTGCAAAGCCAGGGAACATGGCGACAACCTGAGTCCGCTCAAGCTGCAAAAGCTGATGTTCTACGCTGATGCATGGCACATGGTCATGAAGGGCGGCGAGCAGCTCGTTGCTGACCATTTCGAGGCATGGGTACACGGCCCAGTTCTTCGCTCGATCTATTTCCGCTTCAATCACTATCGTTGGAAGCCGATCCTGGACGATATCGAGTGCCCAAGCCTGGGTGATGAGACGTCTAGCTTCTTGGACGAGGTGTATGAGGTATTTGGTGGCTTCTCAGGCTTTGAGCTTGAGCAACTGACACACCAAGAACGGCCGTGGCAGGAAGCACGGGGTGCCCTTGCGCCTGATGCCGTTTGCACCACGCCGATCAGCAAAGACACTACCCTCCAGTTCTACAGAGCAATGTCTGCTGGTTGAGTCATGGCAAAAATGAAAGCAGGGACGCTTCAATCGCAGAGCGCGATGAAGGTGGGCATGGTTGCTCCCTCCAAGCTCAGCTTCTCCTTCCGCTACATGGATCGCCAGCACAATAAGTTCAGTTATTCAGAGCGAGAAGCTGGCTACTTCTGCAAGGTGCTAGAGCGGCTTTCGGTGCTGTGCGACAAGACAGTGTTGGAGGTTCAGGCTGAGCGCTCGAGCGCACTGCGCGCACATCCCATCGAGTGGGATCACACAAGCGAGCCTACGGGCTTCTCCCATCTCAATGAGCAGCTGAGAGAAAGCAGGCCTTACCAGTTCAGCATCTCCTCGAATGCTCATGGTCGGGTGCATGGCTTTTTCATCGATCACGTTTTCTATGTCGTATGGCTGGACCCCGATCACCGGCTCTACCCAGGTCGCTGAAGAAATCGTGACATGTCACGAAGGCATGACTTATCCATCCACCGATTCGATTCCCCGTTACGGTATCGAAGGCCGCAAAGCCCAGCGTCGGCAAATGTGAGTAGGAATGTGAGTAGGATTTCAGGGCTTCACGTGAAACCCTTCCAGCCACAAGGCCTGTGCGGACCAGTTCGGTTCTGTCCCTGGCACCACATTCAGAACCCCGGTCTCGTCAGAGACCGGGGTTTTTCGTTTCTGGCGGATTGATCGGCATCTCGCCTTCGCCGAGATGGATCGCCAGCCAGACACTGGTGACGGTGGGATCGGTGTAGGTCACCCAGTGCTCGGTGTGCGCCAGGATGAACAGGCTGTCGCCCGGCAGCAAGGCCACTTCCCTGCCCTCCAGCGCCACCCGGGCCGCCCCGGCGAGCAGCAGCACCCATTCGTCATGCACCTGGCGATAGGGCGCATCCGGCGGTGTGGTCTGGCCCTGGGAGAGGATGCGCTCGATGCGGCAGCCGGGGCGTTCGAGCAGAGGGGTGAAC
>Ga0157366_1001224_pt1 | contig 10469 bp, 12 predicted proteins | sample AttbisABBM1_FD_113149 | JGI IMG/M metagenome (GOLD analysis project Ga0157366, IMG submission 113149) | Fungus gardens microbial communities from leaf cutter ant in Botucatu, State of São Paulo, Brazil - Atta bisphaerica ABBM1 | ecosystem: Host-associated > Fungi > Mycelium > Unclassified ...
GGCCACTTTTGTTTACTAAGGCAGTCCTAAAATTTAATACAATTGTGAGAATCTTTTGAAAATAATTCCCTAAGTTCTTGAGATATTGTAGCCAAGTGGATTTGATAAGGGTGAACTGAAGAGTTGAATATCCTCTTGGCAGTATGAAGGGAGTCCGTGACGACCACTATATGATTGATGTTGGAATTGGTGACTGCTTGATTTATTCTACATTGTATAGCAAACAATTCAGCTTTGGTTGTAGTAACATTAATAGCTCTGTGCTTGGTTTTGATGACAGGTTTATTGAAGGAATGAATATGTGATATCAAAGTGGCGATGTGATTTTTGATACTGGCATCAGACACAATGATTGTCGATAAGGGATTGGATGACATCCTGAGCGCAATTTTATCTAATTTTTCAATATGCTTTTTAGTGTTGGAAGAACAAAAATGAAAAGAAAAGCGATCTGAGAATAAATCTATAAGTCTATTTCCAGGTTTAAATTCTTTATTGAAAAAAGAAAAAGACAGAAAGAATTCATTATGCTTATCATCCACATCAATGAGTGGAGATTTCAGCCAAAGTCCTTGTTTTGCTGTGAGATGGTCAATGGAAGATATATGGTGACTTCTCCCTTACAGCTTGTTAGAGCTGAGAATATTGCTGATGATATGGTTAGTTGGGAGAGATGAGTCACACAAAAGAAATCATTCATAAAGTTTCTTGAGTTGAAGATGTATTGGAACGAGTCCTGATATGGCTTCAATTCTTAATGTAGGAGATGTTTGGAATGCTCCTGTGATCTATAGAGCTGCTCTTTGTTGCATCTTCCTAAGTATATTGAGATGGTAATGAGTCAGTGTTTTGTTGTAATACCAGAGTGGTAAGTCATATAGTGTTATAGGTAAAGCACAACATCTGTAGAGTTTTCTTTTTTGAAGTGGATTGATGCCTCATGTCAAGTTTCCCAACAATTTCATGCATTTGGCTGTAGAAATTGCTTTGTTTGTGTAAAAATCTATATGGTTTCTGAATGTAAGTTTGCAATTGAAGATGAAACCGAGATATCTCCATGTATCCTTAGGGAGTAGAACGAGTCCCCCAAAAGAAGATAGGTCAAGAGGAGGAGGGTTGAATGCTCCATGAGATCTAGAAAAATGAAAAACATCAGTTTTTCCATGTTTTACAATGAGACCGCATTTCGTAAGTAATGACGAGATAATGTTGTAACAACAAAAAAGATTAGTATTAGAATGCAAAATAGATTTGTTCTGAAAAATGAAAAGTCCATCATCCACAAAAGAAATAATGGAAATGGGAATTTTTAGGATTTTTAAACAATTTTCTAAAGAAAGAAAAATAGGTGATAAATAAAGAACAGAAAGGATAGGAGAAAGAGCAGATCCTTGTCCAACACCAACATTGACATTGAAAGAAGGAGATGTGAATTCATTCCAAAGGTATTTTGTTTTTCTTCCTACTAGGTAATTTCTGAAAAACATTGAAACTTTATGATCAAGACCCGCCTTGTCTAGGATGAGAGGAAGGAGTTGGTGATTCAGGGAGGGGAAAAGTTGTGCTATGTCGAATGCTAGAGTACTCATTGTAAGGTTTTTAACCCACCCTGAACGAATAATATGAGTGAGTGCTACCCTTGCATCCATGGTAGATCTTGATTTGAGACCTCCAAGTTGACTAGGATGAATAAAACCATTAGAGATCGTATGGAATTGAAGATGTTCTCCAATCATTTTTTCAAAAAGTTTTCCAATAGTATTGAGAAGAACAATCAGTCAATATGATTCGGGAGAATCAAACGTGGCCTTGTTAGGCTTGGGATAACAACTGTTGTAGAGATTTTGAAATGAGACGGCCAATGACCCAGCTCTATACAGGCGTTAGCAATGTTGATGAATTTGCAAATGCAGTCGTCATTTCTGATAATGGACTTGATATGGCTCCATGTTAACTTGTCCGGGCCAGGCGCCGATGAATTGTTGCATTTTTCGATCACCTTGATAAGTTCAATTTTGGAAAATGAATTCCACTCAGTTGTAGGTTTATCTGGAATTTCGTCTAGAAAATGAGTATCCACTTCTCTTTCTTGGGCAGAATTGAACGACTTATGAAGGACGGCCCAGGTAGTCAGTGAGCTGGGTCTGATTCTAGACAACAAATTATAACGACATCACTCCGATCGAGCTGAGTTTTTGCTGACTACAACCCTTCAATCAAATTGAAGGGTTGCTTTAACCCTGAGGGTGATCGCTGAATGATGGTTTGGGTATTTATGCCATGAATAGAGCTAACTGAGATATGCATGCGATGACACAACGAAAGAGAAGAAGTAAAGGCTACAGAAAACCCCAGATAATCATTGGCGATAGATTTTTGATAATTCATGGAATAAGGGTAGAATTCGGACCGAATAATCCTTGAGCCCAACTCCTCTCGTGAGCTCGCATCCGCATGTCACCTTCTTCATCCAACTCTCTCAATCTCCCAGTACCATCACCTCGATCCAGATTTGGGCCACCATCATCAGGTGTAACTCGTCTACCAAGAGGATTTCTCCTTTGTCCTCCCCCTAAAGAGCGTAACGATCCTTGACTGGACATCGGTGAACTACTTCTGCCTCTTTTCCTGGGTGATGACATTGAACTGCTGGATCCGGGAGTACTAGGTGGTGTCCCACTTCTCGGCGTACCCCTTCCCCGGGACGACTGAGAACTATTTCGGCTATATCCTGGAGACGTGCTAGCATCCGCCCCTGCAAGATCCGACGAGGGACGAGGTGGGGAAGATGGAGGCGAAGCCCAAAAGCGCAATCTATAAACCCACCACCGCCTCTCCATTCTTTTCTGCTCGTTGATTTGGCGGACGACTTCTTCGCGTTTCTTTTCGAATGCGAGACGGTAGCGGTCGTAGCCTTCACGGAAAGATTTGTCAACACGGGAAGAAAAGATTATTTCACCGCGGGGATTGCTCGCCGGTGGGATGGAGGGGATAGGTCGAGAACCGTCTTGAGAATGGGTGTGGTCTGATAAGGAGAATCGTTGCTGAGGGGAAGATGAAGGATTTGAAAAACGGGTTGATTCGGAGATGTTGGACGTGGGGCGAGGGAAGAAGAAGTTTACGGGGTTCCAAAGGACTTGGGAGCGAAGAGGTGGTTTGCGGATGTTGAAGTACATATTGAATGAGCGAAGAGTGCGATTAGTATGTGGAACATATCTAGTACTATTTATATTTTCAATTAAACAGAAAATGAGGATACATACTTGTTTGCGTAAGATATTTTCTCAGAATACATTCCACTGGCGAAGAAGAGGACAAGCGTAGTGGAACTGACAAACAGCAAACCGGTGGTAAAGTAGGGATTAAGGATCACGAAAGAGTCCTGAGTATAGATGTCCGGAAGTAGCCAGCGCAGGAAGGCATTGTATGGAATAGATGCTATGGAGACATCGGGCGGCAGAAGAACTTCTGTGAGGAGAAGAGCTATAATAACAAGCAATTGGGCAAGGAATACTACCGGCCAGTCAGAGCCAAGAACCCAGGTGAATTTATCCAGCTACATACGCTGGTATCTGGATTTTCTGCGCTGAAGACCAGCAGCAGTTTCCTTGAGGCGCTCCTCAAATATGTTGAGGTCTCTGAAAGTTGCATGGTCAGCTGTCGGATACACAATTGATTTTGCAGACATCTAATTAACTCTCTCTCCGCGCTACTCTCCGTTGCTCGTGGGCCGGGAAGACACGTGACCTTTATTCCTAACCACGTGGCCGGCGCGAGGATGAGTCACGTGGAGTTGAACCCAATCTCTTTTACTGCCAAGTATGCCTCAGCCAAAGACTCCATCTAACCGTGTGCGCTCTCGCTCAGAGGTCAGAACACCGATAACACCTTCTATAATCTCTGGTCTGGGAAATGTCTCGCCTCCGACCAAAAAATCATTGCAGTCTCGCGGGGGATTGAAGTCTAAATCGTCTACTGGAGCTAATCTGTTCTTGGCGGGTGGTAATGCTAGGTCTAGGTCAAGTTCAAGGCCTGCTTCACCAAGCAAACAAAAGTCACAGCCTGTTGGCGTAATCAGAAAGGGTGGTGTCGAGTCCCGTTTGGACGTAGTCACTTGCGATTATGTCCCACTACCCAAACCGGAGCTGAAGCGCTCTAGGTCAACGCCTGCCTCTGTACGTACTGCTTTTAGTGATCGGAAATATAAACAGTCTTGACAGGAATATAGACTCGAGTAGGACTGGATCAACGTGATCGGTTTATTACGAATCGGGAAAGCGGTACCGACATTGCTCAAGTCGCTGCTACACTTGAGCAGATGTCTCTAAATAATACACAAACGTCTCCAGGTCACACTGCTCGCCTTGCAGCAGCTACAGGTGTATCCCTCAACCGCCGTATTTTAGGCTACCATGAGCAACCTCCGGCGGCATCCTCATCGGATCTGACACTTGCTCAACAGCGTGAATACGCCAAACCTCTTTATGCACAACGACCTGGAACATTAGCTACTTCCACTGGTGCAATTACAAGTAAAGCACGCAAGATTCCTACTCAACCTGAAAGGGTGTTGGATGCGCCAGGGATGGAAGACGACTTTTATCTCAATTTATTGAGTTGGTCTGTAAAAAATGCTGTGGCGGTTGCCCTCGGGACGTCTACATATGTGTGGAACGCGGATACGGGGAATGTTGTTCAGCTCGGCGAAGCACCTGAAGGATCATATGTCTCCAGCGTCGATTTCTCAAACGACGGTGCGTTTTTGGGTGTTGGGTTGAGTAACGGCAACGTCGAATTGTGGGACGTAGAGAGTGGACAAAAATTGCGAATGATGAGTGGACATCAGGGACAAGTTGCTGTTATGTCGTGGAATCAACATATCCTGAGCTCTGGCTGTGCAGATGGAAGTATCTGGCACCATGATGTACGGATCGGGAGACACAAAGTTATGGAGTTGCTTGGGCACAATGGGGAAGTGTGCGGGTTGAAATGGAGGAGTGATGGAGAATTGTTGGCAAGCGGGGGAAATGATAATGTCGTTAATATCTGGGATGGAAGACTTGGTGACGCGGGAGGGGAGACAGCAAGAGGGAATGCAAAATGGACAAAGAGGAATCATACCGCTGCAGTGAAGGTTTACATTCCCCTGCTATCATTCCTTTCATGGGCTCATTTTATATAGGCCCTCGCATGGTGCCCTTGGCAACCCTCTCTCATCGCTTCAGGTGGTGGGACGAACGACGCTACAATCAATGTTTGGAATAGTACCACAGGCGCTCGTCTTCACACTCTTCGTACTCCGTCCCAAATAACATCCATACACTTCGCAACCCACAGAAAAGAAATCCTAACAACGCACGGATACCCCACCAACTCAATCATGATCCACGCCTACCCGAGTATGGAACGTGTGGCGGAGATTAGGGATGCCCATGATTCGAGAGTGTTGTTTAGTTGTGTTGGTCCTGCTGGGGATGTTGTGTGCACGGGCGCTGGGGACGAGAATCTGAAGTTTTGGAGAGTGTGGGATTTGGCTGGGGAGAGCACTTCGGGGAAGAAGAAGAAGAGTAAAGGTGTGATAGGTAGCGGAATGGTCGCAGGGGAAGAGGTGGGCGGTGGAAGGGTGAATTCGACGAGGGAAGGTATTTTGAGTATCCGATGATTGGAGGTGGTTTTGTGTCTTTGTTCTAGTTTTGTATCTTTCTGTCAGTATCTTCCAATGGTATTTCCGGAGTTGTCAGAAATGATGGTCAAACCCTCCTCATCTCACAGAAAGATAACGAGTAACGATCAAAAAACCTATACACTGGGAACAGTTGTCAGGATGACGTGTTTGTCAATATGACGAGAAGATGCATACTTCACCGGCGGGGGGTGAAAGCAACCGTCAGTTGTACTGTTACACTATTTTACAAATGTTGCATTGGATGAGAAAGACCTTCTACTTATCCACTAGGTCATGAAAAAACCTAGCCCGCAGTTGTATAGCAGGTAAGCTATGGGCTATATATGCAAGTTCTTGGTACAGTATCCGCTCTATGGAATCTGGGGCTTTAGGTTAAAAGATTATTTTGTCCATATTTCTCGTGGAAGGCTAGTTAATACAATTAATGTTGGAGAGGTGCGACTACTGGTAGGGCATTACCAGCGAGTTTTGTTTCTATTTTTATCTTCTCATCTATCATTTTCTTTTTCATATTTTCCTCTTCTGGGCATACACCCACAAAGCACGTTCGCGTTGCATTTGCTGGCTGAATTTCATGACATGCCAACATCTGGTATGATAAAGAACTATATAGTATTAAATGCTACATATAAAAGGATCCTTGTGATCAGTGGCTACATCTCAGTTGTTCATGCTATCTCCATGAGACTGAGGTGATCCCATATTCTAGTGAATCATCTTCATAGACTACTGACTACATACACTAGTTTGTATGTCCAATAGGTCATGGGCCCTGGCTTACAAAATTAACCTACATTATTCTGAACCTAACATCATTACTTCTTCTGGCATTGACTTGACCTCACTCTGACATCAACATTTACACAACCATACTATGTCACATTAACATTGACATTAGAAGGCTTAACTCACAATGTCAAGCATCTCAAATGGACTAACAACATTCTCTGAAAATGACAAATTTGATGGTACAAACTGGATTGCCTTTAAAACAATTGTAGCAGAAGTTTGAGAAGCAATAGGATACCTAGATAGTAATATCATAGACCCATCAACTGTGGTTAAACCATCTTCTAAGCCTGAGATGACTACTTCTACTAGTATACTACCTCTCTAGGCTAATACCCCTTGTGTTATGATATAATGAAGCAGTAATATTCATTTATATATTCTTCTGGATTTTATATTGGACTTTACTTTGGATTTACTTTTCTTTTATTATATTGATGATAATGATGAAGAGGCATGTGACTGCAGTCACATGACATATCACATGATGTGAGGTCATAGGCCTAAAGTGGACTAGAGTGGGCTAGATAGATGATGTCAAGGAGTGTGTTACCTGCACAGCTACTTCATAGTGTACACATGGTGCACTCATGGACAACACATGGACATTAGGGCAGGAGTAATTATTCATAGCATGGACCATGTGTAACTTATATAAATAGGGTAGCAATTCAGCAGAGACTCCTTGTCAAGTTTTCTTGTGATCCCCACTTGATATCCTACTGAGAGATTTATTGTTTGTGTTATTATTGGTTGTTGTGACTAGTGGTTGCCACAACACCTTGGGACTCAAATTATCCTTTTGCTGGAGAATAAAAGGTGAGAAATGCTTGGGCAAAGAGCTTACTACTCTACAATATCCAAAATCCTGTTAGACTTGATGCAAATATAGCTGGGGCAGCTGTTGAGCTATGGAAATTATTGACCAATCTATATGACAAAACCTCAGAATTAGCTCTCTTATATGCTGAGGAACAACTCAGAAACCTATTGTCAGAGTTCAAGATAATGGACTCTAACTATTTTATTTTTTCTTTTCTCATTTGTTATTTCTTTCTCTTTTATTTTTATTTTTGGGAACTTAGGATTAGGGTTAATGTGACATCACTGTCACACTGTCACACATCAGTCACATGATACAGTCACAGTCATGTATCACATGGAAAAGCATAGAAGGTTCTGAAAGGATAATATTATACAACATGCTTAACACATGTTGACCTTAAGGCAAACATATGACTGTTTAGGGTAAGCTAGAAGTAATTAGCATGGACCATGGAGTTTTAGTATATAAGGTAGACAATCCTGTACAGAGTTCTCTATTGAGTTCTCTTGTGTTAACCCAATACAAGATTCATTCACTTGTCCTACTCTAAGGGCTTGAGTTTGTAACACCTATGTTTTTGGGATGGTGACAACTTTCTAAATTACCTTACTCTTTTCTATATCTTATGGCAGAACATAAATACTCTTGGTGAAAATGTAAGAGATACTTCTTTTCACTCCATTATCCTTAGCTTATTGCTAGCCTTCTGGAACCCAATTGTGGCCACACTATATACTACTACTTCCTCTGTTGATATATAGCATAACTAAATGCACACTGGTCTCAAATTAGCAACTGTGATAGGTAAGTGTTATGACTCAAAGATCTTAGAGTTGATCAGTAAATAGAACTTTGTATTAGAATTAATACAAGAGAACTCAATAGAGAACTCTGTATAGGATCATCTATCTTATATACCTCAGACTACTGGTCTGTACACTACTACTTTAGCCTACCCTAAATAACCATGTGCCTACCTTAAGACCACTAGGTATATAATGTATGGTATAATATCATTCCTTTTAGAATCTTCTACTATCTTTCATCATAGCACATGATCATGTGACTGTGTGACTGTGACATGTGACATCCCTCACTAACTCTAGTTTCTAAAAATAGAATAGACTAAGAGGAACAGAAAATAAAAATAAAATAGAGTCTAATCTTCACATTTCTAACAGTAAGGTAATCTAGAAAACTCATTGACTACTCTCCAAACAAGTAGTCCATGTCAAATCATATGCACAAACCCCAACTGTCGATGACCAGGGCACTCAATTAAGGACTGTTACTAGCTGGGAGAGGGGAAACAAGATCAATTCCTACCAAACTTTGCATGTTAGTGACAATACTATCAACAACAGTCCTAAAATTTTCAAAACCAGTATACTCAACCCTTCCAAAACCAGTAGCCTAGATTATTCAATACCATCATGAGTAGAAAGTCAGTTAATCAGAAGGCAAAGAGTGAACAAGAGTAAGATGTTATTATACTGATAGTATCTGTACAGAGAGACTGAGGCTATAGAGAGGATATCAGTACTATTATTGATTCAGGGACAACAGACCACTGCTTTGTGAGGTGGGATGATTTTGTGGATTACACAATTTTTACAAAACCAATCCTTAGTAAGACTACAGAGCAGAGAATGAACTTTGAAATAGTTAGACATAAAATAGTTAGGATACACATTGAGATAAACAAACAAGAAGTGGATCTTACCTTACAGAATGTCTTATATACTCTGAGACTTCATTCAAACTTAATTTTGATTCTAAGGATATGTTTTTAAGGACTTGATATTGTTTTTAGGCTTAATGTGGTGACTACTCAGTTTCCTGAAAAGAGTGTGACTATCAAAGAGGTCTAGAAAAATGGGCTTGATCCTGTCAATGTTCTTAAGATACCACAGATCTTTCTGGTAAATTCCCTATAGAAGTCTGCCTAGATAGATTCTGGCATTACCATTTTGGCTACATAGAAATTGATGCAATCAGAAGTATTGTAAGAAAGGGGTTGGTTGATAGACTTGACATTATTGAAGCTCATAGTATAGAGGACACCTGTGAGAATTGCATCTTTAGGAAGATGTACAATCTTCCATACAATGAAGAGGTTATCCACAAGACCAAGATCCTAAAATATATTCATGTTGACCTCTGGGGTCTATCATCAGTCATATTAGCTGGTGGATCACACTATTTTATGCTCTTGATGGATGAGACTTCATCATTTCAGACAGTAGAGTTTCTAACAGAAAAGATAGTAGAAAATATACTTGAAGTCCTGAAGGTATTTATTACAGAGGGTGAGAGGCAGATAGAGTAGAAGTTGATATAGGTTAGAATAGATCATGAATGAGAATAGAATAATCATTTATAGGAGAATTTTTACTGAGAAAGAGAATTTATTATTGAGTTTACAACAGCATATACATATAAACAGAATGAAGCAGCTGAAAAGAGTATGAGAACTATTTTGGATGTAACATGGACAATACTTGTTAAATTTGGCCTACTAACAAAGTTTTGGCCCAAAGCAGTGTGAACCACAGTTTACTTGCAGAATATTATACCCTTAAGATGTCATCTAGATGTGGTCCTAGCAGAAATGTGGTTTGGTAAATATCAAGTTGTGTCATATCTTCATGTCATATCATAAACTCCAAAACATGTCTGAGACATGTTTGACTTCAATACTACATAAAATCCCTATAGTTATTTGGCTTTATTTGTGCCCAAAACTCCATCAGTGGTTTGTTACCTTACAATGGACTTAATTCTATCAAATCTCCATGGTTATTTGGCTTTATTTGAGTCAAAATCCATGGTCATCTTTATCTGTTTCCATTGCCTAATGTCACAAACTTCATTCAGCTTGTATCTCCACAACCAGTGGACCGATTTTTACAAACTAAGTTGCACTGGAAAGTCCCAAATGAGGGCTATCCGCATATATACGGAATGTACAAAAGCAACAACAAATGACTGAGATATCAGACCATCAGTAGCTGTAAAAGCTTCGTCTGCAAATATCTCATGAATGGCTGAACGGATTCGCACGGTTGAACTTGTGTTGGGAAGTGCTCATCAATCCGTTTACAACGATATATGATGCGTCTCAAAGCAATAAGTATTGGTAGAGATACAAGCATATCAATGTAGTGA
>Ga0157366_1001225_pt1 | contig 10467 bp, 16 predicted proteins | sample AttbisABBM1_FD_113149 | JGI IMG/M metagenome (GOLD analysis project Ga0157366, IMG submission 113149) | Fungus gardens microbial communities from leaf cutter ant in Botucatu, State of São Paulo, Brazil - Atta bisphaerica ABBM1 | ecosystem: Host-associated > Fungi > Mycelium > Unclassified ...
CGAAGCCTGTCCTGGCCCAGAGGAAACCGATGTCCGCGTCGAGCAGGTGGATGTGGTCCTCGTTGCGCAGCCTCCCGCCCTCGCGGACGAAGGTGTCCATGGCCCAGTCGCGCAGCTCGGGCGACGGGACAAGCTGGGTATGAAGGCTGCTGCCACTCAATCCGAAGCAAGGAGGCGCAAGACGCTGCATCGCCAACCTCCTCAGAAAATCGGGTATTGGAAAAGCACCTGCAGACCAACGTGGCTGACAAGGCCCACAGCGATGAAGCGGTTCCGCCAGCGGTAGTAGGTGCCGCTACGATCACCCAGGCGCTTCACGTCGTTGAGCTGCTCCGAGAAGTCATATCTAGGATTTCGGTGGCACAGTTCCAAGTACTGACCGTTCATCTTTACCGTATGGATAGCCATCTCAATCCGCTTGAAACCAAGCCACGCGGCAAGTCCTAGGAGGATGAGAGGCACAAGGGTGAAGGTCCCCTGGTTCCACCCGATTACCGTGTACTTTCCCGTCTGAGCTAAGTAGCCAACTGCAGCAAGCGTTGCGCCCAATACGAACTGATCAAAGGTCAGGGTGCCCTTGAAATAGTGATCGTTGAGCGCAGCAATCCTGGCTTGTTCGTCCATCACAGCGTTCTCCTGCCGAAAACGCCATTCTATCGTCGCCCTACGATCTAGGCGCCTTCCACTCGGCCATGCGTTCACTGGCGCGGGCCTTGATCAGGTCGCGGGTGGCGGCATGGACAGCGTCGTCCAGATTCATCTTCTCGCCACCCATGGCGCCATCACCACCGGCGATCCACAGGGTGACCGGGACGCCATTGGCCTTGGCCTCATCCAACGCTCGGGCCAATGCCGCACGACCAGAGTCGGTGGGCGGGATACCGGTCTCACCGACGAAGCCGCGCAGGCCCTTGGTGGCGAAGTAGCTGTAGGCCGGGCGGAAGACCTGGGCCACCTGCTCCACCGGGAAGGCGTTGAGGTTGCCGCTGCTGTATCTGCCGCTCGAACCGCCATCGAGGTCGCCGTAGCCGTGGACCTCGGGGATCCAGTTGTTCGCCGGGTCCTTGATGCCAGCAGCGAACGAACCGCTGACCGTGGCCCAGTTGCGCGCGGAGGCCCACTGGTTGCCGCAGATGAACACCGGCTTGCTCGTCACCTTGCGGATGATCGGCAGCATGATGTTCACGTCGGCGACCACCTTGGCCTCCATCGCGGTGACCGTGAGGCTGTCCAGGGCGCCACCCGAGGCGTAGGGCTCATTGCCCAGGCCATAGCCCAAGATCATCGCCTCATCGAACGTGGTGACCATCGCGGCGATGTGGTCGCCCAGATCAGCAGCGCCCCAGCCGTTGGCGTCGTCGATCAGCACCTGCTCCAGGCGCTTCCAGCGGCCACCCTGCCCGGCTGCCTCGCCGGCCGGCAGCAGCGCGCCAGTCTGCTTGCGCACGCCATCCACCAGCGCGGTCTGGTTGCGGTACATGCGCCAGTAGTGGTGCGGGTCGAAGATGACCAGCGCCTCGCCGTTCGAGTCCTCGCGAATCCAGCCCAGCACGGTCTTCATCTTGGCGACGAAGGTCGGGTCGAGCTGGCCGCCCTTGGCCGGCAGGCCGCTGGAGGTCAGCAGCGTGGCGCGCTGGAGCGCATAGGGGAAGCGGATCAGCCGGACGCCCAGGTCACGCACGTAGAGGCGGACATCTGCGCGGCTCGGCCATTTGAAGTGTGTCCCCGCCTCGCCCGGCAGCACCTGGTTCGCATTCGAGTGCGCGGCCAGATTGACGCCGAGGAACGGGATGTTGCGCAGTACCGCAGGACCAGCGACCGGGTCGGGCTTCTGCTCCACCGGGGTGACCACCTCGGGGGTGTCCGGTACCGGCTGCGGCGCCGGGGTCGGCGCGGGCTTGGCATAGCGCTCGCGGACGGTGGCGGGCTTGCCTACCACCTTGCCCGGGTTGGCGATCTTCTGGTCAATCGCCAGCAGCAACATCGGGTCGCGGTTTGCCAGCGGCTGAACCTCAAGGACCTCCAGCACGTTCACCGCCTGGCCGGTGGCGAGCTGCACCACGACCTGGCCGGCGACGATGAGCTCGTTCATGGGCAGCATCAGCGACTTGTCGTAGGCGTTGATGACCTCGGTGGTCAGCGGCAGGCTGGCGGCCGGTGGCACTGGCGCCGGATCAGGCGTCGGCTCCGGTACCGGATCAGGAGTCACGGGCTGGGCCGCGGCGAGCGCTGCCTCTATCAGGCCTTTGCCTGCGGTCTGAACATCAGCAATGGCTTGCGCGAGCTTCGCGCTGGCAGCGCCTACGGCGTCGGTCATGGTGCTTGCACTCCGGAGATGTGGGCGCCGGAATGCACAGCTCGGGCCGCTACTGGTTAGGGTGTATCGGGGATCGGGGACACCGCGGCCTCTGCGGCCTTGCTTGCGGCCTCGCTGGCCTGCTTCGCCGCATCGGCGGCGACCTGCGCGGCCTTGCCGGTCTGGCTGGCCAGCGTTTCGAGGCGCTGATCTTTCTTGCCCAGGGCCTGGTCGTAGGCAGCACGAATGGCCGCCAGCTCGACGAGCATGATGCGGTGGGCGTTGTACATGGCGGCCTGGTAGCCGACCGTGGCGCCACTGAGCACCAGCAGCGCAGCAAGCGCCCATAGCTCGTAGCGGCGCCACCAGGCTTTAGCTCGCTTCAGGGTTTCGCCGTTCATAACCGGTCCTCTGCAAGGCCTGCCGTAGCTGCGAGACCTCGCTGGTCAATTGGCTGATCTGGGCTTCCTGCAGGTCGAGCTGCGACTTCATCGCCTTCATGGTGCCGGTGAGCTCTCCCACCGTCCGGTACATCTCGTTGCGCTCCTTCGTCACCGTCTCCAAGTCCGTCCGAAGCGTCTTGTTCTCGTCGGTGAGGCGCTCGAGCATGTCCTTCTCGGCGCGGTCGTTGGCAACAGCGGCGTTCGTGCTCGAAAAGAATTTGCGGAGCCAGGTGAGGCCCCAGGCCAGGCCAATGCCGCCGGCCGTGAACCACCCGACCGGGTTTCCACCGCCCAGGTCAGATGGGTCCATTTAATTGCTCCAGGATGCAGATAGGAGGCGCCAGGCGCGAAAATTCGCCCCAAGCGCCGACCGGTAATGATTCGCTGACAAACAGCTCTATAACGGAGGTTTCAGACCATTCACAATTGGCTCTCATTCAGCTCAATTGGTGATATCCGTGCAAGTAACACTGGCAAGCGTGCTCGAAGAAAACAGGGAAATGCAGCGCTGCATTGAGTCCATGAAGTCGCTTAATACACTTGATCCGGTGATGCAGGAATTTCTCAATCAGCTCGTAGCATTGGCGGAGGCGGCAGCAGGCACGTTGACCGAATCGGCGGAGGCCTCGGCTATCCTGTAGCCCTAACGAATCCCACAATGAGGATTGCTTTTCCTCTTGAGCGAAGCGTACCTGTGCGTGCCAGACTGACTCGCATTGATCAAGCGAGGAATGAGCGATGCGCAACCGCGTCGAGAGGATGAGCCTGTGCTCATACGTGCAGGCGTTTTTTCCCACGAACTTTGAGGTGACACTCGATCGAAGCGATACCAATCCTGATCACAGGGTTCTGACAGTCCGCGATGCAGTTACTCACAACACAGCTGTGTACGAGGGCCCATTGCTCTCGATCATTGATATCTGCTCAATGGGAGATATCGCGGCGCGCATGTGCAGTCAGCTCGCCAACCAGGCAACCGGCCCACGCAAGTCCAACCTCAGGGTGAAACAGCGCGCATAAAAAAACCCGGCCGGAGCCGGGTTTCTGGTATTTGGGTGCTGCTTCACACAATGGACAAATCATGCCGCCAGCCGAGAAATTGGTCAAGCGGCCGTTTTCATCTCCCGCAAGAGCCTCGCTACCGGAGCCAGTGCCAACTGATCGAGGTCATTGCACGCATCGAAGCAACGCTGGATGAAATCGCCCCACTCAGAGTCCCACGATTCCGACCGAAGCTCGATCCCATAGGTGTAATCCAGGAAATCCCGGAAACGCTCCGGCGACGGCAGCGGATCCGGCGCCGCGTTCTGTCCGCCTTGGTGCTGGCGCCGATACCGGTAGAGCACGGCCTTGGCCACGAACTCAGCTTTCGCGAACTTCTTGGCGTACATCCGGGCGCCGCGCTGGTAGGCCAGCTGGAAAACGAATTCCTCGGCCGCCTCGCGCCAGAGGTCGTTATTCTCCGGGTGGTACATGTGGTTGCCGAAGGCGAACAGGTCGGCGGGCAGCCGCTCCACCACGCTTCGGACGTGGGCGCCGATGGTCTCATTCACTAGGCCGGCAACGCCGCGCACGCGCTCAGTGCCCTGATAGGGGCCGACCAGCGCCAGCGACTCGCAATGGCGATTGGTGCCGTCGCCTGGGCGGTAGTAGGAGTCGAACCAAGCTTCTCTCGCGCTATGGATCTTCATACAGCCAGCTCCTGCTCAGCCACGTTCCAGACCTTTCCCAGCTGAATCTGGCTGACCAGGCACTGTGAAATACCATAGGCCTCAGCCACATCCACCTGCCGCATGATTCCTCGTAGGGCGCGAATCTCTTGAGCAAGCTGGAAGTTCAGGACGTGTCCACTGTTTCCGTGGAGAGACCGGTCCTTCCCATTTTCGCGGTGCGTTCCCCAGCGCAAATTGGAGAGCTGGTTATCTGTCTTGTCGCCGTTGATATGCAGGCATTCCAGTCCCTCCGGCCGAGGGCATACGAAGGCCTCCAGCACCATCGTGTGGACCCTCATAGTGGCTTTTTTCCCGTCAACGCCATGCATGTTCATGTGGTAATAGCCGTGGACAGTTCGAGTCGCCTTCAGCGTCTGCATTGGGTAGAAACGGATGATTCCCACCGAGCTGGTGGTGTGCCGCTCCCTGCGCACCACAACGCCGTAGTTGGAGATGACGTGTGACTCTTCGAAGCCATGAACGGGCTTGAACGTGGGAAAGCCGGAACTCAGGCGCATCGGAGATACCTCGGAAATCTGGATTGCGACTTGCGCGGCCACCTGGCGGCGCAGACAACTGCAGGCGTCCCTGCCATCTCTGCCCTGGGCCGGCTTCAAGCCGCCCCCCTCCTCTGTCCGTAGATCGCCAGCATCAGGTCCTCGGGCTGGGGCAGCAGCAGCTGGAGGTGCTCGGCGCAGTAGCGGTCCAGGAGGTCGAGGTACTCGGCCATCTGGGCCTGGGTGAATCCGCTAGTCTTCGCGCGGCCGACCTTGAACTCGCCGCCGGCCGGGCCAGGCATGGCCACCTTACGGACCTCGCAGGGCCACAGGCGCGCCACCAGGATCTCGTGCCATTCCTGGGCGCTGGCGAACTGGCCGAAGCTATCGGCCAGGTGCTTCTGGATGGCGTTGTTCCACATCCAGAGCAGGCGGTTCTGGGCATCGCTGCGCTGGCTGCGGATCTCGGTGATGGCGATCTTCCGCGGCTTCGACAGGTCGAGGCCGGCGAGGAAGGACACCAGGCGGTCACGGTCGGCAGTGGTACGAATGACGTGGTCGGTCATCAGGCGGCCTCCTCCGTCATCAGCGGCACGATCCGGACCCGCACGCACGGTGTCTCGGCGTAGCGCTTGCGCACGATGGCGTCCACCACCTGGACGTCATCCCGCCAGACCACGCCATTGAGGCCGTCGTAGATCGCCTTGATGACGTTGTCCATGTCGGGCTTCGTGGTCGGGAATACCTGGCCGGCCACGGCCTGGGCCTTCCATTTTTTCGACTTCGACTGAGGGATCGGCAGCAGGATCTGCAGCTCAACCATGACCGGGTGCGGGATCAGGTCCCGGCCGGCCATGGCGATCTGGGCCGCATGCGCGATCAGGCCCTCATAGGCCACCGTCTCCTTCGGGGTGAACATACGGGCGTGGGCGCCGACTTTGCCGATGCGCGGGCGGCCCTTGCCGATGGGCTTGCCGGGCACCACGAACTCCACCGCGGCGAACTCACGCATGGTCCTGCTCCTTGGCAGCCTGGCGCGCCGGGGCGAAGTCGCGGCCCAGCGGCATGAGGTGGTGCTCGGCGACGAAAGCCCAGTCCTGGGCGCTGCTGACCAGCACAATCCAGGCCACGGCGTCGCAGGAGCTGAACCACCACTTGCCGTCCGGACCGATGAAGTCTTCGCCCGGCTCGGCGCGGAGCCACAGCTCGACGGTTGAGCCAATCAGATGCGGCGATACCCGGCATCCGATCACCAGGGCCAGGTCCTCTGGCTTGAAGTCACGCATGGTTCGCTCTCCGGATGCCCATCTTGGCCAGCAGCATGGCGCGGGCTTGTTTGGGGTCGCTGGGAATGCCCTGGGCTTGCATCAGGTCCCGGGCCTGCTGGTGGCTGTGGGCGAATTGCACCTGCATCGGTGACTTGTGTTCGTGCTCGATGCCGAGGGGGATCGTGTCCTCAAGCGGCTTGCCCATGACGGCGCGGGCTCGGACGATGGCGTAGTTCCGTGCAAAGGTCTTGCGCAGGGTCTTGTTGTCCGGCCGCGCGGTGCGCAGGTCGTAGGTGCCGGTCTGCTTGGCGGCGACGCGGACAGCGTCGTGCTTGTACTCGCCGCGCAGCGCCTGGTCCCAGGCTTCCTCCTCGGTGGGCAGACCGGGCACATGCAGGCACAGCTGGCGGAAGACGTTCGCCGGCGGCGGCCAATCGAACTCGTCGCCCTTCTCGACCAGCAGGGTCAGCCCGTTGGCGATCTGGCGGCCGCTGATGTCGTGCAGCACGGTCGCCCAGACGCTGTCCTGGTCAGCTTTCTCGCCAAAACTCGACGTCCAGCGGTGGCCGTACATCTCCGCCATCTTCATCCAGAGTTTGTCCAGCAGCTCCTGCCGCAGCTTCTCGGGCTTTTCGGTCGGCGATGCCTTGGCGGACCCGGTCGACAGCAGAGAGGCTGCGTTGTCGACCAGCGTGAGCACCGGCTTGGGCTTGAGGTCTTCCGGGGTTGGCTTGTGCATGGCGGTGCTCCCGTTTCAGATGCTGGGCGAGCGCGTGCTCCCAGCGGGCTTGGGTTCGGTGTTCATCAGGGTTGGCGATCCAGAACGACCGGAACTCCAGGAGTTGGTCGGGCTGGATCTGCACGCCGGCCATGGCGTTCATAGTCAGCGTGGCCTTGAAGGTCTGCGGGTTCGGCTCCCAGTCCGCCGTCATGGCGAACCTGGTGCGGGAGTCGGTTGCGCACGCACGCGGTGATGGTGGTGGTGTATTACCGGACTCCGGAAGTAGGTTGTTGCTAGCGGGTTGCTCAAAAAATAACCCGGTTGCAGCTCCACCCTCTTCCTGGCTAGAACCCTCGCCATTGCTGGGTTCTGGCTGGTTTTTGTTCGGTTGTTGCCCTGGTTGTAGCTCGGTTGTAGCTCGGTTGTAGCTCTTTTGGGCGGACTGATGCGTGCGAGCGTGGGGGAACTCGAAAACGAGGGGGCCGACTACCTTGAGAGCACCGATCTTTTCCAGTCTTCGGACGGCCGATCGGTACTGCTCTCGCGTGACGGGCTTAGGGGTAGGACGCCCAGGGATAGGGTCCACGTTGAAGCCTTCGCGTAGCACAATCTCATTGATGAGCGTCTGCTTTCCAGCGATGCCAGTGGCGAAGTCCATGCGGCGCTTCAGGGCCACGTAGAGCTTCAGCAGCTCCGCCGGCTCGCCAGCGAACAGGGCCCATTCATCATCGTTGACCAGAACTGCGGTCATGACTCAATCCCAGCCCAGGGGTCCTGGGCGCTTCTTCTCAGCCTTCAGCCCCAACTCCGCCAGGGTTTCGAGTGAGCGCAGGTATTCGGCGTTGACCACCACCGCAGAAACCGGGACGACTTGGAGTCCCAGGAGCGCAAACAGCTTTGCCCAGCGCTCTATCTCGCCTTCCTTCCAGCGCGACACGGTCGATTCGGACAAGCCGATTGCGTCCGCGACGGTCTTCTGGCCCACCGACACGAGTCGCTGCAAGACCAGGGATTCGATCTCCCGTGCTCTTGCAGATGGGTCTTGGCTTAATGCGGGTGTGCTCATGATCACGCCACGCCTTGAAGGACTTTCCTTGCGAGCGGGACCAGGTCTGGGCGCAGGCCGGCGATGGTGATCTCGCCGTTCGATGCCTCCTGGAGGCGCTCGGCAAGTTCCGCCGATGCGTTTCGATGGCCACCGGCAAGCTGCCAGAGGTGGCCGACGGAAGTGCCGGCTGCCTTGGCTACTGCGGTGCGTACTTCGGCGGGCGTCTTGGCCAGCCAGCTTCGCAAGTGCTCGTTCATGAGAACTCTCCGTGTGAGATGGAGAGCAATTTAGCTGACGGCTAATTTAACATCAAGCTAGATTTAGCCTTCCGCACATTTAGCAGAAGGCTAAAGAGTGGGAAAATCCGGAAATGGACATCTATCAAATACGCAAGGCGAACCTGCTCCAGCTGATCGGCTCACAGCGCAAAGGCGCCTGCGCCACGCGCTGGGGCATGGCACCGGCCCACCTAAGCCAGATCCTGTCGGACAAGACTGAGAAGAACCTGGGCGATGATGTCGCTCGTCGGATCGAGCAGGTCGAGGGCCTGCAACGGGGCTGGATGGACACGGTCCATGGTCAGCAGGCCGAGCAATCCAACGTCGGCCAGCCGATCCCCATCACGTCACGCTTTCGGCAGATCCCTATCGTTGGGACCGCCCAGCTCGGGGCGGAGGGCTACTGGACGGCATTGAGTCCCAGCGAGGGCCACATCAACTTTCCCACCCAGGACAAGGATGCCTATGCGCTGCGCCTCCGCGGCGATTCCATGTCCCCTGCCATTCGATCTGGCTGGGTTGCGATCATCGAGCCCAACGGCGACCTGGTGCCAGGCGAATACGTCTACATCAAGCTGCATGGTGTCCACGACGAAGGCGAGAGCATGGTCAAGGAGCTGCTGCGGGCGGATGACTACGAGGTCAGCCTGATGTCGATCAACGATGCTTTCGGGCGCCGCAGCATCCCCTGGGAGCAGATCCAGCATTGCTACCCGGTGGGCGCCATCGTGCCGGCCAGCAAGATCGTGCAGTTATGCCTACCACCCCGCCCAGCTGGTGAGAGTTGATGACCATGATCAAGAGGCTATTTCTACCGGCCGCCCTTTCCGCCTGCGCCGGCCTGGTGCAAGCAGCCCCGAACATCCAGGAGCAGTTGGACGGCGCCACAGCAAAATGCCGGATAGAAGGGGCCATGGCTGACATCCAGGCCGGGATCGTTCAACGCAACCACGGCGAGAAGAGCCCCCAATACAAGGCGGCCGTAGAGAAGTCATTCAAGGATGCTCAGGCCTGCGTCGACCGCGAGAAGTTGGCCATCAAGCCGAATGTGAAAGGCGCCATTGAGGCCGCGCCCGATCTCAAACCAGAGATCATGGACGCCTACGGAAAGTGGCTGAGCTATATGGACTGGATGGGCACCCCCCGCGAGGTATCCGCGGAGTCGCCGGAGTCCCGCAACTTCACGGACGCTTCCAACCGGCTTAAGGCTGCAATCGAGCTGCGATAACCGAGCGAATGAAAAAGAGCCCGCCCAGTGCGGGCTTTTTGTTGCTCGCGGGTACCGCCCACCCTGCTAACTGCGCAGTCCGTCACGTTCCACGCCCTGCCCGCTGCAGGCGACTAGACTGCTGGCTTCTACGACATGGAGTTGAGTGATGCGCAAGATAGCAGTGCTGGTGATGGCAGTTCTTCTGGCCGGATGCTCGGCCAAGCAGGTAAATCCGAACGTCATCAGCAAACCCCTCTACACGACGCCCAGCCCTGCCAAGGCGGAGCTGATCCTCAGCAGGGAGTTCCAGAGCAAGGTCTACAGCAGCAAACCGTCCTACGGGAGGGCATGGAGTATCTACACCTTCGACATCCACGCGGGCGGCCCCTTCTCTCAGGCGCTGATTGCTCACCTGAGGGCGAAGTATCCATCGCTGCGAGTAGGCGACGTTGCTGACGGCAACGCCTCCGACATCCAGGTCACGCCGAGCGACATCACCATCGAGTTCGGCCTGGATGATGGATCAGCAGTTCTGGCCACCGGCCTGTTCCCCCTGGCCGGCTTTGCGATGAACACCGTCGCAGGCGCGAAGGCCCACGTCACCGCCTCCGTTAGAGCCAACGGGGTGACGCGCGAGGTCAAGGTGCTGGGGGCGGGAGCTGTTCCGAGCGCCTATCTCACCGTCTCGGAGCAAAAGCTCTATGACGCCATCGCAGCCTCGCTGGATGACGCGGCCAGCAGGCTGGCAGCCGAAGTGAATCAGATAGCCACAGCGAAGCCCTAGCCTTCCGGATCCTGTGCAGCCCGCCTAGCGCGGGCTTTTTTGTGCCTGGAACCTTGCCGCTCCGCTATCGGTCGCATACTGTATATTTGAACAGTATCACAGTAAGGAGGTGGCTCATGCCCCGCAGCAATGCCCAGGTCGTCAAGAAACAGGTTCAGGTCTCCAGCTATGAGCGGCTGTGCCGCCGGATCAACGCCCACATCGCCGAGC
>Ga0157366_1001226_pt1 | contig 10465 bp, 8 predicted proteins | sample AttbisABBM1_FD_113149 | JGI IMG/M metagenome (GOLD analysis project Ga0157366, IMG submission 113149) | Fungus gardens microbial communities from leaf cutter ant in Botucatu, State of São Paulo, Brazil - Atta bisphaerica ABBM1 | ecosystem: Host-associated > Fungi > Mycelium > Unclassified ...
GGTAGCACGCTATGAACCCCCCTTAAAAACAAGCAGATAGCTGAACAAACTTTTTTCTTCATGTTTAATTTATTAATTCTTTGAAAAACATTTTCACTATAAAAAGAAATGTCATTTTTAATATTAAATAGAGATGTATTGCTAGTTATTCTAACTTTATTTTCAAACTCTAAAAGACAGGATGGTGACCCAATATAGATAGGTGAATAGTCCAAATCATACATAGATAACCAATCCATCCATTTAAAAGTATTAATTCTATGAGTTGTAACAACAGGAACCCAGGGAACGCGTAATGCATCAGAAAATATAGCACCATGCATTGCTTCAGCTATCACTAACTTAGAATTAATAATTCTATCTGCAATATAATGTGATGTATTTCTAGGATCAACAAAAACAATACCAATTTGCTTACAAATTAAATCCCAATCATAATCATCCAAAGACTCATGGTGAGGGATGAAAATTACAGGTTTATCCGAATCATTCAATATATTTTTTTCTTTTAGCTCAGGAACTAAAGAAATAAGAGCCGCACCATCTCCAATAGCAAATGACTCATCTAAACCTAATATTTTAGCTGTGAGTTTTCCACGAACTCCCATTATTTTGATATTATCATTTTTTAAATCAGCAACATCACCATAACCAGCTCCACTAGAAAAAATTACTGTTTTTTTATTTTTCACTCGTTTTAAAAACCAATCACACAACAATGAACCGACAGGAACAAACGCATCATATTTATCAATCACATCAATATCTTTAATAAAGTAATCCCATAACCATGAGTTAAGCTCATCACCAAAGTTCAATTTAGAATTGAAATATTCAACTTTCATTAATAAAAAACCTTTTTAAAATTAACATATAGATGACTAAAATTATGCTAGACTATATTTATAACTTAATAACAAAATCCATCTTCCAAATTATTCATCAGGAAAATAGAAATGAAAAAAAATAAAATTTTCACATGTATTATCTCATGCAATTTGATATTTTCCTCTGCATTTTCTGCAGAGAATCTTTTGATCTCTAATAATGATATTAATAAAAACTTGATTAATGCACATGCTGGCGGAGTAATCTACCAAGATGGAACTTATTACTGGTATGGTGAATATCGGAGCACAAAACTCAAGAATGGTTCACACTGGGATAGTAACCAAAAAGTAACGATGTATGAATCAAAAGATATGCAGAGCTGGAAATATGATGGCGTAGTTTTAGATGTTTCACAGGCTCCAGAGAATTGGGATCTAGAACGTCCCAAAGTCATTTTCAATAAAAAAAATCACGAATATGTAATGTGGTTTCATATGGAGCCTAATAGAAAATATACAGAAGGTTTTGCCGGTGTAGCAATATCAAAATCAATCACTGGTCCTTATCAATTTATAACAGCAAGTCGGCCTAATAAAAACATTCAACCAATTCACAATGATGAACCAGGTGAAAAAAACTGGTTTGTAAAAAAAGCTAACGAAAGGTTTTCCAACTATATATCGAATGGACAACAAGTAAGAGACTTAACAACCTTCGTCGATGATGATGAAAAAGCCTATTTAATTTATGAAAGTGAAGATGACTATTCATTACAAATAGTACTTTTGTCTGATGACTATAAATCTTTTACAACCAAATATTCTCGAATATTAATTGGGAAACAAAATGAAGCACCAACTATCATGAAATACAATGGAAAATATTTCATGATAACGTCAGGCCTCACAGGTTATAAACCTAATCCGCCAAGAATTTCTGAAGCAGACTCTATATTAGGTCCATGGAAGGAACTAGGTAGCCCTATTTTTTCTAATGGAAAAAAAACTATTAAAATATTGTTTGATGCCCAGCCTAGTTATATTTTTTATGATCCTAAAAGCAGGCAGAATATCTTGATCATGGATAGATGGGACACTAGTAAAGGAGGGTTTGCTAACCTATCGAACAGTACTTATACATGGGTCCCGATTAATATCATTAATGGATGCCCCGCAATAATAGATTAAAATAGGTTGGGGGCTATTATTTAGCCTCCAGCTCCCTGATCATTTTTAACCCAGTTACCTGCAGCATCAACCTCCTTCAAATAATTTCTAAAATCATCATTTGAATAATAAAGCAATGTTACAGGTGAAATATAATATCCTTGCCACAGATCCCCCCACACAATAGCAACCCTCTGAACATAGATGTTGAGTAATATCCCGGAAAGAACCATATAAGTAGAGAAAAATAATAACACAAATTTCTTCTTAAAGATCACACTGTAATAAGATGGAATTACTCTTGAAAGTAAAATCAAATTACATACAAGTAAATAGCGCTGTACGGCTGAGAACGAAATTGAAATCAAAAATGTTACAGGAATCATTAAATATAAAAAGTTATCTAATTTAGGATATGTTTTTTTATCTAACATAAATAAGAAAAAAACCCCAAACTGAAGTAAATTTCTTACCATAAAAACACCCAGTGTTTTTATATTAGATGATGCATCAGCCCAACCACTTTCTACATATCCACTTAATGCATATTGAGCAATACCTAAAAAGCTAAATTGATTTAAAACATATGGAAGTACAGTAGCACTAATTAAAAATGAAAGAATGGAAAGTGGTATAACACTTTTTTTACTTAACTTTATAAAATGACTTCCAATAAAACATAAAACTACAAGCAACATAGAAAAATGGACAGTTATTGCCACCACCATGGCAAATAAACCCTTTTTCTTTTCACCAGAAAAATATGTTGTAATACCGTAAACTATAATAGCAATCGCAAGGCCGAAACGTAATCCCAAAGAAAAACTTATTATATCAAATGCTGACAAGATTACTAAAAATGCAATAATCTTCCTTTTTCCTGCCATCTCAACATCTACTATCTTTGTGCCATTTCTAAGTGAAGCGAGCATACAATATATCATCAGAGCCCCATAAAGTGCAGGGATAATAAAGTAAGGTATTTGTAAACTTCTAAATAGTACAATAGTCAAATAGAAAAATATATCAGGGTGCCCACTTAAGAAAGTTGCTACACTTGTTATTGGCGTAAAGCTTTCATAATCCAGAAAACGCCGATATGAATCTCCATAAGGTGGCATTTTAATCAAAAAGCAAAAATAAAAAAATGAAATAAGTAAAAAAGGAACTCTGTTCATACCTTTTTTATTTATTGCTACAATAGAAAGAAAAAGACCAACAATTGGCAAAAATAATGTAGCAACTATGCTTAAAGGAAGATATCTGCTAATTTTCATTCGAATCCCATCCAAAAAAACAGTTTAAAGTATATTATGCTTTGATTTTTATTTTTCTAATAATTGGTAGAAACATAAATGTCGCAAGATGCAATTTAAATATAATACCTTTTTTGAAAAAGTAATTAAGAAATGTAAGCGATATAACTTCCGTTATAAGTGTAGCTATGGCAGCCCCAATCAGTCCATATATATGAATAAAAATAAAATTAAGTGTAACACTAATTATTGTTACACAAATCATTTTTTTAGATAAAAATGAATAACCAGAATATTTAATAATTATTCGGGAGGAAACAGTCCCAAGTAAACTTATGAATGTAGAAAAACTAAGAATTAACAATGGACTATACGATGCAGAGAATGCATTTCCATACAGCAATCCCAAAACGAATCTCCCAAAAATAAACATTCCAAAAATGACACACAATGATATAGCTACAATTAATAAATTTAACCCTGCTGCTCTAATTATTGTGTCATGTTCATCTTTCTCCCTAAAAATTCCAGGCAAAGAGGATGTAATTAATGAGTTACAAACAAAAGCCCACGAACCAGCTAATGTAGTCGCAACAGAGAAAATCCCAACAACTTTAGCACTTTCAACACTCCCCAAAATCAGCATGCCAAGTCGTGGATAAATAGCAACAGATAGTGTCGAAATAACCAGACTAACCCCACATAACAAAACATAATGAATATATTTTTTCTTATGACGTCGATATTTAGGTTTAATTTTGAAATTATCTCGATAGAAATACAACCGTACAATAAATGGAATCAAACTGGTGAGCACTATTGGAACACAAAGCAATAATGGATTTAGCTTAAAAAAAGGAATAATCCATCTAATGGCTAAACTTATCGAGAGCCCTAACATATTTACTATTGTATTTTTTTTAGATTCTAATTTTGCATTATTATAAATAGCAAAAACATCAAGAGAGAAAAAAAGACATGATAAAAAAACAGAAAATACGTAGGCAAAACTTACTAAGTCATACTTTGCGTAGAAATACCCAAGTATTGGCAATGAAGAAAATATATATACTAAGCCACGAAGAAAAACAGTTGAATTTATTAGGTTAATACCAGACTTTTCGTTTTTTGAGATTCGTTTAAAAATCAATACATCACTACCTAACTGCGCCAAAACCTGGACAATTTGAAAAAGTGATGTGGCATAAGCTATCTGGCCAAATGTAGTTGGCCCAACATATTTAGCAACAAATGAAGTAACAAAAATCAGTCCAAATATAGATATAACTTTTTCAAGCATCATCCACATTGAATTATATAGTATTTTTTTATTCACCTCCAACCCCTACAATTTATTTAAAGTTTAAATAAAAAACTGTTAAAAAACTTCATATATATTCCCACAATAATGCATTTCAACCTTTTTTTAAAATTCACATGAATTATTTTAGGCAAATCTTTATCAGAATATTCATATAAATCAGAATCAGATAAATCAGATAAATTAACTACACGGTATTTTTTTAACTCTGCACATAATGGTTTTGAAAAACCACGACGCTCATACCAGAGGTCCTCAGATACAATTTCATGCTTGAAAGTATCACCTAACACATCTTCACCACGAACTAAAAATCTATTTTTTATTTGTTCAATAGTTCTATACTGAAAATGCTTTAATCGTATTCTGGAAGTTGCAGCATTCAGTAAATTACAGGGCCATCCTTCTTTCTGTGTCCAACAAATATTTGGTTTATTTTTAACAAATCTAATTTCTGAATGATTACACTTATACCATTCCATACTTTTATACGTAAAGTCTGAATGATTTCCTTCTGCTATCTGACTATTATAGTCATTTTCTGTTAAATAATATTGAAATGATGCATTATAAACATGATCAATATTATTCGATAATTTTCCTAGAAAAACCTTAGGATTATCGATATAGAATTCATCTCCATCTAAACGACACCACCAATCGTCCTTATCTGCATAACTCCTATATTCTCTATAAAGAATCTGGCGAAGACCTTCATTAAACTTCCCACTATATTGTCCCCAAAGAATTACATTCTCATATTTTTTTTCTAGTTTGGTCAGTTTTTCCCATGTATCATCCGTGCTCATATTGTCAAGAATAAATATTTTATCGGCCCATGTTGTCGCCGATTCAATAGTATCAAATATAATATCACCCTCATTCTTAACGACAACAAGAGCAAATACTTTGAATCTAGATTCCATTTTTTCTACCCGGATTAATTTTGTTCAAATTTTCTTTTCTTACTAGCTATTGAATATATTTTCTTTATCAGACTTATGCGTCTGAGATGCTCTTTTAAAAAAAACTTTACATTAAAATATGAAAATCGCGTTAATAAATCCTTTAATTTTAATTTTTGTCCTCTATTTATTAAATCTTGGAAAAACAAATTATCTAACTGCCTTTTTGACAATGTGTTCATGTGTTTTTCAATAAACATGCAATATCCTGTATAAGCACGGCTTCCTGTAGTTATACGGGGACGATCCTCATCAACATAGAAAATATATGTTGGCTTGCTCAATTTATAGCAATCGCCAAATTTATGCACCAATCTGTACCACATGTCATAGTCCTGCCATGCGGGAAAGTCAATATCAAATCCATTGAGATCCTGTAAATATGAGGTTTTGGTAAAGACCTGATTTCCTATCCAATTGGCACTCCCCATCATCTCTAATGTAATATATCCTTCATAAATATCACCCACTTTTATACTGCTATTATCTTTATAAAAACGAGTAGCAGTTAGTATATCTTTTTTAGTCAATGAATAAAAATTCATAAAGATCTCAATACGATCTTTCGTGAACTCATCATCGTCATCAAGTCCCGTAATAAACTCACCTTTCGCTAACTCAATACATCTATTTCTTGAAAAACATGCACCACGGGGAATATCATTTATAACATAACGAACTCTTAGATCTTTATTACTATATTCTTTTAAAATTTCAACCGTTTCATCGGTAGAACCATCACTACATATTATTAACTCAATATTTTGATATGTCTGATTTAAAACAGAGTCAATTGCACGAGTAATTAACCCCCCTCGGTTATGAGTAGGCATGTATATAGAAACAAGGGGTTTACTATTACTAAATTCATTTCTATCCATGATCACCACCGATTCTATTTTGTGTTTTCTTTAAAAGAATTGCTAATCTTGGTGCTTTTCTTAATATAAGCAAATACAATTTTACTTTTTTAGGCAGAGATCTACTTTTCATTATATTAGATATATTGAAGATCTTTCCATCTGAAACTTGCAAAAGTTCATTAATATATTTTAGTGCACCATTAGCATTTTGGTTGATAATTACACAAGATGTAACAAATAGTCCATGATATAGATAACTATTTATATATGATTCTTGATAATTTTTCTTTATTTTATTTTTTTTTAAGAAATCGTTTATTTCTTCTAGGATCAAAAATTTATGTGAAATTATATTTTTATTAAAATCACGCATAATTGATCCACTACGTATCCGATAGAAATATAAAGGCTCTTCTAAAAATCTGACTTTTTCCTTGTAAAATACTTTATATGCTATCGCATAATCCTCAAAAAGCATACTTTCAGGATAGTTTAATTTTCCAAAAATTTCCCTTCTATATATTTTCCCCCAAGCATTTGGAATAAAATTAATTGCTTCGATAATGTTATTATAGATTATTTCATCGGATTTTTTTTCAAAATTATTGCCAACACTTCGGATAAATTTTTCATCTTCAGTTACCTCTTGATATCCACAACAGCAAATATTTGCATCACCTATAGTATCAATCATTTTCTCAAGAAAATTATTATCAAGATAATCATCACTATCTACAAAAGTAACAAATTCGCCTTCCGCAAATCTCAATCCATAATTTCTTGCTGAAGATAGCCCCCCATTTTCTTTTGTGATTATCTTGAAATTAACTCTATTTCTTATTTTCTTCTTAACTCTATCTATAGATCCATCCTTGGAACCATCATCAACAAAAATAACCTCATAGTTATGATAATTTTGTTCCAACAAGCTATCAACACATCTATCTATATATTTTTCAACATTATATATTGGAACTACAATGGATATTTTACTCATTATTTATTCCACTTATGCTTTTACTCTATCTCTGTTATATAAAAAGGAGAGAATATTACTTGGCACAAGTCTTGTAGTGGACCGAATAATAAAAACCAACCAACCATAAAATAGACCTGTCAATTTAATACTTCTCTTTAGCTTCATTAACTCAACTTCACTTTTTATATAATTTATACCTCGCCTTTTCTTAACCATTTGTTTACCAATTCTAGCTTTAACTAAAATATCAGGCATATTTTTAAATTTACACTCTGCTGAAATCATTCTTAACCAGAGATTATAATCCTCCATGAATAAATGATGTTTATATCCTCCAACAGAAAGTACTTTAGATTTCCGAAATACAACTGTCATATGGTTAAATGGGTTTTTCCAAATAGAAAACTTTCTAATATCGCTATCGTCCTCAGGTAGAATTTTTAATCTTTCATTATTGTATTCATCAAATTCTAATATACCAGAACCTAGCATATCTATATTTTCATGGTTAATCATGAAGTTAATTTGTTTTTCAAATCTAACAGGGTTACATATATCGTCAGTATCCATCCTAGCTATAAGGTCATAGCTACAGTTTTCCAGCCCTCTTTGAAGTGCCAGTCCTAAACCTACATTATTATCTAGTGGAACAACCCTTATATTTAATTCATCCCTGAAGGAATCAACGATATTTTTTAGCCGTTCATTAACAGCTCCATCATAGACAATAATAATTTCATTCGCTGTTAAAGTCTGTGCTTTTATACTTTCTAAACATTCAATTAAATTTTGTGGCTCTTCTCTATCATATAAAGACATCAATACAGAAAACATGTTACCCTCATTGATATAATCTAATAAATTCAAATGAATATGGACAACCATTCTTTATAAATTTCATTGCCAGTAAACATTTTTGAATTTTTCAATGCATTAATGCCCATAGACGTTCTTAACTCATTATCAGTTAATAAATTTTCTAACTTTTTCATGAAATCAACATCATTGTTATAATCAATAACAAAGCCATCATCTTTTATTATTTCAATGGGCCCAGTTTCACAATCAAATGCTATTGCTGGCACACCAAAATTTTTTGCTTCAATTAGGACCATAGGTAACCCCTCATATCTTGAGGTCATCACTAACAATGATGATTTTCTATACCATAGATCTAAATCATGAGTAGGGTTTTCAATAAAAACATTTTCTAAATTATTTTTCTTGATAAGAATGTTTAATTTTTCAAAGTCCTCACCTTGTCCTACAACAACTAATTTCCATCCTTTGGAATTGATCCTTCCCCAATTATTTAATAATCTTTCGAAATTTTTCTGATATGTTAATCTCCCAACAGCTAAAACTATTTTTTCTTTTGATACCAAAGAATCAACTTGTAATGTTGAAGACTCATATGGCGAACAGTTTCTGACAACTTTAATATTTCTATTTAATTTTTTTGATAAATATTTTTTATCTGATTCTGTCAAAACAACTATTTCATCAGCTAATTTATAAGCAGGCCATTTAATTATTTTTTTTAAATTAGAAAAAGATCTAAATGACACATGATCATTACAAATAACTTTCGACTTTACTCTTAAAAGCTTTAATAACGGGACGGCTTGAGCAGATAACTTCCCCATAGAAAGAACAATAATATGATCAAAGTTATTTTTCTTTATTTCCTGACAATAATGAAATAAATTATAAATTCTTATTTTATATTTTGGGTACGTAATTTTAACACGACCATCAAAATGATAGTATGGCTGTCCCTGTGACAAACTATATACTGATGTATCAATGTCATTATTAACAAAAAGACTTGATATTATAGAAGCAACACGATCAGTCCCACCACTATTAGATATACCATCGATCAAAATACATAATTTCATTTTTAATATGCCCCATCTTTCTTCAAAACCACACCTACAGTTTTAAATAAAATGGCTATATCATTCCACATTGACCAATTTTTGACATACCATGCATCAAAGTAAACACGAGTTTCATAATCAACATCACTACGACCACTAACTTGCCATAATCCAGTCATTCCCGGTTTACTCATTAAATAATAGTCAACTTGTTCTCGATAACGTTCCAATTCTTCATGAATAATTGGGCGTGGACCAACCAAGCTCATTTCACCTTTTAGTACATTAAATAGCTGTGGTAACTCATCCATACTGGTGCGGCGCAGGACATCACCAATTTTGGTAATACGTGGATCATTTTTCAGTTTAAAAGTGGCATCCCATTCCGCTTTTGCTTCCGCATCATTCGCCAGTAGTTCTTCCAATAACTGTTTGGAATTGACTGCCATAGAACGAAATTTCAGGCATTTAAATGTCTTGCCATGTTTACCGATACGTTCATGACCATAGATAGCCGGGCCACCGTCTTTTTTTACCCGATAACGGATGTATAACAGTAATGGTGCTAACAAAATAATAATCGCTGACGAAGCAAAAATATCAAATGCACGTTTAAGAAACCTTGATGACCACTTTGCCAGACTTTGATGCACCCTGAATATCATTACTTCATGACTGAAGATAAATGACATATCCGTACTGTCCAGAGGCATACCGCGTAAGGTTGGGATCACAGAGACATAACGATAGCCTTTAATCATCATCTCGCGCAGCCAGGTATTACGCAGGTCACTCTGGTGGTTTTCAACTGCCACAATAAACTGGCGACGTCTGTCAACTCGATCCCCCAGCCAACTGGTGTCACAATGCAGTAATGGAATCCCCTGCAACTTTTTTTGCCCAGTAAGAGACTCTTCCGTGTTGATAAATCCGGTAATCCGAAAACCGAGATTTCTTTCACTACTAATTGCCTTATAGGCATCAATAGCATTTTTTCCGCTGCCGATGATAATAGTATCACGCTGCCATAACCCAGCTTTATCCAGTAGTTTTTTGGTCAGCATCCGTAATGCTGGTACCATAATCAGTACCAGTATCCAGGTCAGGGTCCACAAATAACGAGAGAAATACCATTGGGAAAAAGCGACGATAGCAATTTCAAATATTGCGAAAATCACCAATGTCCGCAGAATCTCTTTTA
>Ga0157366_1001227_pt1 | contig 10439 bp, 4 predicted proteins | sample AttbisABBM1_FD_113149 | JGI IMG/M metagenome (GOLD analysis project Ga0157366, IMG submission 113149) | Fungus gardens microbial communities from leaf cutter ant in Botucatu, State of São Paulo, Brazil - Atta bisphaerica ABBM1 | ecosystem: Host-associated > Fungi > Mycelium > Unclassified ...
ACTATATTCCATCATGACATGTAATTGTGTGACTTGTAACCATGACTGTGACTGATGTATGACAGTTTGTAACAGTTATATGTAATGTCATACTAAACCCTAACTCTAAGTCAAAAATAAAATAAAAATGAAAAGAAAATTAGAAAGAAAAAGAAAACAAGAAAATAAAATAAAGTCTACTATTTACAACTCTGATGCAATTCTAACATCTTCAACTCTAACAATTCTACTCTAAGCAAAATCTTAAGAACATTTGCCATTATTTTATATATACTAGTTACAAAAAAACCAATAATATAGAGTTGATAATTGAAAAAAGTAATGAATATGTCCATATATAGTTAATATACTTATAATACACTGGTGAGCTTTGGTATACTATACATGACTAAGCTTTCTCTACTTAACCAGTATATCTCTTATACTTAGGATTTAACAATTCTTCTTGACTAAGGGTAGTATTGCTCTTGGTTGAAGATAATGAAAGTGTTGTGGCAACCACCAGTCACAAAGACCAATAGAAACACAATCAATAAATCTCAAAAGTAGATATCATTGTGGAGATTATAAGAAAACTTGACAAAGAATCTCTGCTGAATTGCTATTCTATTTATATAAATTACAGGTGGTTTGTGCTATCAATAATTAACCCTACCCTAAAGTTCATATGACATCCATGCTTTAACCTTATATTCTCTATGAGGATATCATGCTATATACATATACCCTGACATCATCTTTCTCATCTCTTCTAGCTTGCTCTAGCCAAGTCTAGGGTTATGACCTCACATCATGTGACATGTCATGTGACAACAGTCACATACCTCTTTATTGTCAAAAAATAAAGAGAAAAAGAAAATCAAAAGAAAAGAAATATTAAATCAAGGAAAATAGATAAAAGAAAAAGAAAAATGTTAGTGTTTAAGTATCCCATAACAAAAAGAGTAAGTGAAAGAAGTAGAGAAGACTTGTCACATCCTATGTTCTAATCTCATCCATCCCTAACCACAGACAACCATCTACTCTCATCCATGCTTTCAAACCTCTTCTAGTGCAGATTAAATCTATTTATTCTATCTTGAATGTTCTTGCTAGTCCAAGATAATTTCATAGATATCTCTCCCTAAACATCTAAGAGTTATCAGTAATCAGAATAACTTACTTAGCAGTTACATTTCAGAAAGCTATTCTAGGTATACTAACTAGTATATCATCTAGTAGCTTATACTGTAGTAGTTATTCTGAGAAAATCAATTAAAACTAGCACTTTTCTTCCAGTGTTGGCAACAACACACCTTGCCACCTTCTAGTGGTTTTTCATCTTCTAAGTTCCTATTTCTCAATCTCAAATATATGACCAGTACAACTTGTAGAGGTATAGTATATAAGCTGAAGCTAAAGGTCATTCTATCTTCTATATTTTCAGATAACATAAACTACTTAGTTCTGAACTTCTGAGATACCCCTTCTAAATCTTGGATAATAAGATATGAACTATGTCTAATAAGGCTTTGTATTTGAGCAGTCTCAAAAATAGCAATTGAGTTCTAATGTTATAACTATAAAATAAAGAAATAAGCAAAGAGAAATCTTGTATAGAGTTTATATAAGAAGACTCAATGGATTTTCTAGTACAATATCTATCTTATATATTCTAAGTTGGTAGTTTATACTAGATTACATCTAACCTAGTCTAAAATATATTCTATATAAGACCAACATATAATAATTATGCTATATAATATTATTGTTCTAGAATCTTCTATGTTCTTCTCTATATTATATAATGTTGTAACTATAATATGTTATATATGATGTTACATTACTACTTCTTAACTCAGTCCAAATAAGGAAAAGAAAAGAAAAGAAAATGAAATGAAATCAAGTTTACTATCTTGAACTTTAATCTACTTCTCTATTTTTTAGATAGAGTAACTCTTTCCAATTTCCCTAAGTATATCCCCTAAAATATATAACCTATATAACAAAGTAGAGATGTAGTATATAAGCTAAAGCTGAAGATCACTTATTATTTATATTTTATCTATTATGAATAAGTATAACATTCATCCACCTTCTAAGAGTCTGCTATGAATCTCAGTTATTAAGGTGTAAACCATAATTAACAACATGTCTACTCTTTCAAGCTCATTATATCATAGTGTACTTAAACTCTTATATGTTATTTTATTTTATTTTAATCTATTTTCATGATTTGATTTTACTTTTACTTTATTTTACTTTTACTTTTATTTTTGGTTGATGAAGAGGCATATAACTGTGGTTATATAATATATCACATGATGTAATATCATAGATCTAGAACATAATAAAAGAGACTAGAACAATGATGTCAGAATACATGTTTACAGTATAAATGTTATGACCTTAAGCTAGAGTTGCACTTAGGCAAAGACTTGAGAGAAGTTAAGGGAGATTGTATAAGTGGTAAAGCATAAGGATACAGGATAGTATCTATGCTATATATACTAGTAGAAGTGAGGAAACAATGTGCAGTACATGAAGCATATAACATGAGGAGACCTTAAGGATAAAGCAAGGTTATAGCACCTACTACATGAGGTGCTGACTGAGACTACTACGGTGCAGCCAATTGTGTCGTCATACCCTTTGCCCTTCTCCATGATGCATCCTTGAGGTATCAATTATAACAATATAATCCTTATAGCATGTATATAGTAGACTCATAGATGACACATGTAGTTTAGGGTAGGGCTTGTATAGTAGTATATGACTACTTAGCGAGCTGTTGGCCATCTTGGTTAGTGGTTGCCACAACTATGCTCATCTGTTTTCTAGCACTCTTCTTCTAGTTATTCTTCTATTCTCTCACTTTCTTCTATAATTGTGAGCTAAGCTTGTTTTCATTTCCAAATCCAGTATTCTAGATTATTCTATTATTCCTGATAGTTTGTGATTACTATAGTACAATTATTTTGTGGTTAGATTAGCAGTGTTCTAGCAGATTGAAATTAACTACAGGGTATTTAGGATAGTGTCACCTTTAGGAACCTCATTTTGTTCTCTCAGGTTTTCCTAAAGCCTTAGAACTTTTCTATGTTTCTAGCCAGTTGCTCTAATCCTTTCCATCACAATTCTCAATACAAAAACAAAAGTGCATAGTTGCTGACCTCAATAACAGTCATGTGATAAAGACTGATGTCGTCCCTCCACCACTCTGTTTATGCACTTTCTCTCATGCCATGAATCTCACTGACTTACCTGATGATGTCATTAACGAGATATTTAGATGGTTGGATGGAGAATCTCTCTATTCATGTACCCTGGTAAACTGTCGATTTATGGTCCTTTTCGTAAATTCATATTCGTTCCAGGTCAATAAAGCACTTCATGTTAATCTTCATAAAGCTCAGGAATTTGAATATCGATATCGACTGGAAAAATATGAGCTGGTCAACACTTGCCATGGCGAACGCTCGTATCAAAGTAGGATCGACGTATTAAAGCACTTCACTCAGATGTGGTGGTCGGACATTTGGTGTCCAAGAACACCGTTTGAGATACATCATATAGATGGAGGGTGTATTGCATACGAGTTGGTAGGAGGGGTGTTTGCAAAGACGGACGGATCTTCCCTCACGATACAATGGCTTCCCTCCTTCTCAACTCCTTCACGACAAGTAATCCTTCCACCGCAAAGGATAGGGTTCTCCATTAAGGATTTCGCTCTTGACCCTACGCAGGATGTGGCTGCATTTGTGGATGCAAATCAATCGTACGTTATCCAGACTTTTAAAATAAACCCTACGTAGCTGATTTTTCTGTACAGGCCCTACATGTTCCCGAGGAGTCGGGATGTTTTGATTCATTTGAGAACGATCTCAACGCATGATCCCCATCCTGAAGCTAAGGAACCTACAATCATGTCCAGGCTTCCACTCCATTTAGACGGAGACACAGTCTCGGATCTTACTATTCAATTTGCCAACGACCTCCTTTCATTGTTTTTCTTCAGTAGCCCTTTATTACCCCGACTTTTGCTGTGGGATTGGAAGACAGGTACTGTAATTCTGGTAAGTTAAAAATACTTTTCCGTAACTGGTATTCTGATGAATTTCAAGAACTCGACGACTCTATCATTCTATTTTCCAGCTGGAGGATTGTCATTTGAACTTTTGTCGTCACGTTCTTTCGCTGTGTTATCCAATTCTGGACCTGGTAGTATTTCCATATATAATATTGATTATCCCAGGAATCCAGTACTCCCACCTCTTTGTGTGGCAAAACTGATGATGCCTACCCTTCTCCCTGGAATTCGATTGGCATCACTACAGTCACACACTGGTCCCTTCCTTGGAAAAGCACGCCGCGATGGACTCTTTACGACTTCACCTGATGCTCGCATATACGTTATTGCCGCTCGATATATAAATGGCGCTCGCTCCCACGTCACGTTCTTCATTCACGCGTCGGCCTTTATATCATATATGCAACCTGCTCCATTTCATTCAACTCGCCAGATACCCTGGGAGAAATGGAGCCAAAACAAGTACTTTTGTAATCCTGTGCAACTTTCAGCAAATTGGTTGAGGCAAGTGTAATCATGCCTCCCTGTTCCCCTCATTTGTCTATCTGATAGATCTGCGTTAGATACGTTCAAGGAACCCGAGTCATCACCATGACTAGGGAGGATTCTGAGAACAGGAAGGTTCAGATCCTTGACTTCAACCTCATTCGAGGACCAATCAGAGAGGCTGGACCTCAAAGTTTTGGCTTGTTCATGCCAGCTATTCGACATATATTTCCCTCGAGATCCCGGATGTTAGAGGTGAAATCCTCCTGTACCTCCTGGATGATCGATGAGGATTACATCCTTGGATTGGACGTCTGTCCCTTTTGTTCTTTGAATTTTGATAATGCTCACTGACTTTTATCTAGACAGCGGGGAATCTCGAAGGAAGGATCCACTACTTGGAAGTCTATTCAATGTATCATGCTTCTCGCACGGAACCACATTTCCCATAAAGATCTTTCCACCTGATTTCATTTCCGAGATGTCGTTTCATTCGTTGTTGCAATACGCCCATCCAGTTTATAGTCAAGAGGACTTTGTGTCATGACATAGTCACCGAATACTGCATCTATCGTTTCTAAAATGGTAAAATCAGTTCGGACTGGCCAGAAATTGTCCCCTCCGCCTGCAACATAGTCAGTTGTGGCAATAAGATACGTCTGAGAGAGTACGACGGGTTGGCCGGCGATTGAGAGTGTGATCAGTCTGCTTCCTGTGGGATTTGATGGATTATACAAGAATCGGATGTTCTTGGATACTTGAACAAATTTTTCGACAGGTAGTCCATTCTCGGTGTTGACCTTGGAAACGATGCTTTCAAAGGCATTCCAGAGTTGCGTACCTGTCATGTTGAGCTGGACGTAGGCATTCCCGAAAGGGAAACAATCCAATACTTGTTGTTGAGTAATGTTCCCGGCGCCGATATCTTTACGAATCCCACCAGCGTTCATAATAGCTGCAATGGGCCCTGGGCGATATGCTTCAAGAGCATCAGCTGTCAGATCGCCAAGGTTACATTCACCTTGTTCGCATGTTGATGAGAAGAGAGGCGTTTTCGTAAATCCGATGATGGTTTTTTCGAATACATCGAATGCTTTTTCCCACTCTTTGATTTCTGACTCGAGATGAGGTTCTAATGCGGTTGTGTTGGTAAGATGAATAGGAGCGCCTTCATAAGTCACGATCTTTCCTTGAGCGTCATATTCGACGTCAATGTAACCCAGATACTCCCCCCATCTATAAGCTGTCACAACAAACACTTCATCTCCCTCGGGATTGTTGACAATAGTCGGATAAGGACCAGCAGCTCCTGCAATATCTCCAAGAAGTGTATGAGAATGACCGCCGATAATCAAAGAGATCCCTGTCGTATTTTGGGCTAAACTAATATCGTCATAATACCCGATATGTGTAAGAGCGACAATGCGATGGATTGTTGGGTGGTTCTTTTTTATTAACTCGACAGTCCGTTGCGTAGCTGCGATAGGATCCTCGAAACTGGTGAGATTGCTAGGGTTGGAAATTTTTGCTGTGTCAGGAGTGGTAAGTGCCAAAATAGCGAGATTGTATTGCGGGAATATCTCGTAAGGAATGAGATGCTTGGCAAGCTTTGGATTTTTTGAATGGATGTTACTAGAAATAACGGGAAAGGTGAGGTTTTCGATAAAGTCGCCCAGCAAGTCATCTCCGTCGTCAAATTCGTGATTTCCCGGTGTCATGGCATCGAATCCGAGCTGATTGAGCGTTTCTGCAATCTTTTCGCCTTTGTAGATGGTATAAAATAACGTTCCCTGCAGAGCATGGTTCGTTGGCGATAAAACCGGAAATGTAGTTTTACTATACCTGGAATTCATCCCCGGCGTTTAAGAACAAGGAATTTTTCTTCGTAGGACGCTGTGTTTCGATGATGGTCTTGACACGGGCGTAACCTCCAACACAGCCTTTCAGAACCATAATAAATCAAGGGTAATCAAAATGTAGAAGTAATCAACGCCTGCCTTGAGTCGACGAATTGGTGCATGTGGATCCACTGGTTTGGAACTCATCGAGATGTCTATCAGAAAATTGGAACCATGAGTTGAGTTGGAAAAAGTTCCGAATGAACAAGAGAGAGTACTCACGCATGAACATCGTTGATGTGGTAGAATGAAAGTTCATAATTATCATGCCTAGAGTTGAAATCGCGTGTGGACAGGGGCTGGAAACGTGGGGAGACAAGCCTATCCACTTTGACACCCTGGTCTATGCTCAGTGACAAGACGCATCTCGCCAAACATAGATAAAAGAAAAGCGCTGGCAGATTCATGTCTAAACAGTTAAGGTGTTGACAACAACGTGGGACGTACATCAAACCATGCTGTATTCTTTATAATAGTCTTGGTAGTCTAAATGCAGACAACACCATCCTTCCACTATTTGGCAAATTGAACACTTGATGCATGATTATCCGTTTCAAGACTTGATCCATGGTAGGGACCACTGATCATTAATATTTGATACAGATCCGCTGATCTCAATGTGGTCGGGATATCGGACATACAGCAATGATGATTTTCCTGAAGCCAGACCAGGATTGGCTTGCCCAACCATGTCAGTCTCCCCTGCATCTATGCATTCATTGGACCCTATCCTTTGTGTTTGATATTTGGATGCATATAGGAGCGTATCAAACCCTCAAATTATGGCCAGACAACAGAGTTTCGCCGAAGTATGCCTACTACATTTCTGTTCTCGCCCAGTACCACATATTTTGTTAAAGTGATATCGCTCTTACTGCAACTATGCAGCTACCCAAACAGGAATCCCGATTAGTGTACATACACACTGTTGTATATGGTAGACTAGTCTCATTATAGTCCCTCAGCAGAGCCCAGTTACATAAGCCGCCACACTGCATGTTGCTGCTATAGGGTTCCTTCCAACACGTTTCTCATCCCGTATCGAGATCATGATGTTGATGTCATGAAAATAGCAACGATAAGCAAAGAAACCGTGCGGATGGGAGGACCTACGGTGCGATTGATTGCTTCTTCGCCTGTTAACCCGCGGATAATGATTTGACGTTAACCGAGTTGATGGAGTGTCAAAATTTGGCTAGTGGGAATTCCGAGACGCGGGGTGATTCTTCCGCGCAGGCCTATTGATGCGGTAAGGGTGTTCTAAATTCCTGAAGCGATTACCACTAGGCTTGCCTGGAATTAGTGAAGGGTCGCCTGACTCCAGATATTGATATCATATTCGTTTCCGACAAACGAAGGGGGAAGTCAGAATCCATTATTCACATATGATGAAGGTATCAGGCAATGTTTTTGCATGCTGTACTATACCGTCTACTGGCAGGAGGGATTTTCAAATTTCTGTCACAGTTCGATCACATGATCAAAGGAAACAATACGGTACTTAATAGTTAGCGGCATCGCATCGGAGGTGAACCTAGATCAGTCGAATACTGTAAGACGTCCTGGACGTCCTCAAAATTATAACCTCTACCGCCCACGTCGGCCTTCTGGACGTCGTTGTGATAGCTGTTGTAAATTTGCATGTCCCATTCTACCAGCTCTCGACAGCTGGGTAATTATTTGTTCACTGTGCCTTCATATTTTCTCGTCCATCTAGTATGCATGATACTGAAAAGAACCTTTCGTTCCTATAAGTACCGTCTGTTTCAATTGTGTTATGGATTATTCTACATCTTATCCTTTTCATATTTAGAGTCCAGCAGTCTGATCGAGCCGTTGCAAGCTGATCTCTGTATAATGGACGTCATTTAATTCTCCCCTGTTTGAGGCGTATGAAGCAGGATGTATAGCTTTTGAGAGCGAGACAAGTACCGTAAAAGGGATGTATTGCATGCAACCAAGGATATCGAGGTCATACTTTTTCACAGGTTTGGAAATCGCGTCATTATATCCACAGATAATGATATCTCGAACATAACCTGGCCATTGTTGAACTGGCCATTACCGAAGCATCCAGGGGTTTTAATATCTCAGTCTCTACGGACAAGCAAAGGAGATAATCGATAAGGCGTTCTATCTCACATAATATAACTTCTTGGATGAATCAATCTGAACCAACGGGAAAATAAGACCTACAACAAAAGCATAACTATGAGAACATCGCAAATGATCGCTGAGAAGTACGCAAATATGCTTAATTCCGCGTGGAAAAAGCGAACAAGTACTCTTAAGCAGATGTCACCGCGTATTCCCAGAAGATCTCAATCGCACACTGCCTTCTGATGGAATTGTAATAATACCATTCGGGAAGGCAAGAGACAAACATAGGAACAAAACTGAGACGTGTAACATTGATATGGGACAAGTATCGTTGATGAAATTATCACCCATCATTAGCTTCAATGGAACATGGATGAAGTGCACGGGATTGATATGCAAGAAACAAGAAAAGGATGTTGTGGAAAATAAGTTTCCCACTAACGATTGAAGGGGATCAAATGAGAAAAAATATGTACATAGCCCCCGGCGAGACTCGAACTCGCAACCTCCAGATTAGAAGTCTGACGTCATAGCCATTAGACAACGAGGGCCTATGATATATTAATATTTGTGAATTAGTGATGGCACTTGAGGTCCATTGTTCGCCCTCACCTCTTGTTTTCCCTGGTGTATGGTCAGTCGCTCATTTTCTGACATTTAGTCACCTTTCTTTCAGGTAGTAGTCTACTATGTACATTCAGTCTTGTGTTAACATCAGAAAAAACCCGGTCGATGGTGACCCCAGCAAGCTTTGCAGAATATAATGTTCGCGTGCAATTATTTCTCTTGAGTAATGAGAGGCCACGGTCAGATTGTAAACACCTCTAGCGTCCGCAATTGAATGCACGTACAGCAGTGGTTTTGTATGCAATTGCAATCACTTATCATTGAACGGGAGCCGTTAATACCTGGTCACCTGGTCACCGCTGACCAGGTTACCTGATAGTTCTAACGAATTAATAATGCGATGTACAGTAGGAAACTTGCATACTACTGATTACACGATTCCACAAACTTATCATCTCCAATAGAAATTGAGGTGCCAGTCTACTTTTCTTGGTCCCTAGTGTCCGTGAAGTCACGATGGGGTCTGCCTTCAATGGTGGGTCAGAGGGAATTGTGGTTCACATGTAGGTTGTTGATTTTCTCGAGGAATGAGTCTGGCAGTCGACGAACAGCAAACAGTCGGCAAATGACACACATCATTCATGGTGGGAGGGCTTCTAAGAAGTTCTTGTGATGACATAGTCCGAGACCGGGGTTGCTGCATCAGTGGACAAATCTTAGATGTCAGCAAATCTTACGTCGTTGCACGATCTGGCTTCTATATCTGAGAGGATCTATCCAGGCTGGAGGGGTCCATGGGTTGCTAGAGGAGATTTTGTGAATACATCAGACCTTTCAAGGAAGGAAGGTTGCCAATGCCTTAGCGCCAGGGAAGGCGCATTATGACTAATACATCGGTTGCCATCTTTAGCTCAGATCATTCTTGCTTCCTGCCTCCTTTTGCCGGCCGGTTCAATATTCTCGTCTTCTCACTGGTCCTTTTATAGCTCATCTGTTATAAGTTGCAGTTGTACCCGAATGTCTATGATTTTCGCGGATACTGAGGTCTTTTGACCACTGGGAACTCGTGACCCCTTTCCCATTGAATATCGATCTTCTAGGGATTTTTGTCTAGCCGCGTTACGTGGATTGAAATACCTCGTTGAGTGTACTTTGGTAGATATAATCCCGTCTTCTGTCCTTAAATCACTATCAGAACCATGAGATGGTCCCATGGGAAGAGAAAATATTTGTCTATGCGATCGGTAATTGGAATGTCCTGGGAACACGATCGGAGAAAGGTCCTCAGTGTGGGTGATTGAACGGTCTTTGTGCGGTCT
>Ga0157366_1001231_pt1 | contig 10413 bp, 17 predicted proteins | sample AttbisABBM1_FD_113149 | JGI IMG/M metagenome (GOLD analysis project Ga0157366, IMG submission 113149) | Fungus gardens microbial communities from leaf cutter ant in Botucatu, State of São Paulo, Brazil - Atta bisphaerica ABBM1 | ecosystem: Host-associated > Fungi > Mycelium > Unclassified ...
AGATTCATCTGCGTCTATTTTGCTCCGAGTTGTGTAAGATGCGGAACTTGGCTCTCGTCTCAAATAGCGTAATAACGCTTGAAAATCTCCATCTATCAGCTACAACTGTGGATTTGGATGAGAATGTCCTGTATGCAATTTCAGAAACCCAGAACCTGGATGGCAAGGTGACCATTGAGATCTGGAAGATTGGCAGTTTCAAGACTGGCGGCCTGATCCAAGTGCGCAATCATTTTAAACAGTACATTTCTCTTATGATCTTCAAAGGAGCCTTTGTTAGTGACAATGTTCTCGGCAACTGCATCACCTTCAAATTTCAAATCTGTAGTATCATTCAGAGTCATAGCTGAAATGAGGTGCATTGTCATCATCACTTGTAGTGGTGATATTACTACAGTTTCTCTTGAAGATTCTGATCCCCTCGTACGCCTTCGCATATCTTCACGCAAAGGAGAAGCGGCTAAAGAAGTTGCTTTAGCCAGATGTACAGGGATCTGTTGAACCTGGGATTTTTGTTGCATCTTGGGCTCCGGACGAATCGTTGCTGTCGTTGGTGACAGGTGGGTATGCAGTTTGATTGATTGACGAATGTAGTTCTCATAGATTTTCTTGTAGGTGAAGGAAAGCTTATCTTGATGACTTCATCGTTCGAAGTCCTTTCTGAAGCGCCGATCCATACGACTGAGTTCGGACAAGGTGAGCTAACTTGGACGTCATGGGAACCATGACGTCCACTTCATCTAATGTCTTTTCTAGATGTACCCATGAACGTCGGTTGGGGTTCAAAAAAGACCCAATTCCATGGTTCACTCGGGAAAGCCGCTGCACAAGCAACAGCAACAACGAAATTCGGTTCAAGTCCAGACGATGATGGTCTCCCTCGAATAAGCTGGCGTGGGGATGGCACGTTCTTCGTTGTCTCCTCGCTGGCACCTTCCTCTTCTGAGGGATTCGTCAAGCGCATTCTTCGAGTCTACGATCGACAGGCCGTTCTCCAGTCGACGTCCGAAGACGTGCCTGGACTAGAACACACTCTCACCTGGAGACCTTCTGGAAATTTGATTGCAAGCACACAAAGGTTTGGGTTTGAGGGTGGAGGTTCCGGGAGAGTAGAGAGGCATGATGTTGTATTCTTCGAGCGGAATGGGTTGAGGCATGGGGAATTTGATTTGAGGATGGTGGATATGGGTGGCAAGTTTAAGGAGCTGGACAGTGCGGATGAGAGGAAGTGGGGATACAGAGTCAAAGAGATCGCTTGGAGTTCTGACTCTAATGTTCTGTCTGTGTGGATTGAACATGACGATGGAGATATTGGTATGTGTTTATTTAATTAAATACCGTTTGTCACTCAACGTGGTATAAGTACAACTTTGGACGATTGGGAACTATCATTGGTTGGTTCTCCCCCAATTCAACGAGTTACAAGGCCAACGTAGTATTGAACTTTTTCCTAGGTATCTGAAGCAAGAGGTTGCAGTGCCAACATCGCAAGTCGGAAAACCAGCAAGGTTTGCCTCTGTTGACTGGCATCCGGAAAATCCATCCCATCTTATCTTAACTACCCCTAGTATGCCCTCTATGCCATTCCACGTCTTTTCATCTCATAGTCTCAAGCCCAGATCGTTCATAGAGTGTATGACTGGGAAACATTCTCATCGATGTCCCAACCTCCATTTGATTCTGGCAGTGTTGTTGTTTTCGACGGGTGTATGTTGATAACTTCCTCCGATTCTAACCACCGTCTTACTATGTCCTTCGGCAGCATCTGTTTTACTCACACCATTTCGAACTCAAAATGTCCCACCGCCAATGTCCTCCCACCAGCTCCACCTCAGCCCAACTTTGCCCCGGCACGTAAAGTGCGCAGCCAAGACACCGGTTCATGCAAGCTTCTCCCGTGATGATGACGCTCTGGCCCTCCTCTGGCAGACAGGTTATCTTGAGGTATGGGAGATGCACACTCGATTAGGTCCTGGTCGAGGTAGAGTCTTTGAACAAGTTAAAGCTTGGTCTGGATTCGTGGTTGAAGAAGACACGGTTGCGCAATGGAGGCAAGTTGCGTTGAAGTCACTGCCAACGATGTGGATTATTACCGTGCTCGGATCACACTTCCAGCAGGATAAAATCGGTGTGATCAGACTCGAGGGAGAGACTGCGGTGAGACAGACATTCGAGTTGGAGAAAAGTAATTTGAGAATGTTGGATGATGGAGGAGAGTATATACAGGAGTCAGAGGGTGAGATCTATCGATGTGGGTACCGGTCAAATTTGAGCCAATTGTTTGATTTGACATTTTGTTCAGTCGCACCCGGGCTTGAAGGTTCACTTGAGCGAATTTCGCGTTTCCCTGAATTTTGTATACATACTCAATATGTGGATGTCATTCATGGCGATCAACGGGACGAACTCTTTCTTGGTCTCAGCAAGCCGGGGAAATTATACGCATCGCGAGTAAAATTTGACTCGGTAATACTCGCACCGAATGTTACATCGTTCACTGTTGCCTCTGGTTTCGTCATCTACACAACAACGTCTCACGACGCCGTATTTGCTCCACTCTCGACGGTAGCTGAGCTTGTAGGTGGTGGTGGTGTGACTATGGGGGCAATTGAAGAGGCAGCGAAGGATTGGCCTCAGAGAAAGGTTGAAAGAGGATCAAGGATTATAACTGCTGTACCAAGTACGATGAGCTTGGTATTACAGATGCCCAGAGGTAACCTGGAGACGATCAACCCGAGACCGATGGTTATGGAGGTAGTTAAACAGGATTTAGATGCGTGAGTAATCCGTTGTGCATTGATGAACGTGCAATGATCAATTGTCTATCGTCGTAGAGGAGAGTACAAGAAGGCATTTTTGGCTTGTCGGAAGCACCGGATTGACTTGAATGTCATCGTCGAACATGATCGAGCAAGGTTTTTGCAAAATGTAGCTAGTTTCGTGGAACAAGTACATGAAGTTGATCATCTCAATCTCTTCCTCACCAATGTTAGGTTGGTTTACTCTTTCACTAGTTAGCATATTACATACTAACAATGGCCTTTTGAACTCAGTCAAGGGACCCACGCATCGGAGTCTCTCGCTGAGATTTGCGATCAAGTGCGCACTGAACTCGAACGTGTCAACTTGATTAAATATGTAAATTGTATCCTTACCGCTTATGTTGTGAAGTCTCCACCTGATCATGAGGCGGGACTATCCCTCTTACTCCGTCTCCGAGGTGAGATATTTCCACTTGTTTTCATTAACCAATTGTCCCATTGCCTTCCCGGACATTTGTTCTTGAAATCGCTGTAGTGCTGATTCTGCATTGTCTATAGGCACCGATCCGACCGTAGTTGAAGATGCAGTGAAATATATTATCTTCCTAGTTGATGCAGATAGGTTGTTTGACACTGCACTTGGGATGTATGATTTCAATCTGGTGCTGATGATTGCACAGCGTGCACAGAAGGTTTGTTCTCACCTCTATGTATCATATAGGAAACACGCTGATTTTTCATTGTTGTTTTGTTTCTGTCGCGCATTTGCTTCTCGATTGATGTGATGTGGTATTGGGGTTTATATAGGATCCGAGGGAGTACCTTCCTTTCCTTCGCGAATTACGCGCGTTGGATCGACATTATCAGAGATTTAGGATTGATGATCATTTACGAAGGTACCAAAAGGCACTCAGGGACTTGAGCTTGGCAGGCATGTCATTTATATATCTTCGCTTTAAAGTTTGTTGCTTATGATTTTTGTTTTCGGTTCCGCCAGGCTCGGAAAGATTTGAAGAAGCAGTTGATTATATTGAGAAACATCAGTTGTATGATACTGCCCTGGACATTTGGAAGAATACTGATCGTTATGAGGTGCGTTTGGTTATTATTACCCCGAATCTTGCTGACAGCTTTTTTTTTACCCTACTTCCAGAGAATTCTCGAGATTTACGGTGATTGGTTGTATGAGAGAAGAGAATTTAGACAGGCAGCTTCGGGTTCGCCGACTTTTTCTAATTTTTTGATTGATTGACGACTGATATCGAATTACCTCTTGTAGTTTTTATCGAGGCCAACAAGCATCAAAAGGCGATGGTGGCATATGAGAAAGCGCTAGAATGGCAAGAGCTATTCACGCTCGCGGTATCCAACTGCATGTCGGATGCCAAGCTCGTAGAAACTGCATATCGCGTCGCAGGTGAGTCGTTCTTCAATCTATTGACGTGATGTATTCACGTACAATTATGTTAGAGGACCTCGTGTCCAGAAAACGGTATCCTGAGGCAGCACGAGTTCTGCTAGACTATACAAAAGATGTCAGAGAGGCCGTGATTGCGCTCGTAAACGGGAATAAGTTTTCTGAAGCCCAGAGAGTAGTTGAGTGTCTTTGTTTTGTTTTTCACGATTCGCGGCCAAATCGGGGTATTATAAACTGGTTCACTGATCAACCAATTCTCTTTAGATTGTGCTTAACAAGAAACAAGAGTTGTTGGAAGATGTGGTCTATCCAGGCGCACTAGAGAGCAAAATGCAGTTTATAGAAGATATCACGGAGATGCGAGAGCAAATTCGGAAGCAGGCGAGTAGGCTCCAGGAGTTACGGATCAAAAAGATTGAAGAGCCCGGTAAGTGTGTTTTCTTTTCTCAAATAGGTGGGTTACAGCAGCCTTTGAGTTGCTGCTTAATCCACCGTAGGTGTTTAACTTGATCCTTGATCTTGTGTACGCTGTTTTAGATGCGTTCTTTGGGACAGAAGATCCTGCTTTGGCCAATGTAGATGTCATGACCGAGGTGTCAATGGCCCCGACAGCCTTTACACGGTACACTGTGGCACCGTCGACTGCCTCCCGAACCTCCAAACGGAGTTCGAGGAGTAAGAGAAAGCTCGAGAGGAAAGTTGGATCTGGAAGGAAAGGTACGGTAGATGAAGAAGAGTATCTACTCAAGTCTGTCGGGAAACTGGTCGATAGGTTCAAGAATACTCGAGGTATATATATTTATTCTTGATTGGCTTGGCAAAGGGTAATGTTGAGACGGTGCTGCTAGACGAGGTACAGAACCTCTTGCCACATTTATTGCGATTTAGCTCGGAGCATCGGGAAGAGGGCAGAGAGTTGCAAAGAGATATTCAAAGTCTTGAGGAGGAACTGAGAGACACTATCACGGAGATTTGGAAGGAGAAGCCGCGGGAAGGTGAGGATGCTGGGGTTGAAGGTACTAGTGCTAATCTGGTGGATGCATGGACAAAAAGAATAGAAGAGGATGAGAAGAACAGGGTCAGTGCTATTGAACGTGTTCCCAAACCGGAGATGGGGAAAGGCGAACAGCTGTTGTTGTATGGTTACTAAGACGGTTCAATTATAGATTTAGGATTCTAAATTAGTCATCGAATGATCTCTAAAATAACAACAATTGTCCCAGGACACAGCACTTGCCACACCCGCTCGTCCGTTAATGCAAGACCCTTCTCCCCACAGCACAACCTCCCTCGCAAGAAATATTCTGCCACGCACAAATGGCACCGATCCCTTCCACGCCCCCGAGAATCGTGATTTCTGCAATGCATTTTGGGGATATGGAGACGCCGGCCCGAATGTCCTCTTCGCCAGGATGAGGGGCGCCGAGAGGACGACTGACGAGCTTATGACATTCTTGCAGGAGCGGTGAGTGGCATTGCATTTCTGGACTTTCGATGTTGTGGAAGAACGGGCTGCATGTGATGGTGGTGGGAGGACAGAGACAAGATGAATTAGTGTGGCTGATTCCGATCTTAGAATGATTATTGAAGAGGAATATGCTCAGAGACTGGATAAACTGTCACAAAAACCCATCGGTGGCGAGGAAGTTGGGTGAGCGGCTGGTAATAAAATGGAAAAATGTCTTTTTTATTTAAAATCGTGAATAGGGAACTACGCGCATCGCTGGACGTTTTGCGCAAAGAAACAGAGGCTCAAGCTGCTGGCCATTCTGGCCTGGCACAATGTCTGCGCAATGTTCTCCTCGTACAGACTGCTGAGCTTCACACGAAGCAGGTCGACCATCAGCGTACATCACAAGCTGATATGGAGAATAAACTTAAACATCGCTTGACACAGGAATCTTTCGCTGCCAAGGCCCGGGATAAGTTTGTTATCGACAAGGAGAGAATGGATGGATATGTGCGACAGCTCACTTATATGACAGGTAACGATCATTCGAGGGTGGAAGCCAAGTTGAATCGTACAAGGGAGACGGCAAAGGCAAATGAAAAGGATTTTTTCGTATTCACTCAGACGGTGACAGAACTCATGGACGAATGGCAGGATAAGTGGAAGCTTTTTTGCGATACATGTCATGATATGGAAGAGGATCGAATGGAAATTATGAAAGATGTTCTATGGTCGTACGCTAATGAGGTCTCGACGTTATGCGTTAGCGATGATCAGGTAACGTTTTAGGATCTGCTCTTGATGGCGTGGTCTGATGTTTTTGTTTTTTTTGCGACTTGAGTCTTGTGAGAAGTTACGAGATTCACTAGATCAGTTTGAGCCCGAGCACGATGTGTTGAGATTTGCAGAAGAGTATGGATCTGGCAACGAATTGCCCCAACCGCCATCCCTAGCCTCTGGTGCATCATCAGCGCCCGTTTCACATTATGCTAACTTTGAACGCAAGAGCCATCGTACGCCCAGGCCTTATACAGAACCAGATCCCTCTTTTCCAGCAGGGGTCACACAAGTCAATGGACATGTTCAGGAAAATTCAAACACGCATTCTCAGGCTACAGCACCTGTTGCAGCGTCTCTGCCGCCTGGGCAGTCACCACTGACAACAACGCCTGTTCCAATTTCTTCTAGTTCACCGACGGTAGTGGCTTCCCCGATCATACATAGGGGTCCAACTCGAGCACCATCCATGCGAGCACCTTTGCCTGGCACTCCTGCCTTAACCGATGGGACCGATGCACCTCCGGCGAACAGGATTTTGTTCTATGGCACGTGTTTCCGTGTGTCATGACAAACATGAATTGATTTTCCATCGTTTTCCTAGTTGAAGCAATGTACGACTATCGAGCTACCATCGACGAAGAATTTGATTTCCAGGCGGGGGACGTCATTGCGGTAACGGCCGCGCCGGAAGATGGATGGTGGAGCGGGGAATTGCTGGATGAGGCCAGAAGAGTAGAAGGGAAACATATCTTTCCTATGAACTTTACGCGTCTGTTCTGATTGCGGGATACGATTGGAAGCTATCTCTCATGGCTATTTGGGTGGAAGGGTAGTAGTAAGATCTATTTGTATCATGTTATACTACTTGTTTATATGATTTCACGCGGTTGCTTGGCTCCTTGTGTAAATGTACAAGAACACACGGAAACAAGGATCGGCGACAGAAAACAAAAGGGGGTATTCCTGTAGCCGTGGGCAAAAAGCTCGGAATAAGTTGAAACAATTTCTTACACTCATTCACTACTCATTCACGAACCCCGTCACGACGCACACGCTCGCTCTCTTGTAACAACGGTTTCTTTATTCACGAACGGACACGACAAGGACGAACCAACAATACGTATGTCAAAAACAAAAACAAAGACGGTGACTTCGAAGCCGTTACCGCGTCTGCCGACGACGAAAAGGAAAAGCAACGCGGGCACGACCGCGTCTTCGTGTGCATCTACCCCAAGCAAGTTTTATGTCTCTGAACAGGAGTCGTTCGCCAACAATACCGAATCCCCAGCACGGCTGGCGCGTAGCACGCAGGGTAGCAGTAGTCAATCCAGCTTCTTCGGTTTCCATTCCTCTGCCACCCAACAGCAGCGACAACATGCCCACAGGATTCACACTGGCTCTGATATTGCTCATCCTTGGGCTAGTGGTGACAGAAAGGACCGTATGTTGCCACATCTGATCAGTCAAAACACTGTCACCTATCATTCCAATTTTTTCGAGCGACTGCACCTCGAGGAAGGAGAACAAGAGGCCCAGTCAAGTGATCCGCTGGAAATTGAGGAACTCCAAGTTGAACTCCGCTCTCCTGCTGCCGGTGATCCTGCCCTGGCTTTTGGCGGTAATGCGGAGACGGTGCGTGCTACGTCGACCCCTGTAGCTGCTCACCGCCTGCCTTCGCTGGTCAGCCTGGATTCGGCCACAGCTTCTGATATTTACCAGCAGCACAGTCGACCTTCGGTGTCGTCACTACCACCACCCTTGCCGTCCCACAGGAATCGGAGTTATGGTGTTCATCCAACTGTTCCTGGTGGACACAAGCGTCGTGGTGGCTCCTTCCCGAGGAAACCTGTGGGACTGGACCACCACTTCAATGTGGAAGGAAATTGGGCGTTTGATGCAGCCGGGAAAGCATATTTCCGTGGGACGGGTAAGATCGAGGAGGTTCAAGAAGGTGGTCAAGAAACAATCCAGGAGGACCAGATGACGCTCAAGAGCCCGTTGGGGAGCACAAGCACAGTACTCGGCTTGCAGAACCAGCCAACAACATTCGAGACGACAAGTCCTTTACCACCTGCGACTTCTCCACCACCGAGACCTAGGCGCGTTGAACAAGCTGTATTGTCCCCTGGTGGGACTAACTTTAGCATTCCAAAGACTTTATTCGGACATACTCGTCGTCGTCGTCGTGTTGGGTTGGATGTGCAGTTGGGTCTCCCAATGGACTGGGATGTCCCTTTGGCAGGACGGAATACACCGCCATCAGTGCCACCACCTGCTGCTTTACCTGTTCCTCCGCCTGAACCGGTGATACAACCTGACTTGGAGGACCTGGATTTAGAAACACAGAGTTTGTTGCAGATGTTGGAGCATGTGGATAATGGAGTGAAAGATGTTGTAGCCCTACGCGATGTGCGTCGTTGTTTCGCCCTTGGTTCATAGTGTAATGACACTGACTTGGTTTTCCACAGATCTTTATCCGGACGTGTGCCGTTTATCCCATTCTCAGAAAACATATCGACATTACCTATCGCGTTGAGACGGCTCTTTTAAGTGTACATGCAGCTATCGATAGACGGCGGAATATTCCTCAATCATACCTAGACATTCGGACGGCGGAGTGGCAGGAAAAGTTTGAACTTCGATTAGTTTCCTTGAGAACGTATGATCTATCGTTTCTTTTCCCCAGAAAATTGTTTTCCCTGATGCTTAGGTTTCAGGACGGTTCAACGCCTCAATGCTCTCCGTGAATTTGTCGAGAAGCGTAAAAAGTTGACAGAGAAACACCTCGAGGTACTGTTCCAGAGGCTATTGTCGCATGAGATGAAGTACACTGACATCGCATCCAAACTCCATGTGTGTTCCTCTCGGACAATTCTGTTGAACCTTGACTTATTTGATTTTGAACAGGCCTCATACGATCGACTGAAGCTGTATCATTCACACACACTACTTGAAGCTGCATACAGGGCAGAAGCTGAAGTACATAGGGAACACAGAGCTCGGAAACGTGGATCTTATCTTCGCAAACGAACAGAAGCGAGATTGGAACGCCATGCAGGTGCCGGCGCTGGTTATCATGAACGTGGCCCTGCTACCACTTTTGAAAAGAACAAAAAAGTCACGACGCAATGATTTGACGACCTGTTTTCTGTCTGAATTCGGAATCTGATTCTGGACCTTGCATTACCACTCAATCATCTTACGACCATCTTCATGATCATCATCTTCATAGATCATCTCTCTGCTTGCTCTCTCTCCGACTATTCTTGTGCTCAAGTTATACCATGCTTTGGTGATATCTTTCATAGATCCTCTCCTTGGTTCAGATCTATCATCCTCCTTGATGTGTTTTACGCCTTGTTTTTTTCTCCTTTTCCTCAGTATCTAAAGAAACGTGTTTTCCGCTAACCGTGTATTATCAGTGATACTTCATCATCCTCATTTGTACTCGTGTATGCTAGTAGTAGTTGTACCAGTAATTTCCGCCACCAAGGGACTATTTTTTTCCAAGTTTCCTATCTTTTTTTACGAACTTTAACGAGCTACACGAAAAGCATGTTCTGTAACGAAATTTGACGCCTAGATTGCTCTCTATATATATATATTCATGTGGAGTATACAATGTTTCCTGTGATGCGTCGCGTTGAATGTTAAACAACATAGAGCGCGTCTGAGTCATGTGATGATGCTCGAGATTCAAATCGGGATATAGAGTCAAAATTATCGTACGCAAAGCGGGTGGATGGAATGGCTTGCACGTAGCTGTCCTTGCTTATCATAGTCAGGTTTGTCTGTCGAACAAATTTATTCAAGAGCTTTAGGTTGATATGATTGGTAAAAATATAGGACGTAAATCATGAACTAAAGCTAATTATAGATCTTCACCCGAATAGAGGAAGAACGGAGAATAGTTATCCCATCACCCGCAGACTGAGACTGAGACTATTCCACGATCTTTGAGTATAAGAAGTACAGAAACACGACCTAGAAGAATTGCGGCGGAC
>Ga0157366_1001234_pt1 | contig 10395 bp, 12 predicted proteins | sample AttbisABBM1_FD_113149 | JGI IMG/M metagenome (GOLD analysis project Ga0157366, IMG submission 113149) | Fungus gardens microbial communities from leaf cutter ant in Botucatu, State of São Paulo, Brazil - Atta bisphaerica ABBM1 | ecosystem: Host-associated > Fungi > Mycelium > Unclassified ...
CGCCAGATAGTTTATCAGCGAAATCAGTTGCTGTCCCGGCAGGGATTCTGCTTTCAGTAAAACGACCAGTTTCTCCAGCAGTTCCGCGATATCCCTCCGGCGAATGTGTTTCTGCAACAACGTCAGTGCCGCCATGCTGCGGTGCGTCATGATTTCCTCGTCGGGAATAACCGTCACATCTACCAGCGGAAAGGCGTTGTTGTAGAGTTTTTCTGCCAGTTTACCGTCGTGAAAACCGTCCAGCCAGCGGGTGGAATACGGGTACGGGCTGCGTTTTCCGGTGTAAAACAGGACTGGAATAACCAGCGGCAGCTTTTTGTTTCCCGCGTCCAGGTGTCGCTGCATCGCCGCCACAGCATAGCGAGGCGCGAGGACAGCCCGAACGGAGGAAGTGCTCTTCCACGACGGCACAGCAATGGCAGGCAACACCACCCAAACAACACCGTAATAACAGGCAATACTGTTCAAATCAGTACCACAATCACAGTGACCTTACCCGCTACACCACCGATATTCCAGGCAACACCATCCCTGACAACCAGGCATCAGGGAATACCCGGAATGAATTAACGTACTGGCATCTGCGAATAATCCTGAACACCGTTACGCAGATCACCTGGCCACCAGATCGTCAAATGATGTGCATCAGAAAGTGGGCGGCACTGCGCGGTATCACAACCATTATCATTGTGTGCACAACCGCTGAGTAATACGGCCAGTATGACTAATAAAACGAAGCGTAATCTCACCCTGACTCCTTAACGATGTGTCGTATTCCAGGACAATAACGAAGGGCGACTGCGACGACCTTCACCACGTGCACGATAAGCGACATAAACTTCTGCCTGCTCACCCGGAAGCAACCGTGCACCACGCCAGAGTGCCACTGCCAGCACATCATCATCGCGACAATTAGCTTCATCAAAACGCAATGTCTGTGACGTGACATTTTTTACCAGCCCAACCGTAATCTGGATGCTCCGGTTGCTATACCACTGACTGTGGGAAGCATCAAATTCCAGACCCGGTTGTACGCCGCATAACTGACCAATATTTACGCCTTCTCCCCCAGCCTGGAAGCCTGTTGGGATCTTATCTTCCGCCAGATCACGCATGGCATTCTCCACATCACCTTTCATAGCGGCATATTTTTGCCGACGCTGAACCTCGTTCATTGAATCGACCAGTTGCTGACGATCCTGATCGTTGATATAGCGAGTAGGATCGACCTGATCACCAATCAAATGTGGTGTGATAATAAATAACCGCTCACGTTGTGAAGTCTCATGGCGATTATAGGAAAACAGTGAACCGATATAAGGAATGCTGCCCAGTAACGGGATGCGATGATTGACATCGCCGGTCTCACGCGAATGGATACCGCCCATAACCAGTGAGCCATTTTGCTGCACCAGCGCCTGGGTACTGACAGTTGCACGTCGTGCACCGGTAGCGACATCATCGTCACCACGATCAACTTTACCGTCTTCAATATCGACCACCAGTTGTACGGTGCCTTTACTCCCATTACCAATCGCTCGCGGCACAACCTGCAAGCTGGTTCCGGCAGTGACGGGTTCGATATTTGCCACTCGCTCCCCGGTAGCCGTAATGTAAGCGGTATCGCTCAAATCAATCACCGCTGGCTGATTTTCCAGCGTCAGAACAGAGGGATTAGCAACAACGGAAGCATTGCCACTGCCTTCCAGAGCCTGAATTTGTGAGAAGAAGCGGTTGTAATCGGTAACGAACAACGACCCGGACCCCTGCATCACCGTCGATCCCGCGGTAATATTGCCAAAAGTACCTTTCAGATTGGCACCGAGGCTGGAAAGGGCATGACGATCGACATCAACGATCATGGCATCAATCTCAACCAGCTTTTGCGGAATATCGATCTGGCTAATTAACGCCCGGTATTGCTCACGTTGTTTCGGATCGTCACGTACCAACAGGGCATTATTACGAACATCTGCGGAGACCAGTGGATGCAGTTCGCCATCGTCGTCATCCGTGTTGTGTATACCACTGTTCTGGCTGTTCACCAGCCCGGAGAGAATACTGTCTGACTGATCGCGCACCTGGCGGGATAATGCACTCTGGGTATCGTTCTGTGCAGACTGCTGGATACCTTGCGCAGTACGGTTATTTTTAGTTCCCAGCAGCTCATTCAGAATCGTTGCCACGCCCGGAACCAGCAGGGTTTTATCGCGATAACGGATCTCACGATCAGCCACAGAAGCATATTTCAGCGGAAAGACCATCATCTGCTTATTGTCTTTGCGGTCCTGATCTTTGGCACTGAAATCGCTGACCAGCGTAATATATTCTGGTGGACCGGTGACAATCACCACACCATCATCCGGCAGCTCACCAAAACCAAACTTATCTTCCAGCAGGCCGACATCGTGCAGTGCCTGCTTCAGATCAGGAGCGGCATCTGCCGATACTTTAATCCGTTTGGAAATCTGTGCTGACTGAGGACTGATATAGAGTGTGTCGTTATAGACGAACCACTGAAAGCGGTATTGCAGTGCCAGACGGTTAAGAAAGTCATCCGGGCTGTCAGCACGCAGACGGCCATCCACGATACCTGTAAAGGTTGCCGTCATTTGCAGATTAACGCCGTGGCTGTTCGCAAAATCCTGCAACAGCGTGCGCAATGGCGTATTTTGTGCGGCATAAGCATAAGCTCCGTTTTGCCAGGCGGTAGGGGTTTGAGCCATCACTGTGGTGCTGTAACTCAGTGATGCCGCAGTCAGACAGAACAAGGCGGAACGAATAAAGTGAACAGGCAGTTTCAACGCCGGACTCTCCTTTGATTTACGACACAACTGTGCAGCGGGTGCAATTCGTCTAATAAACAGAACACGGCTCAGGTCGTAAGCCGTGGGGAAGGTTCAGTTAATGGAATCAATGATGGATTTACTCAGACTGTGCTTCAGAGAACTCAACTGATCAGCGGTGTAATTGGCTGCGGACTCCTGCATCAGCGCAGTTTTAAAGGACACCATATCGGACATACTTGGTGTTGCCCCTTCTGCGCTTTTTGCCATATCAGCCACGGAGTGGTGAACCCGTGCCAGCTGGGCATCAAGGTTTCGCTGAATATTAAAACTGTTGCTCATCGGTTTCTCCTTATGATTGATCATCATCGACTGAGTGGAGAAAACGTGATGTGGGTTCCCGTGTGCCCGATAATTTAACTGCACAAATGCAGTAAACGTTGTTGCAGAGAATCCCAGCTAATAGTGAATTCACCTTGTGATGTTTGTAGCAACAGCGTTTCCGGTATTTGCTGTTCATCGGCACGCAGTGCCCAGGGCAGGTGAGGATTTACGGTGAACCAGTGACGCAGAGAAGCCTCATGTTGCGGATGGTAAAATAGTGTGGCTTCATTACGCCGATCACTGGCCTGCAAGAGTTGACTGAGCAGTGCATGGATTTTTTCGTTATCCGGGAGTTCAGCCAGTAACTGACTAAACGCTGCTGTGACCAGATGTTGTGCCCGGGTAAGTAGCTGGTTGTCCTGTTGCTGACGAGCATGATGCCAGTCATCAAACAAGCGTTGCGTCTGCTGCCAGAACGCCTGTTCGGCGGTAGCTCGCTGCTGAGCGATCTGTTGCTCTGCCTCCAGGCTGGCCTGATGCAGGATCTGTGCTGCCTGATTTTCGGCTTCACGTAACAGCTCATCACAATGTGCCTGGGTCTGCTCCAGTAACGCACTGGCTTGTTGTTGTTGCTGAATGGCTGCGGCTGGCAGCATAACGCCTTCAATCAGTTCGGGAGGGAAATCCAGCGTGAGTTGACGTAAGTTCCACATCAGACAGGCTCCTGCACATGCTGTATACGCCACAGGGCCGCATCCCACAGAGCCTGCAGACGTCTAATGGGAAAGGCATGCTCAGCGATGGTCTGTTGCTCATATTGTCGCACCTGTTCAGCCGGAAAGCGGAACCGCAGTCGCCGCCAGCTGGCTGCTGTAAATAAGGGCAGCAGCAGGTGGAGTATCTGCAACGGCTGGCGCAGATCAAGGTGATCCGGTAGCCACATATCGGGATGCAGGGCGCGGGAAAGCCGTGAACACCATTCACTGTCCGCCGGAACCGGGTGTGTACTACCAGGTTGGCAGACCTCCACCACCAGACGAAACAGCGCCTGTTGTTGTGAAGCATTCAGTGCCACCAGTTGCAATAATCGCGGGTCAGGCACACCAGGCAGTTCAGCAGGGATCTCAAGCAGAGCGGGCAATGCCTGTGGACTCCGGGCGATCAACTGCTGCCGCTGCATGACGGGCAGTTGAAACCAGGGCAAAGCATGCCAGCTGATATCCGCTTGTTGCTGGAATCCATCACTCCACCATGCCAGCCAGGCACGTTCATGTGTCTGCATGTTGATCACCAGAGGTTGAGGTTTACTCCGCCGTTTTCATGGCCAGAGTGGTGGCTGCTGAACGTTTACCGGCTTTGGCTCGCCGAATTTTCCCCAGCAGTAATACGATGCCGCCACTCAGTAAGAGCAGGGCCAGCAGAGAAAAAAAGATCACTTTTACTGTGCCATATTGTGACAATGTCAGTACAAATGGGCCGAGCGTAACGCGTTCAACCTGGTCGTGATAAACCTGCGCCGGGAAGAACACAATGGACAAGGTATTGCTGGCTTTACCACTCAGCCCCGGAATACTGGCAGAAACCAGTTGCCGGATACGGGGTTCAATGCTGTCAGGATCCAGCTCGCTGCTGTATTTGATAAACACGGAAGCTGATGCCGGTTGCACAGGCTCTCCGGGGGCGACACGCTCTGGCAACACCACATTGACTCGGGCGGAAATAACCCCATCAATTTGCGACAGTGTGGATTCCAGCTCCTGCGACAAAGCATAAATATAGCGGGCACGTTCCTCCAGTGGGCTGGAGATAATGCCGCTTTTCTGGAACATTTCACCTAAATTGGTGCGTGCTTTATGGGGTAAACCACTGGCATTCAGAATACGCACCGAGCGTTCAATATTGCCACTATCCACCAGCACAGTGACGCCGGTTTTATCGATCTGCTTATCCGCAGTGATCTTATATTGTGCCAGCTCGGAAATGATATCGTTGGCATCATTTTCCGCCAGCCCGGTATTTAAAATCACCTGTGAATCACAACCTGCCAGTAACAGGCAGAGTAACAGGGGAAGCAGAAAATGGTGCCAGGATCGTTGCATGGGCAGTCACTGTAGGTTAGTGAGTTTTTCCAGCCCCTGAACGCTTTTAGAGACAATTTTGGCATTCAGCAGACTTTGCAGATAATAGTTTGATAACGTGCCATCCACCTTATTCAACACCAGCGGATCGGTGGAGTGAGAAGCTTTACGCAGCACATTATCAAGATGCTTCTTGTCTTCATCCATGTGTTTAAACATGGTGGACGTCTTATCAAACATCGCTTCCGGTTTTGCTACCTGACTACTGGTAATCCCCGGAGTGTTGTCCGGTTGTTCCAGTTCTGAAGTGAACAGGGATGCGTCGCTCTGGCTGACAGATGCATCGTGGTGAGAGAGCGCATCAGTCGGAGCAGAAGAGAGGGCACTCACACGATCAGGAATTTTCATCGGGATTATCCTCGGACAGAATAAAAAGAGAAGGGAACCGCGCAATGCGGTTCCCCTGGAGAATCAGAAGCTGATTTTGTTCTGCGCCATGGAGCTGATCATGGTTGTTGCAGAGTTCTGGTAGCCAGAAACAAACGCGTTTTTACGATCACGCTCTGCTTTATCCAGCGTATCCTGCATTGACTTGCCTTCAATCGCATCCATCTGGCTTTGGAAGCTATCTGCCATTGAACTGCTTGCGCCTGCATTATTACCAGTAGAAGTAACGGCCATGGTATTGACTCCTCATAGATGATGTTGGGAATGACATAACTTTCATCTATTGAGTCGTACTTTGCTGACATCGGTTCCCGGAAAAAATAAAAATTAATTTAGCTTATTATTCATTGATTTAAGTCGGTTATAAAGTGTGCGTGAGGGGATGCCCAACTCACGGGCGGCATGGGTGACTCGATTTTCATGCCGTGACAGACAATCGGTGATCAGACAGTGTTCAATGCGGCGCATACGCTCACGTAACTGGCTGGTATGGTGATCCTGCATGGGTTGCCCCAGAGGAGGAAAACCCAGTACAAAACGTTCGGCTGATCCTTTAAGTTCACGCAAATTACCGGGCCAGCGATGTAATAACAGTGCTTCACTTAGCGCCTGGGTCATTGGCGGCAGAGGACGATTAAGCTGGCGTGCAGCTTCTATCGCAAAACGCCGGAAATGGGGAATGATGTGTTCAACACGATCACGTAATGCTGGCAGGGCAATCTTTACTGTAGTCAGGCGGAAGTAGAGATCCTGACGGAATAAGCGTTGCTCTACCAACTCAGCCAGGGGTTTCTGAGAAGCAACAATGACACGCAGATTCAGGGAAAGCGAGCGAGTGCTGCCCAGTCGTCCGACGGTACGGGTTTCCAGTACCCGCAACAATTTAGCCTGTAGCGTTAATGGCATACTGTCTATTTCATCCAGAAAGAGCACGCCATCGTTAGCGCTTTCGATATAGCCAGCACGTGACTGTGTTGCCCCGGTATAAGCCCCTGCCATAACACCGAATAATTCACTCTCAGCCAGTGTTTCCGGTATTGCTGCACAGTTGATGGCAACAAAAGCACCACGGCAGGCAGAACGTTCATACAAGCGTCGGGCAAAAGTATCTTTACCGGTACCGGTTTCACCTTCCAGTACTAAATCGATTGTTAAAGGAGCCAGGGTTTCCAGCCATTCAGTTAATTCATCATGAATATTCGCACTATGGTTTTTGGGAATATGGCCTTCGGTACAGGTGCAGTTTATTTTTAAATGATTAAAATTTCTTGTACTCATAATCTCCCTACTCCCTTCTGTCAGGGGTGGTATATGACTGGACTCCAGTGAAATTTAAAATGATCAACTACCAATCATGAAGACTATAATTGGTAAAGGGAAAATGTCGTGCTGAATCCCGCTAGTACGTTAACACAGGCTTAATGTTTCGCAACCCAAAATACATTCTGTTTTTTTAGTTATTAAAGGGGGGGGCAGGAATGACAGAAACTGATCGGATCTCCGACAAGTAAAAATAAAAAGGACTAATAGTCAGTTCTGTGCCTAATGGTAATGCGGGCTGTAGAGCGATGGGAATAGTATTGTTAATTGCGATCTGATTAGAATAAAAACACACTGATATAGAATGGATGATACAGTTTTTACAATTTGTCATTATATGCGGAATTATAATCTGGATTCGTTTTAAGAACAATCTTAATTAGAAGTGTATTTGTTTCAATTGTCCATGATTAATTATGACGATTAGGTGAATAGTGTATTTCTATATTATTAATAATCCTTTTTTAATAAATAATACCCCCCTGAATAATTCAGGGAGGTATTACTATGTTAAAGGAATTTTGCCTCGTGGGCATTCACCTCTTTAACATAGTTAGGATCACCAAGTGTGATATGAGAAAGATTGTGCAGATCAACCTGGTCATCACCAGAATTATAAGCACGCAGCGCTGCATCATAACTACCGAATTTATCTTTACCTTCTTTCAGCATCAGGGCTGTACACATAATCTGGTTTTTCGGATCGTTCATATCGCTACCCAGTTTATCCGGGTGTGCAGCTCGCATAGAGGCGTAGGTGTCCGGGTTGATCTGATTCATGCCGCTGTCAGTTTTACCATTACCTGGATTGGTAGACGTTGCACCAGTATCACCGCCCGACTCCTGCATGGTGACTGCCGCCAGTAATTTAGCCGGAACACCGGTCTGCTTCGCGGCATCAACATACTCACTGCCAAAACGATCAACCAGTTTCTGCATCGCCGGATCATTGGTTTTCAGGCTGGTGTCGCCGGGTTGATTACTGACTGATCCCGTTGCAGGGGCGCTGGCGGTTGAAGCTGGGGCGCTATTATCTGTGCCGCTGCTGCTACCCGCACCACTGCTGCCTCCGCCACTGCTTAATGGCATACTGTTGCCACTACCGCCGCTGCTGGCAGGGGTGGGATCCGTGCTGCCATCACCCCGGCTCATCGTCAGCATTTGCATCAGTTGCTGCATAAATTCCTGGAGTAATTGCTGGAGCTGACTGAGAACGCCTCCCTGCGTAGTATCACCGTTTTGTAAGCTACCACCTGCTGTATTGTTGAGCTGTGACAGGGATTGCAATGGATTGCTACTCTGCAGGGGAGAAGAGGCTGCCACTTGTGGTGACGCAAAGTTTAAGGCCGAAGGATTTTGATTGGTGTGGGCAAAATTGAGTGCAACAGGAATGGATGTTGGTCCATTTTTTCCCTGGAATGTCAGTTTTGCCATCACCTCGTTATTATTGCCCTGCGGCAGATCTGCCGGAGAGTGTTCCCCACCAGTAAGACCGTGGCCTGAATTCAGAGGCGACATTCCGCCAGAATGTGATGATACCTGCATACAAACGTCCTCTTCAGTGATCTTGCGAAACCCGCCAGCAGCCGCATTCACCCAATGCAAATGCGTAATCAAGAACAGCCAGCCTGTACATATGTGGTGAGATTCGGGAAACGGTTCCCACCGTTGTTCCCTGCGGGAACTGGTGGGTGTTTTTCATCACTTAAAGCACACTACGGATGCAGGAAATAAAGAATGAAAATGCTGAGTACGCGACGACTGCTTTTACTGGCACTGGCGATTTCACCTGGGGTACAGGCGGACTGTTTTGATCGGGTGGGCCAGGCTTTTTCTATTTCGCCATTACTGCTGGAGGCCATTGCCTTTAAAGAGTCCCACCTCAATCCTGCTGCAATCAACACAGCTAATAGTAATAACACCGAAGATGTTTGCATGATGCAGGTTAACAGTATTCACTTTTCCCGCCTGAAAACACTGGGGGTGACACGGCAGCGCTTGTTAAAGGAACCTTGTACCTGTGTGGCTACCGGGGCCTGGGTGCTGCATGGGCTATTCCGGCAGTATGGCCGTTCATGGAATACCGTCGGGATGTATAACACCGGACCTTCACCTGCGCGTCAGGGGTTGCGTCAGCGTTATGCGGCCGATGTACGCCAGATTTATCTGTCTCTGCAAAAAGAGAGGAAGAAAAAGGATAACCCGGCGCTGCTTGCTAACAGTGATGCCGGGGAAGCAGCAGGTCGCGGCTAACACAACCCGCTGCTTTTTGTCAGACGGTATTTTTTAGCATTTCCGGGAGCTCAGTAACAAAGGCTTTAATATCCCAGGTTTGCTGAATAAATCCTCCCAGCCATTGTGCAAAAACCGTACTGTTCAGTGATGCTATTTCCTGCTGAGTACAGAGGCGAAGCGTGTTTTGCCGATCCAGTGCCAGCCAGCAACCGCGCATCGCATTCATCTCAAAATTGAGCGCCAGCAAATTGGGCAGTAACGCCGTATCCTGTTCTGTCAGATCGACAATCTTGCAGTGCAGTATCACCACCTGACTCTCTTCCGGTACTTCGATAATGGCAACTTCCTGCTGCTGATGATCGACTAAAGCACAGACGCCCTGTTGCAACTGTAATGAGGTTTGATGTTGATGACCGTATTCGTCAAGCCACTGCTGGCACTGTTGCTGCATGGTGCTCTCCTATGATGCGCTCTTCACAATAAAACCGGCTTTCTGTGCCTGATTTATCGCGGTGGTGGTTTCATTTTCTGCCCGAACAATACGTCCTTTCAGGGTGTAATTCAGCGGAGTTGACTGGTTCTCATCATCACCATAGTTGAAGGTCAGCGTCCCCAGATTTTCATCCATAGAGACTGATACCGCGTTGGAGCCGCCCACCAGGAATGACGGGGAGGTAAACCCGCTGACTTTGCTGTTTTTTTGTGTGAAGGTAATTGATTTTATGCGCATGTTTTCGCGATCTTTCAGTAAATCCTGGATGGAGCTCTGGGTAACGGTTTTGCTGGCCCATTGTTCTGCCAGCCGTTCACGAGGTGCAGGTTTCAGTTCCAGTGTCACGGTGGCATCGGTATTGGGGTTTTCCCGTAGTTGATCGATCAAACTGGCCAACTGAGGGTCATCAGCCATCATCGCTTTGATACGATCGGCATTACTGTTGCTGGTACCGTCCTGATGCGGATGGTGAATAAAATGGAACAGGCTGTTGTGATCAAGGCGGGATAAATTTTTATAGGTCGTCTTATATTCAGCTTTATTGATTAACTGCGTTTGCTCCAGTGCTGCTCGCTGCTGTCGTACCAGTTGTTGCAACGCAATCAGCGCAGTACGGGCTCCGTTTCCTGTCAGTTCATGGTGGCGTGATGTCTTTGTATTCTGCGTTTCTGCTGTGTGCGGATGATCCGCTGGGGGATACCAGGCGGAGAAA
>Ga0157366_1001235_pt1 | contig 10391 bp, 6 predicted proteins | sample AttbisABBM1_FD_113149 | JGI IMG/M metagenome (GOLD analysis project Ga0157366, IMG submission 113149) | Fungus gardens microbial communities from leaf cutter ant in Botucatu, State of São Paulo, Brazil - Atta bisphaerica ABBM1 | ecosystem: Host-associated > Fungi > Mycelium > Unclassified ...
CCGGCATCGCATCCGCCTGCTGATGGACGAGATCGATGAGTTCTACAGCAACTACAAGGTCAGCCGCGATCTGATCGAACTGCGTAACCTGGCGCAGGTGGCGGAGTTGATCATCGAGAGTGCGCTGAAACGTAGAGAATCAAGGGGTTTGCACTACTCGCTCGACTTCCCGGAGTTGCTGCCAGAGGCCAAGGATACGGTCCTTGAGCCACGGTAGGAGGCCCGTTAGGGAGGCCCAACGTAGCACCGTTCGTTACTGAAGTCGAACGGTTCGTGACAGTCACGGGCCAGGTCTTCGCGGCTTCTTTAAGGACTCACATATCAACAAGTCGGTACTGCTTCTGGCGTCCTGCAGCCAAATCCGAGGGGCCACCGGGGGTAGTCCGCCGCGTGCTTGCAATGAGATGGGGCCTCGAATTTTTCCACCAAATTCTCAAGGTATCTTCGCTACTATCGAGGCCACAGCTGAAGCACACTCTTGATAGCACACAGCAAAAGAGATAAAAGCCCTAAAAAGCGGGCTCCCGTGGCTATCTATGAAGCCTTTCAAGGCGAAGCACTTTAATAGCAAACACAGTATAAAGCGAGGTAAGCATGAGTATATGGGAACGTCTTTTTGGTGGTCGCTTTACTGCGCCGCCGCCTGAAAAAGAAGATGTCAGCGATGACGAAATCCTTCGTGAGCTTCACCCACGCCCATCCAAGGACCAAAAGGCAGCACTGAAACTATTGATGGAGCTGCTGTTATCTAAACTACCTACAAGTGAGCGCGAGAGACTTACCAAGCGAATACTGAGATTCTTCACCCAAACAGATGATACATACGGACCCATACAATCAGGCCTATTAAATCCCCAAAGAGGCCAAAAACAGGAACAGACAATGCTTGTGTCTTTGGACTGGAAAGACCTAAATCATGCAAAACAAATGCTTTCCATTGCTGCCAGCGCACACAACCTGAATCCTGAAGAAGGCTTGAGATCGATAGACGCCAACACCGTACCTGACCTTCTTACAGAGTTCGATGAATGGCTTCAAAAACACAGCTATCGCTTTTTACATTTCGACTCTAAATCTGACAACTACGAAGGCTTTATTATAGAAAGCGACCATCTGGCAGAAGTCATGAAAATAGCGAATCTACTCAGAATCAGGACGAGTCTCAAGCATTTTTGATAGACACTCCTGACCTAACCTTGATGACTACCTTGAACACCACCATAAAGGCAAAGCATTTTAGTAAAACATTTGAAAGAGGATCCCCAGGACCTACAGGCTCATATTATCCAATCACGCCACTCCTTTGACTCAGGCATCTAATGCCACTATGACATAGATATACAAAAAGCGCCCTCCTTGGCAATATTGGAACCTTACCGTGGCACCTCGACCCCTTGGTCCTCAGCGATACTCTGCATGAGGGCTTGACTCGCGGGGTCATTAGGAACCAGTTGCTTCAGCGCATTAAACAGTCCTGTCCGGTGTCCCAAGTCGTCAATCCCACGACCACCTGACGCCAGATGTCCAGCCGAATAGCCAGCCTGTACGAGGTTCGCCAGGACGTTCGCGGAGGGAACCTGCTCAGCCGTGCGACCCATAAAGCCAGACACAAGGTCAGACTGCATAGGGGCGAACTTGATAGGTCTATCCTCCTGCCGATTCGCTTTGCCCTCTCGGGGCAGAATCGAGGTTCGCACGGTAGCCGCTGGATCGAAGCCCAGAGGTGCCGCAACGAATCCCATCGTGCTCGGCAGTGCTCCCAGGTGTGAACTACGAGTGATCGCCGCGTAGGTCAGCATTGCCGGGCTTGGAGCGTCCTGCTTGTACTTCTCCCGAGCACGCTCAGGCATACCCAGCGCCTTCAAGTGGACCGACGATGCGTAGACACCAGCGGCCAGGCCGACAGACACAATACTTAATAGGACCTGGTCCAGCGCTTGCCCGTTCTTCGTGGCCTCCATCCAACCACGGGCCATACGACCATTGAGGCTCCTGAGTACGAACATCTTGAACTGCATGACCATAGCCATAGCAGCCCCGTATTGCTTGGACGACTGTAGGCTCATCTTGTGAGGCCGTAGCATCACTTGATCGGCGTAGCGATCTCCGAGACGCCACAGGTCCATAGAGCGGACATCGGACGCCAGCGCTTCCTTGTTGCTGATCTTCCAGCGACCCTTTGCGTCCTGCTTGAAGTGCTCCCGGACGAGTCCCTGAATGCCCTCGAATTGCTCGGGAGTGATAGAGGCCGACCGGAGACGCTCAGGACTGAATAGGTCGGAGGCCTTCCCGTTCAACGTGTGGTTGGCCAGGTGGGTCAGCATCCCTTGGCGGCCTGCGTCTATCAGGAGATTACCGGACTCCCTGAGAAGCCAAGTGAAAGGCGACCTTGCAGCCGCTTCCCCTGTAGCCCACTTGAAGGAACCAGCGGCCACCGAAGTGACCTCTCCGCTTCTTTCCCTGAGGCGATCCACGATGTCTTGCCGGGAGGGCCGAATGAGGTCGTCCAGTTCACGCCCGAAGACGATCCCGTGGAAGTCCCGCATGTCATCAGCGGACAGCTTGGTCCCTGCGGTAGTCCACTCCTTGAGCAACGGGACGCCCTTAAAGAGCATCTTGAGCTGCCCGTCAACGACCAGCCGCGCCGCCTCGGAGAGGTTCTGGTAGCCCATATAGGCGTTCTTAGTCACGAAGCCAACATCATTCAGGCTACGAATGAACGTCTCCAAGGCAGCTTCGGGACTACGTCGAGCCCGCCCTGTGAGTAGCTTCAGGGCTCCCTCCAGGGCCTCAGCGTCTACGGAGTCCTCACCCTTTGCCGCCTGCTTACGAAGCCCCTCGACCATATCCCTCAGTTCCTTCGTGGTCTTCCCAGTGGCCCCCATGAGGGCAACATCCCCGTTCGTCCTCCGGTTGTACGAGGGGACGATCTTCATGATGTTGAACTCGCGGAGGTCATTCACCGAGAACATCGAGCCATCCGGCAGGTTGATCCCCACGTCGGAATCGAAGAGGTTTCGGGCCTGTAGGTAGTCGTTGTTCTCCAGGCCCACGAGGCCCTCAAGGTTCTCCTCAATGGTGGAGCTGCGGTTGAACTGGTCGGTATGGCTGATACCGAAGGCCTTGTCCCTGGCGTACTTCTCGACCGCCTTCTGGATGTCGGCAGGTGCCACCTGGGCGCCCTCCTTCGCTCCCTTGGCTCCTTTCTGGTGGCCCTCGGTGATCATCTTGTCCACCCGCGCCCTGACCTCAGGACGCTTGGCGTAGCTCGCCATCCATGACCGGAAGATCGCCTCTTGGAGACCATCCTTACCGAGGCGCTGAAGCATCACCTGCTTGGCCGCCGTTGAGTACCGCTGAGGGAAGTAGGAGCCAGCATGGCGGGTCTCCTCCAGCAGACTCTTCGCCCCCAGGTGACCGAACTGGCCGGGGTTCTCGATGTAGTCCCACTTCTGGGCCATGTGATCGCGTAGGGATTCAAGCAGCTTCTGCTCAGGTGGAGTTAGCTTCACGGACGACTTGCCGTTGGCCTCCATGGCCTCGACGACCCGCCGACTGATCTGCTCCATCTTGCCGCCCTTGGTGCCCTGCTGTGCTTTCCAGTAGGGGTCCTTCAGGGCCTCGTCGAAGTGCTCGTCAAACTGGCGGAGAGCCACGTTATCTTGAGCCCCGAGGCGCTCAATGATGTCCGAAGCGGTTGCACCGAACTTGCCATTGGAACCCGTCTCGTAGCCCGTGGAGGAGCGGAATAGATCGTAGGCCAAGCCACGGATTCCCTCGTCGTTCGACCTGGCGAGCTGCAAGCCGATCTCGGACAGACCGCCGAGGCGAACGCCGGCCTGTGCCTTGGTGGCAAACGGGTCGATCTTCCTGAACTGCTCGACCGTCTTCGGGTTGAGCGGGGAGCCCCCAGCGTGGATCGTACCGTCCATGGTTCGAGCTGCATCTGCATCGAAGGGAACGCCCATGTAGGGCACGGAGCCGCTCTCCTTGATCTCGTCGTCCACCGTGGGCGGCATACGGGTAGGGTCTTCCTCAGCGCCCCACTGGCGGGCTTCCTCGCGGTTCTGGAGACGATTGGTGTCCCGCTGAATTCGCTGTTGATCCTCACCGATCTGGAGGATGCGATTGGCCTCCCCATCGATCCAGTGGGATAGCCGGAGCTGCTCGCTTGGTAGGCCGTTGGGATTCACTGGGCTGCCTTCGGGGGCGAGGTGTTCCCCGGCGTGGCCTTCGGTGCCCCAAAGGTTAACCTCAGGGCGCTTCCCGAGGAGGCCGTTGAGCAGGCCACCGAAGGCAGCCCCACCAGCGATGGCAGCGCCAAGATTGACCTCACGACCACTCACGGAAGCCGCCGAGTATTCCGAGACACCCCCCAGAACCGCACCCGCTACGGCACCACTTGCCAGACGAACGCCCAGACCACCAGCGGCACCAATCCCAGGGACCAAATAGGTCAACGGGTCGCCGGCCGCTCCTGCGATACCGCCAACAAGAGAAGCTCCAAGGCCCACATGCTGGCTATCCTCCATCAGCTTTTGGTTTTCCTTAGCGAGCTGGAGGTTCTGGGAGAAGTTCTCGCGGTGGCCCCTGAGGATGACATCATAATACTGTGGGTCCAGACCGGACGCCCTTAGCTTGTCGTAATCTTCATCCGTCCAATCAGCTACGCCGTCGATGAGCAGCCTTGGATTGAAGAGGTCTTGAACCTTCGTGAACGTCTGCCGAAAGTCAGCGTTCTGGTTATGGCTGGCGGCTCGGACCATCATTCCAAGGACAGACGTTTTTATGCCCGCCTCTGCGGCCACACCTGAGCCATCGAAAAGGCCCACATCATCACGCTCCTTAGTGGAGCCAGTGGTTTCATAGAGCTTCTGCGCGAAGGGAGTAACCCGAGGGGCCACGTCCACTCCTGCGAAGCTCAGCGAGGCCAGGGAGTCCGGCTGGCCGCCAGGGACGGCAGTAGGACCCTTCTCGATACCGGCAGGCGGTGCGTAGCTTCCCTCATAAGCACCCAGCTCAGCGCTACGGCCCGTGTTGGTCACGTCAGCGAGGTCGCGCATGTACTTCACGGCCTCCTCGGAGACACCCGAGAAGTCGCCACGGTCATACGCGGCGGCCTGGGCCTGACCGGACTTGCCGGCGCCCTGGTTGTAGTACAGGAGGGCCTTCAGCTCATCCCCACGGGCGAGCCTCAGGTTGTCCTTCATGTACCGAGCAGCCGCGTCGATGGACTTGGTAGGGTCAAAGAAGTCGTCGTCCGTGAGGAGGCCATAGGCCTTGCCGGTGGCACGGGTGAACTGTCCGAGGCCACGGGGGCCGGTCGGGCTGACGGCCATGGGGTTGAAGCTGGATTCCTTGAAGAGCTGCTTGTGGAGCAGGTCATAGGGGACACCATGGGCCTCACATGCGGAGGCGATCAGGGCGTCATAAGGGCCGCCTTCATCCTTGATGCGGCTGTATCCGTTGTCTTTCATGGGTTATTGGTCCTTTCTCGTAGCGGCACCTGACGCCCAAGCCGGCTTCAAGGGCCCTTTCGTGGGAGCGGCGAGGCCCCCCACTGGGGAAGCCTTGCGGCGATTCTGTTGCTGCTTGTAGGCGTCAATCTTCTGGTTAGCCTTCTTCGCCAGCTCGGCTTGTTGCTGCTGTTGCCGGGTGAGGTATTCCTCTCGAAGGTGCTGCGGACTGATCAGAGGGAGGCCCAGCGATGACGTTGCGTCGTTCAACTGGATGCCTTGGGGCGTCTCGGTGATCGTGATGTCGCCCTCGTTGATCCATGGCTTGGCCCTGGCGATCTGGCGAATGGTGTCCTTCAAGATGTCCCGGCCCTGGGTCCAGCTATTGGCGTCCTGCGGGTCCACCATGAGGGTCCGCTTCTGGACGGCGCCAAGGGATGCGCCATCTCCGCTTTGGTTGCCCTTCTTGAACAGGACAGCAGACTTATCGAGCCATCCGTTGACGACTCCCTGCGCTGCCGTTTCGTCCCCCGTCCGGTACAGCTCGGAGTCATAGAGGGTTCGAGCGGCATCCCTAAGCGGAGATGGCAGATACCGAATGGAGGTCTTGCTGTTACGTAGGAACTCGGACCACTTCTGCTCTTGGAGAATCTGCTCTTCCCGAGTGAGGCCCTTACGCCTACGCTCGGAATCAACCATCGTTTCCAGGCCAATACCCGAGCGTTCCATCAGCCCTACCCGCTCAGCCAAGGCGGCTTGCTCTGGGTAGAGCGAAGCGATGGTCGCCGGGTCGCGCTGGTAAATCCTCTGGAACTCCCGGATGCGCTGTGTGTTCTTGTCGGTCACCTCGGCAGACTCAGCGGTTACCAGTCCGTTGTACTGATTCACAGCATCGCCCGTGAGGGTCTGGAAGTGCTTTCGAATCGGGCCGTCCGCGTAGTCCGCCCGGAGGTACTGGAGCTTGAGGCTGTCCTTCTGATCGTCCGTGAGTTGCATCTGGTCGATGCGGCTCATGGTGTTGATCGCGAAGTTGGCCGCGTCCTCCGCCTTGAATTCCCCTGTGTTCTCGTTGGTCTCGGAGGTGCGCCAATCGGTGGACACGTTGTCGCCTTGGATACGCTGGGCGTATTTGGCATCGAACATAGCCAGTCGATTACCAGCCTTGACTTGCTTGTCCATCGCCGTAGCACGAGTCACCGAGTCCTCTTCCAGGCGCCCCAAGAGCCTCGACCTCGCGTTGGTAACCTGTTGGAACTGCTGGGTAACTGCATCGCTGGGCTGGGCCTTGCGGAGTTGCCCCTCCAGTTGCTCCAGCATGGCAAGTCCCTTGTGAGGATTGACCTGTTGACTGGCGTCTTGGAGACCAAAGGTGAAGGCCTTGTAGGTGTCCCGGTTACGGCTGAAAGCGGCCTCCCCCGCCTGCACCTTGAAGTTCTCAAGCGCTTGGTTACCCACGATGTCGCGAATCTTCATCGGCTGTCCGTACATGAGCACCGATTGATCCCCCACGGTTTGGAAGAAGGCTTCCGCGCCGGGCTTGCTCACGTTGTTTTCGAGGGACTGCCGTAGGACACCCGTTGCCATCTCGGCAGTGGGGATTCCGCCGTGGGCCAGGTTGTAACTGAAGTAATCCGCGAAGTCCTTTGGACCTGTAGGGGACCGGAGGAACGACTCATCATCGAACATATTGCCCAGGTCCGAGGTAGCAACCATTTGCGCGATGTTCTGGTTTTGCTCGGAGAGCTTCCGGGCGTGAAGATCGTAGGCCGCTGCTTCACGTCGCACGATGTCGGCATTGAAACCCCGCTGATAATCACGGTCATTGAGGTCAATCCCAGCGGCATCGGCATATGCTTTTGCTTTGTCGACCATACGGGCCTGGCGATAGTCTGTAAGCTCCTGTGCTGTCTTGAAGTTTCCGCCCTGGATTTTCTGCTGCAACTCCGTTTCCACTTCATAGGCTGCATCTCGACCGGACTTGAAGCGAAGAGCCTGCATCGCGTCAGGGTCATCCTGATAAAGGAGTGTGCCATTAGAGATAGCTTCTCTACGTTGCTCCGGGGTTAGCTTGCGGATGATCTCGTTCGAGCGCTCATCTGCCTGTTTTACTTTGGCCTGCTTATATGTCCCATACAGCTCTGCCGACTGCTGACCAAATCGCTTGATAGCCTGAGCCAGGGAGTCGTCTACTTGAGAGGACTGATAGGTAGCGGCTCTATAACCGAGACGACCCGAATCCCTGAGGCGCTCGACTCCGGTTCTCTCTTGGCCCTGTACAGCTTGATTAATTAGATTGCGCATTTAATTCACCTCGCGGACAACCGAAAGTAATCCGCCAGTGGTATTTTGCTGACGGATGTACTTGATGAGTATTGAAAGGGGTCAGGAGTTCGTAGAGTTACGCTCTGCTACTTGTGATAAATGGGCCGACACGATGGGTAGGGAAACCTTGGCGTCTGCCTCGGCGATCCTTCTCTGGATGGTCAGCCCCTGAGCCCCCTGGAAGGCCAGTCGGTCGGCGTGCTCATTGCCCGGCTCGCGGTTGTGTCCTCGAACCCATTGCGCCGTGAGCTGTAGGCGCTGCTTGTGGGCATCGATCTGCTCCCAAATGTCTCGATGCTCTACAGGCTTCTTATCCGCCCTGCGCCAGCCTTTGGCCTTCCACCCATCGAGCCACTCATTGATGCCTTTGATAACAAGTTGGCTATCAGAGAGCAGTAACACCGGAGCGTTATCTTTTGGCTTGCTCAGCGCGCACAAAGCGGCAAGTAGTTCACCCCGGTTGTTTGTCTGAGGCTCAGACTTTGGGACAGGACCAGCCAGTTCTAAATAGTCTCCTTGGAGATTCCGAAGTATCGCCCCGTAACCGGCAACCGCATCTTCGCGGCCATTATTCAGACAAGCGCCATCCGCATAGATGACGTAAGGCACTACGTTATTCATGTCGTGATTTCCTTTAGTTTGCTCCCTGCGTTCGCTCCCAATGCCAGCACACAGACCCACGACAGGGACCGGCATTAGCGCAAGGAGCAAACTGAAAGACTGTGTTTGATGAGTAGACCCAGCGACGGGCCAGAGAGGAAGAGCTTGAAGTGGAACGGAGGGGAAGGGTCTTCATTGGCGAAGCCAGACCAATAACTCAAGGATTCCTAAAGACCTTGAGAATCTTTATGTTAGAAAAAGATTGATTGAAGATACAACGATAAGAACATTCTTAAAGTTGCTCTTTGCCACCCTGTAGTTACAAGCAGTCATCGGGGCCACCACCTCCCGAAGCTGACCGGGACACACCCGGCTTACCTGTAACCACCTCCCCGCGACTGATCCTTCCGGCAGGTGCCGGTCAGCGGGGCGCTCCTCTTGATGGGAACCTTTCGTGACGCTCCGGGCATTGGTTCATCGCCGGGGACGCTTGGACTTGTCATGTCCGCATCTGGGCGCTTGCGCTGGCTGCTCGGGTGTCACCTGCTGGCTCGTGGCCTGCGGGATCGTGAGGACGGCTCGGGGTTGCCGAGGAGTGTCCTATTAGTGGGGGTTTTTGCTGAAAGCTCAGCGCTACCCCTTTTAGTGAGGGTTTTTACCGCTGGGCTCTCCGCTGGAGACACTCAACGGCCCGCCAGGGCCGCCAAACGCAACGCAAAGCAACGCAGTAGGTGAACGCAATGCAATTCGAGAGAAGACAATTCGCTGGGATGCCCTTGGATATTCTGGTGGGACATCCCGAGCATGAGCTGCTTTTCGTAGCAGCCCAAGTGGCCGAAGCTTCTGGTCTAAAAGACGGCACTAAGCACCTACGGCGCATGGCGGCCAGATTGCCCCATATGCGCGTCTCGGAAGCCTTAGGGGTCAATCTGACCCTTATGAGGCCTGAGACCGTCCACGCGCCTACCTGGCACAAAATGTTCTTGTTCCCTGAGTCCAGTGTCTACGCGATGCTCCTACGGGGCCACGCTCCGCAGTCCGAGCCCTTCCGCAAGTGGGTGACGGATGAGGTCTTACCGTCCCTCCGCAAGTCCGGCACCTACACGATGCCCGGAGCGCCTGAGCCGTCCCTTCCGACAATCCCAGAGTTCACCGGAAGTCCACCTACCGCAGCCCCAAAGGATTTACTAAACTGCAGGATAAATATCCCATAACTTTAGAGTGGTGAGAAATCAATGCGTCGCGCGCCATAACACCGACGGGTGTTCTCATATTGGGCGTAGATATCTCCAGACGCCATGCTTCGTAAATTCTCATAGCATCCCATTCCTTATCCTCTCTATCTGCTCCCTTGTCTTCGTCAAGCGCTGCCAGCTCAAGAGCCGCATCTTCGTCCCCTTCCATTTGCAAAACCTGCAATACAGCTCGCATCAAGCAAATAGCGTCGGCCTGCTCTACAAGGACACTTATTTTTCTTTCGAGGGCATCAACTTCACCCCAAACATATTTGAGCCCTTCGAAATGAGTCCCTGCCGACCTCTCCTCCATGACAATGAGATTGCTCATAATCTTCTGAAGCCGACGACTTAAATCGACAGTTGATTTCACTGCTTTCTCCTAATACCCCATCAACCCGCAACGTTAATCGAGAGGGCATCTATTTAGTGAGTGTTTTTGATGCTCAGGCGCTCAAACTGGCAGTGTAACGTCCGTCCAGCATCAAACCGGTTTGCCTAACGTCAAGTTTTAGTGCCCATTCAGGGTGAACAGTGAGCACCACGCCGCCTGCATCCTCCCGCCTGACAATCAGCAGTTCCGAGCACTCAATAATCGCCTCAAGACACCAGTAAGCAACCTGTCGCGGGAAATCGGTTACTCGATCCAGCACAGCGACCAGCGCCCCAACGACCTCCAGCTCTGTGAGAACTACGCAGGGCCTATTGAAAAGCTCCGGCACGGCCCTAAGGGTCAGCCCGGCGATAGTCGCAAGGTTGCTCGCTTCATCACTAAAAC
>Ga0157366_1001236_pt1 | contig 10389 bp, 2 predicted proteins | sample AttbisABBM1_FD_113149 | JGI IMG/M metagenome (GOLD analysis project Ga0157366, IMG submission 113149) | Fungus gardens microbial communities from leaf cutter ant in Botucatu, State of São Paulo, Brazil - Atta bisphaerica ABBM1 | ecosystem: Host-associated > Fungi > Mycelium > Unclassified ...
ACCACTTGCCAAAAGAAACTCAATAAAATATTTAATAATTCCATTTCAAACTCAAACACTGTCATAGTTATATTTAATATCAGTATTAAGAATAATATTACTACTTCAATTTTACACATATGCAATGATCAGAATTATTGCAAAAACAATTCATTATGCTATAAACATTACATCTACTGAAGCAGAACTTTTTGCTATTAGATGTGGAATTAATCAAGCCATTCAAGTCCCAAAGGTTGAACAAATAATTGTTACAACCTTAGACTTGGCTCAGGTTGCAACTTAGGCAAAGACTTGAGTAAGAGGGTAGGAATGAGTCAATTGGTAAAGCATCAAGATACAAGACAGTATCTACTACTATATATACCTATTGATAATGAGGTGAAAGTATAATGAACATATGTTAATGATGTCAGAGAACATGAGGAAACATAAAAGAAACAATGAGAAAACAACACCTACTACATAAGACACTGACTGATACTAGCTATGGCACAACTGATTGTTGCATCATAAAGAACAAACCCTCAACTCTATGAAACATGCTGAGATCATACTGTAGACATGAGGAGGCAATCATAACAATAATCATCATCACAGATGCCATTCTAGCTGCAAGACATATCTTCAATTCATCTACTCATCCTTATCAACTGCACTCCATCACTGTATCTCAAGACCTAAGAGCCTTCTTTAACAAAAACTCTAATAATTCTATTTTGTCTTGAGATTGCCCTAGTAGTGATAAATAGCCCCCTCATTTTCCCATACAAATCTTCCTGGGAATTTAGCAAAAAAGAAGAACGCAATTCACTTCTAAAAAACTGGCAAATGACTTTCCAAGCATTGGATTACAAGGGAAAGAACTTCCTAGACTTAAATGATGATGACAACTTACCCACCAGGCCTACTACTCTAAGGGGGGGTGCTTGGCTTAAATACTTTGGACACTCTAATATGTTGTGTGCATGCACTGTCAGAGCCATCACAAATTATGCCCCAATTGGCGAATATCATCTCAAGCTTTACTTGTCTATGGGGAGAATATCCAATCAAAACTAGAAATCACATCCTGTACAGCTGTAGGCATTATAGGAAGTATTGGAATCCTAAAAGAGATTCATTGAAAGACATCATTGCATTTCTCGAGTTCAATCCAGGAGTGTTTTCCTTCTTTTCCTTCCATGAAGGCATTTAACAGCAGTTTCACTGATATCCTCTTGTGTTAGTAATATCGTCGCCTACCTTTTCCCTTTACTTTCCTTTTCTTTCTTTCTTTTGTTATTTAAGTAGCTACGTTGTAGATACCACAGTCTACCACCGCGTCCTGTGTAATAAATCGTTGATCTTAAAAAAAAGGGCCCGCTCGAGGCGGTGATCAGATGTCACTCGCCATCCAGAATGACAAGTAGACGCCGAGAGTCTATGGGTTAGTGATGGCCGCTAGATGATGTGATTATCACGCAGCAAAGGCTAGAAAAGACAATACACGTTCGCCAGTGTGTAACATGCATGCCTACCACAATGAATGATGTGTGCCATAGGGATATGTTTTCATAAATGAGTGTAGTCAATGGTCTGAAACCACCACAGTGAGATTTTGACTCTTCGAGAGCGCATAGCACCGCGGTCAGAAGGTTTCGGGACGTTGGTTAGCCTTTGCTGGTCCGATGCCGATGTGTTTTGCGTGCTGAAGCCTGTTCAGTTATTCGGGAGCACTCAAAGTGTGCCTTGTGAAAGCCTCGTGTCTAGGATGGAACTTGGCGTCGTATACAGCTTGTCAGGAGTAGTTATATTCAGGGGCTGCGTGACAGTGTTACTACATGTGTTGTAATAAAATCAATTAACAGCGATCAGCTGGTTGGTCTCGTGAACTCGTCTGTTGTGGAACCAGACCAGTCCTCTGACACCTTTTTGACATTACCGTAAATTGGTGCCGCATTAGCTAGGCAAATAATTTCCGAAAGCACAGTGAGTTAAGTCGAAAACGTTCAAGGTGGTGATGGTGACGGGTCAAGTGACCAAGGGTCGAGCAATTACCTAATGGACAACGCGGGGTGGATTTGGACCAAATCAGGCTGCAGTCACGCGGAGAGATGGCAGGGATTTTAGATTTTATTTTGTTGTCTGTTCTTCGCCCCCGTTTCCTCTGCATCTTGTTGCTGGAGTGGCTTGTGGTCAGAGTAATTTCACTCTGTACAAAGCCCTCCTGTGCTTTTTAGACCCCCGGAGAAATCCCGTTGTCGGCATGTTTTCATAACTCTATTGGTTGCATCCATGACCTTGCTGCTTACTGTCCTTCCAGGGCTTCCTATAATGTCAAGCGCACATTTATCATTGTTTGCGGTGGAGGAAGACGCTCTAAGGCAGCTTAAAGATGACGAAGCTTTGCCTCGACTGTGGAATGGTGGGTGTGCTACTGTTGCTCAGTATATACTCTTGAGCGTCTCGGTAGCGTTTTCGAGATATGGTGAGACAGTCAAGGACGGACGAAGACTTGAAAATATCTCGTGGCGATTGTGGCACAAGGCTTTGAATTCTAGCGAAGAGAGGGATGAAAATGTATATCGACCGCCCACACCCAAGGAAACATCTCGACCGCTCGGTAAGCCTTGGCTGTTATATTGTGGTACATTTGCTCAGTCCAAAGTAGAAACTTGTCGGAGATTATCTAGGGTGGCCAAGGTTCTCTGTGAATTGCTGCCTAAGGCGACTCTATCTGTTCCAACTTCTACTCTCACTATATCCCAATCGCCTCTAAATCTTTCAGATATCTCTGCACCTCCTACGGCATCACCGCCTACACCAGAGTCTGAGATCGTCGAGGAATCTTGTTGCCCCCCTGTTCCGCCGGACGCGATGCCAGTGATTATTGCAAATCGTCATCGACACTATTCGTGTTCTCCCGTTGTACCCCAAAACATCTTACTTCTTCCCCCGAAATTAGTCATTGTGGATCCAACACCTAACCCTACTCCCCATCCTACACCTCCCACTACACCTGTTGTCCCTTCGTATTTACATGCTATGAAGCATGATGCCTCCTTGGCATTGACTGCCACCGTGACTGCGGCTTACTCTGATAGTCTGACAGTGCCGCTGTTATGCGTCCCTGGGCATGATGCCTTTCAGCAGGCGCAGATGAAAGCCAGCAGTAGACAGATTCATCTGAGGTCTCCAGTACCTGAATATGGGGACGAGCATCGTGATATCCTGTCCAATAGTGGTACACGTTTATTTGGAGGTAGGCGCTACCCTCGTCTATATACATACCGTCGTGCAATAGTGAATAGCTTTGTTAATGATTTTTGTTATTTAGCGCCTCGTTACTCCGCACTGGCTCCGTATTCCGATCACAGTTACAAACACAGCGACCAAGTGACCATGGAACGAGTTTCTTCTTCTCCGCTCCCATCTCCACCGTCAAATTCACCTCCACTTTCACAACCAATTGTTGCTGCTACTGGAGTTGTTGCAATGGGTGATTCCGTTGACCCAATGATCCGAGACAGGCATTTGGCATCTTCTGTTTTGGATACCAAGACTGATTCTTTGTTTTCTTCTCCGGATGTTACGACTACCGCGACTACTGCTATGAGTAATAATTCAATGATAACAACAACAATGGTGGGGACTGAAACAATGACGAAATCGCTCGAAACACGTTCTCTTTCTCCTCTCCCTGCCCTCTGTGATGTAGCAGTTGCAACTGTTCCGACATTTGAAGATCTGTCTCTATCTCCTGTGACGTCGACGAGAAATCAAATTCAAGGAGTAAATCCCATCACCACCACTAACTCCAACTCCACTATCGTTGATCTCACCGCTACCACTACTCCCGGTGACGATGCTGCTGCTATCACGGCTACAATTATTACCGGTGCAAATGCTGGGACTACCCCCGCTGTCAATTCATCAGCGAACACCGATTCTACCACTAGCACAACTGCTAGTACTAGTACCACAGTGGCCATCAATCCTGATACAACTCTTACGTTATCTTCAACGGCCTCGTTCTCGTCTGCTTCGCCCTCTTCTAATCGACATCCAGTAGCACCACTTAGGAAGACGCGTAGTGTAAGTGCATCAACGAGCAACGGTACTGGCAGTAGTGGACATCGGAATAGGATCGGATCAGGATCGTCTTCTGCGATTAGAGTGTTAATGAGTGGGAGGAAGGGTGTGAGGTCTAAGAATACGAGTAGGAGTAAGATGGGTGTGGGGAGGATAACGAGAGTCGGATCTGACGGGTCTACTTCTACTGTTCCATTGACGAAGGTAAATCTCCCGACGACGCCGACAACGGAAATATCTACCGTTACTGAGACAAATACCCGGAGCACCGATGTGGATGCTGATACCCAGATCGATGCTAATACCAAGTCTGGTGGGAAGGTTCCTGCTGCTGCCAATGGTGTCAGTAGTAGTAGTGGACGTGATCAACAGAATGGTGTAACTCGAAAACGAACTCTGTCGGGTCATGCTGCCACTAGAACCCCGACTTTCGCGGTCGGAAAGCACCATCATACATCGTTTACAAGAAAGCAATCCTCTCATCACTCTCATACTCACCAACGTCGTCACCCTCAGCGCCAACTAGTCAAAGAAAGCGCGGAAGAAACCAAACCTGCGATAGTCAATGATGCTACGAATGGTGCTGGGGAATTGAACCTTGGATTTGAATTGGATGACGGGTCTGGGACGAAGAGTACCAAGAAGATGAGGAATATAAAGAGTGGTATGGAGAGCGGTAATGCTAGTATCAGTGGTGGGCTGGGGGGTACTGGGGAGGAACTAGTTATACGGCAACAACAACAGCAACAGCAGGAGAAAATGAATAAGAAAGAACCAGGAGAGGAAGAGGAGAAAGAGAAGTCATGGATATTGCCGATTGTGAAGAGTCCAGAGGATGATACACAAGTGCGAACGTTGTCGTCGAAGGAAGAGACATTCATTCAAGACAAAGGGAAAGCAAAATTCGTCCCCTCTACTGACGCTATCAACTCCACCGCTACCGCCAATGGTAAGCCGAAATATCCTACTACAACCAAGAAATCATCAACGGTGGTACCTTCTCTTCGTGTTGAAGCGACACTCGCGGATCCATTACTTCCTAGAACCACGAGTCGGAAGATTGTAGTCACAAGTGGTTCGGAGGATGAAGATGACGAGGATTTTGAGACTGAGACTGAGGCTGAGACGGATTGCACTGGAACTGTCACTAGAACAGGGACGGGGAGTGCTTTCACAGATAAAAGTTATGTTAAGGGGAAGGGAAAAGGGAAGGAACGGGAGGGAGTGTTGAGTGAGTCACAGCAGAAGCTGAAGGTGCAATTTGAGTTGCAGCAGCAGAAGAAGAAGCAGATGCTGGAACAGCAGCGAGTTCAACAACGACTGCAGGTGCAAGCGCAGCAGCAACTGACTCGACCTCGACCTCGACCTCCGCTTAATCGTACTCAGTCACATAATCCCACTCGTGCAACTACTACTACCACTCACAAGCACGCACCCTCTCGCGCACATACTCAACGTGCATTATCCGAACAACAACGTGCAGCAGAAGATCGCAAATGGAAGGAAGAATTATTCACTAAACTACCTACATCGTCTTTCCAAGATTCAGTAAAGATAGCGAGGACAAACAGTGTACCTGGATTGTTGAGTCGATTGTTGAAGCCTGATCTGCAGATGTTGCCAGTGGATCCGTCGTTGAGGAATCATAGCGGGGATGGGAATGTGGGTGCGGGCGTAGATAAGAGGGGGTTTAGTTCGGGCATAATTCAACCTTTGAAGCTGCTTATGCCTTTACATGAAGGACAACAAGAGGTGGAGGAGAAGATAGTGGAAGTGCAGGGTCAGCAGGTGCAACCGCAAGTCATAAAACAAGTGTCTGTTCAGCCTCCGCATCAGCATGAGGCACAGCAAGCACCGCCTGTTAATGAATGTACGATAACGGCTGAAGCACATCCTCAGCTCCAACTCCAGGAAACCGTTGCTACTCCTCCTACCCTATCTCAACCTCTTCTTGTGGACAAGCATCCTGTTAACGACGTTGGTGGCGGTGGCAATCAGCGCTCACAACATAGTCGAACGGTTAGTCGGACATATCGACTTCCTAAACGTTTGGAGGTGTTGACGATCCCAGGTGGTGGGGGTGCTGGGATTGGAGGTGGAACTACCAAGACATCTGTAGCGACTGCGGTGATGTCGGAATTACGTGTTGGGAGTATTCAGGGGACGAAGAAACAGGTTGTTATTGGAGGTGACGGTGCTCTTGTGAATGCAGATGTGAACCCGAATGCGAGTGGGAGTGGGAGTGGGAGTGGAGGCGCGACCGGGATTGGTAAAGGGAGGTATAAATCGAAAGCACCACCTCCGGAAACCGTTATGGAAGATACGAGTGGCGAGGAGAGTGATGATGATGAGAATCAGTTAGATTTACCCAAGAGCGTCGCGCAGGAGAAGCTGAGGGCGTTGCTGGAAGGGCAGAAATTGAAGAAGTTGGCCCAGGGAGCCGAGCAGCAGCAGTCACAAGCAAATCGGCAACAAGAGGTTGAGCATCGACCTGCCGAACCGATTTCGATACCTCCACCAAGAATGTATTACCCTTACAATCTACCCCCACCAAACCCACCTACTTCACCACGTACAACAAGGCGGAAGATGTTGACTGTCGAGATCCCTGAGAGTTTAAGAAGAAATCTCTTATGGGAGAGACAGGTTAGTCAGGCGCATCGGAGGGGATTAAAGAGGAGTGCAAGTAGTGGAGATGTCGCAAAGGGCTGGGAAATACCTAATGTTGTGAAGCTGACGCCGAAGTGGCTGAAGCAGGAGCCCGTGGACGAAGAGAAAGAGAGGTTGAAAGAAAGTAGGAGGAGATATTTGGCAAGGACGAGAACTTGGTTATTCGAGTATCATGGTGCAGGGTGGTGAGCCTGGAACGATGCATATCAGCCTCAGTTTCTCGAATGTGGAAATTTTCATCGACTGCTCTTCAAGTAATACTCATGGATTGAATCCGGATGACTGGATTGACCCTAATTGACCCTATTTGTTCGTTATCAAGGGCCGTATATCATCCGATTCAACAGCTTGCTTTTCTTCTCCCTCGCAGTCATTTCACACCGGCATTATCTCCTCATTCCTCATTCATCTGGAACCAGTTTGTGTGAACCTGACGTTTGTTCGTCTTTACTTTTTGTGCCTATGGTTTCTTCGGTTCGTTATGTTCACTCTATCGTGTATACATTTTTTGGTCGTGCGTTACGTTGCGTTTACCCACTTTTGCATTGGTCATATCCATATCCCGCTTGTGCATTACCCATACATCGCCGTATGACATAATCACTCATATCTTCTGTTGTATATCCGCTTTTGTTGTCATTTGTCGATCAAATTGTTTTCTGATATGTCAAAATATTGCGATTGGCTTTCAATAAATTGCTTGCCATTGCTTGGCTATCACCAAAATGACATCTCATCTCACCTGGTACAAGGTCAATATTTTAATACTACATGTGTAGTGTCAAAATATTGACTTTATATGTTTTGAGGTTCAACTCTTAAACAAAGAGACATTCTTTATTACATATCCTCAGTGATTTTGATATACATTAGAATATTACAAAAGTCCTCTCTAGAGTGGAAATGGGATGATTATAGCTGAGTAGGAGAGACAAAGCCAGAAGTATAAAGCTAAATTGATTTTCAGGCCAAGGAGAAGTACTCTGGAACTCCAGTGTCTGAGTTAGCCAGAAAACAGAGGACAAGGCAGAAAAGAAAAATTCTCTGGATATGAAGTAACTAAAGAGATTAGAATTAATTGAGCTAAAAACAGGAAATTTTGAGATATCAATATTTTATAAGGAAATCAAGACAATCTCCATGGACTTTCTAACAATTCTGACTGCTCAGAGTAGCTACCTAGTTTCTCCTTGTTATTCTTAGAAGTTCAGTACTCATATTTAAGGCCAGCAGATACACTGTGATAATTAACTTGAATTAGATATCACACTCTACTATTCCCTTGAACTCTGTCACTTCAAATCTCTCCTCCTCATCTATCCCAATAAATTAGGTGCAATATACAAGTGTTAGACACAGTTCACACCTCTTATCTAAGATATAATGAGAATCTCTCAGAAGTCCAAATGAGCTAGTTAAGCATTATCCAGAAATATAGAAAACAGGAGTCAGAACAACCTTTGGCAGCTTGTATGCTATGTTTCTATGGGTCACACTGGTCACATATTTCAGATAAGATACTTGGGAACTTGAGGATGGCAAAGTCCACTAGAAGGTGGGAGGTATGTCATCACTAACACTGGAAGTTGGTGATGATTTTAGTTATCTAGAATAGAGACTACTAAGTGTTACTCTGATTACTAGTGATTCTCAGATGTTATGGATAGAAATCCATGGAGTTAGCAAGGGTCTAGAAAAAATGTTCAAGATAAAATAGAGATGATTGATCCATACTAGAAGAGATTGGGAAGTGTAGATGTGAGAGAGATATTATTTATAGATTGGAATGGATATGGCCAGAATAGAATGTAACAACAAGTTGAAGCCAAGGTTGTTATCCACATTGTACTTTCCACCTTGGATTATCTAGTCTACTTTAGATAATTATCCTATCTGATCTGACTTTCATGTAATATCTGTAAACTCCTCCCATTTCTACCAAATGGCATTCTCTTGCCATAATTGCATCTCTCTCTAGAGTTTATCCAGTCTCACATTTGGAAATATCTGTTCTGTCTACTCTATGATTAAGCAAACATTTTGCTAGCTACATGATAGCTATCTCATTCTGTTGTTCAAGGCAACTACTGTTATAACTTAAGTCTTAAGTGCTATGTTACAAACTTAAAATTTTAAAGTAAGTCCAGAGAAAAGACCTTGTATTAGAGTTAACACAAGAGAACTCAATAGAGAACTCTGTAAAAGATCATCTACCTTATATACCTAAGACTATTGGTCTGTACTGTACTACTTTAGCCTACCCTAAATGACTATATGTCTACTTTAAGGTCAACATATGTTTAAACATATTATATAATGTCATTCCTTCTAGAACCTTCTACTATTTTCCATTGTGACATGTGATTTGTGACTGTGACATGTAGCATCACACTAAACCCTAACTCTAGTTCCCCAAAATAGAAAATAAAATAAGATTAAGTCTACTGTTTGTAACTCTAATATGCTAGAAGCAAAAGCATACTTGGGTATTGAATGACACAAGAGAACTTGATAGAGTTCCTAATACAAGGTAGTCTACTTTATATACTCTAAGTATTAGTCTGTATACATTTATACTAATCTATCCTAAAGTAAGTTCTTCTAGAAGATTCTATAATATTCTATCAGGTTACATGACTGTGACCATGACTGTGGTTGGTGTGACATCATATCACCTCCTCTTATCTAAGTCCCAAAAAGAAAAAAAGAAAAAAAATATCCAAGTTCATACTGATAAATTCTAACAACTGTTAGGGTAACTAAGATAGAGGCACAGAGTTTATACTTCAAGCTTCAGGAAAAACCCAAGTTTTATTATCTGAAGCAAAACTCACCTTTAAAAGAAATCTAAGAGAATAAAATGAGATCTTTTAAAGATGGCAGCTATCTTAATATATAGTACTATATGCTGATCCAGCCACATCTAGTCAACACTATAGATAACACCTCTTCCTTTCTTTATATTCTCAAACCTTATATAGTGTAGATTAACTATCTCTATTCCATATTAATCACTTCTTGAACATCCTTGCCAGACATTCCAGCAACTCTATGGACCTCCTTTTCCAACATCCAAAAACCATCCAGATCCAGGATAATTACTTACAGTCTCCATTTTATAGATACTATCTTAGACAGAGTATATTAGTATATAAGTCAGATAGTTATACTATAATCCTTATCCTGAAAATTAACTAAAACAAGCACTTACTTCCAATATTAGTAGCAACATACCTCACTATCTTTAAATGGATTACCTTCTAAAATCTCTTCAAGTATCCACTCTAAAATATATGATTAGTATGATAAGTGGAGGTACAACACATAAGCTAAAGCCAAATATTATTTGTTATCTGCATTCTATGCATCACAGATAAGTTAACACTTTATCTCACTTCTAAGTGTCCTCTGTAGACCTCAATTACCAAGATATAAGCTACATCTAATATCTAACCCAGAAATGATAGTATCTGAATAGTTAGAAACCTTAGTGGTGTCATATACCAAGTCCACCCATTCAGAACAAAAGCCTATCTGATAGTGATAGAAGTACCAAGCAATCAATGATTATAAGGGTCCTAGAGAGTAATAGAGTTTGAGAACAGATGTTGGTAGAGTTTGTACCAAACCTATAAGTGTTGTAAT
>Ga0157366_1001238_pt1 | contig 10387 bp, 4 predicted proteins | sample AttbisABBM1_FD_113149 | JGI IMG/M metagenome (GOLD analysis project Ga0157366, IMG submission 113149) | Fungus gardens microbial communities from leaf cutter ant in Botucatu, State of São Paulo, Brazil - Atta bisphaerica ABBM1 | ecosystem: Host-associated > Fungi > Mycelium > Unclassified ...
AGTACATGGTCTGTATGCACTTTATATCTAGCCTATACTAGATATTATGAGTTATGTATTTGAGAGTCATCTTATCATAAGATATATGATATCACTCTTCTCCTGTGTCACATGATGTTGTGACTGAGACTGTGACATTTGTGACATCACATTGTCCTCTTTTACTAAGTCCAAAATAAGAAAGAGAATAGAGAAGAATCAAAAATAAAAATAAGAGAAACTTAAATAGTAGGAGAGAAATAGAAAAGAAACAAGTTCACTGTTCTTGAATTTGACACCACAGATAATACCATTCTTATTCATGCTCTCATCTGACATGAACCAACTTTCTCTATTTTATGTTGATCACTTTTTAAACATTCTTGCTAGACTTTCTGGCAATAATAAAGTACTCATTTCTAGAAAAAACCTAAGAGAGCAGAATAAAGTCTGCTTATCAGAAATTTTCAAAGTATTATAACTTAAACCTAAGTATTAAGGCAAAAGTATACTCATGTATTGAGTAATACAAGAGAACTTAATAGAGTTCCTACTACAGAGTAGTCTACTTTATATAATTCTAGAAGTTAGTTTGTATGCTATTCTAAAGTTATAACTAAGTCTTTTAGTAGTTTTCATAATGTTCTACTAAGTCACATGACTGTGTGACTGTGACAGTAATATCTATCACACTTTGCAATATTTGTAACTATCATATATGATATCACATTATATTCCTTAGCTAAGTTCAAAAAAAATAAGAAAACTAAACTGTAAAAGAAAAAAGAAATTGAAAAAAACCATACTCTTTCAAGATCACTTTTCCAGAGAAATTGTTATGATTTAAGACCAAGAGCCTTGTATTGGGTTAATGTTAGGACAACTGGGTGAAAGAGCAAAGTACTTTAAATCTCTAAGAAATCCTAAGTTTATTGTCTAAGAAATTACTGAATTATATACTTATTATTAAGAAATCCTAAGAAAACAGAATAGGGATTCCTGAAGATGACAACTACTTTATATAATAACAGGTCCATTGTTACAACCTTAGCTTGGCTCAAGTTGCAACTTAGGCAAAGACTTGAGTAAGAGTGAGAGATTAAGTCAATTGGTAAAGTGTAAAAATACAAAATAGTATCTACAGCTATATATACCTCAAGACCATATGTAATACATAAGAAAAATGATGAGGAAAATATAATGAAGCCTCAACTACTACATGAGATGCTGACTGATTATACATGCAGATAACACATAGTATAGCTGATTATTAAGTTATAAAGGACAAACTCTAACACCTGTTATCTATAAGCTGACCATCTTGTAAATATGAGGTATTGATCATAACATTCATTCTAGAATTCTGTTTATATAAGCAAGAAATAATAATACTTAAGTAATCAGAAACAGCTTAGAATAGAAAAACCAAAATAAAAAAGAGTAGGAATACTTAGTAGGTACTTCTAGAGTGTGGGAAAGTAGATAAGCAGATGTGCAGATGACACTAGAAGACTTCAGAAGACTAGAGAGTATTGCAGAAGAGTAAGAGAGCATATAAAAATAAGCTTAATAATCTATCTAAATAGTTGAAAGTATTAGTATGTAGCTTGAAGGGGTCTAGAGTACATGAAATTAGATAAGTGGATGAGTGCAGATATGAGAAAAGGCTATGTAACATAAAACAGACAAAAAACATAGAAGAAAAAAGTCTTGAAAATACCAGTCCCCTTACAGTTAATACAAGAGAACTTAATAGAGTTTTAAGTACAAAAGTATCTATCTTATATATGCTAGACTACTGGTCCATACTACACTAACCTTAGCCTACTCTAAAGGCTATGTGTATTACATACTGTCAATATATGTGATAATATTATTGTTCTAAAACTTTTTATATTCTTTTGTAACACATGATCATGTGACATGTGACAGTTTGTGATAGTTATGTATAATATCATGCTAATACCTAACTCTAAGTCTAAAAATAAAAATAAATAAAATAAAAATAAAAATATGAAATGAAATGAAAATAAAATAAGTCTATTGTCTTTAACTTTGACAGAAATGGACTTTTACCCCTGTTAGTTTCTCTCCAACTTTTTTAGATACTCTACTTCAAAATTTCTATTATCTTACCTATACAACTACTATATACTTTCTGCTGTATACTTCACTAGCAGTTTTCCCCTTCTAAAATCTCTATCTTCTACTCTGTTTATCTTTTCTTGACTTCTAACTTCTGTACTCATTCTTCCTTTAAATTTTACTACTGTCTCTCTTATATTCTCTAAGTCTATCTCCTTCTCCCAGGTATTGTGCTCTGCTATAAAGCCCTTCCATCTAACCAAGTACTTAACATATTCTTTTTTGAGGATTTTCTCTATTAGTTTTGGTTCTTTTACTCTCTATCTCTTGATTGGTTTTTTATATCTTACTATCCTACTGATATTTACTACTAGATGAATTCTCATTAACACTAGCAGTCTCAGTTTCACTATATTGGTTAACACCACTTCTTCTATCATATAAGAGCCAACATATTGTTCTGTTAACTTTCTCATTAGCTTCTCTTTGAATATTAAGTTTTTTATACTTAGCATTACTTTATTATCTCTTTTTCATGCTTTCACTTTCTTCTGTCTCTTATCTACTTGCTACTTCATCTCTTCCTAGGCTTTCTTCAATACTGCTTCTGCTTTCTCTTGTACCTTTCTCATTCTCTCCATAAACTCTATTGCTGTCTTTATCTTCACATTTCTTCTGATATCTGCTCCTATCCACAGTTCTCTCCTATAACTTTCCATAAATGGTGAAACCTTAGTTATTGTGTGGACTTGGTTATTGATAGTAAATTTGGCTATAGCTAGCCATTCAGGCCAGTTCTTTTGCTTATAATTCACAAATAACCAGAGGTACTGTTCTAACTCCTGATTCATATGTTCTGTTTGACTATTTGTCTGAGAATAGAATGCTGTTGACAATTTCATCTGAATACCTAGCATTTGGTTCAACTCCCTTGTCAAGTCTACTGCAAACTAAGAACCTTTATCAGATATCATGCTTTCTGGAAGTTTATATAGCTTTCACATATTATCTTTGAAAAGTCTTACCAATTCTTCTGCTGATGTCTCCTCTATTATTACCACAAAGTGCATTATCTTTGATAGCCTGTCATATACTATAAGAATTGCATCTTTTTCTGTTACTAGCAGCAACTTAGTAATGAAGTTGATTGTCAAGTGTGGACTTCTCTGGAATCTCATTTGCTATCAGTTTTTCATTCTTTGGTATAAGTCACAACCCTCTATATCTTCCTATATTCTTTATTACTTCTGGCTACTAATAGTTTCTTGTCACTGATTCTATCATCTCTTACTTTTCTCCATGTTTAGCCATTGGTATATTGTGATGTAACCATATAACTTCTAACCTTAAAGCCTTATCCTTTAGAACATAAACCTTTTCTTTCTTTAAGACTACTTCACTATCTATTTCTCACTCATCTTCTCTTAATTTTTCTAGTATATTAACTTTTGGTCCTTCTACTACTACTCCTGCTAAACTACATATCTATTCTTCTTTTATTTATTTTTAAAAAATTTCTCTATTGTTTTCTATTCTTACTTTTCAATCTGGTCTTCTACTTAATCTATCTACTTTTTCTATTTTTGTTCTAAGTACATGTTTCAGAGTAAAGTCAAATATAAATAGGTAAAGAGCTTATCTTGTTTATCTCTAGTTTAACTTTTGTGCCCTCATGAAGTATTTCAAGTTTTTATGATTAGTCCAGACTTCAAACTGAAATCTTATGCTCTTTAATAAGTACCTTTAATTTTCCAAGCTCTGTTATAACTTAGGCCCTAGAGATTAGACAAAAGATAACTCTTGTATTAAATGATATAAGAGAACTTGATAGAGTTCTCAGTACAGACTATTTTACCTTATATACTACAGTTCATGGTCTGTACACCATTTACTCTAATCTACCCTAATATTACATGTACACTCCACAAGACCAATATATCTTAGCCATGTTATTATAATATTAGTTACTATAAATCTCTTTCTTAATCTTTCTATGTGACATGTGACTGTGACTGATGCAAAATATCATGTTCTTATCACATTACTCTTTCTACTTAGATAAGAAATATAAGAAAAAGAAAAAGAAAAAGAAAAGGAACATAAAAGTTCAAGTTTATTCCTATAATTTCTGATAAGCCTCTTATTACTGCTAATATCTCTTTGTCATAAATTTCATAGTTGTATTCCATCTCGTTCAATAACTTAAAGATATAGGCTCACATTTTATTAATCTCTTTCTACTACATAGTCTGATATATTAACTTCTATTCTCATTTTTTTTTGTCTCAGTCTAGTATAGCTAACACTAGTTTTTTGTGAATCTCCTTTTCAACTCAAATGCCCTCTCTTGCCTTTCTCTCTATTTCTACTTCTGTCCCTTCCTTACTAACTCATATAAAGATCTAGCAATCTTTGCAAAGTCTTTTTTAAACTGCTGATAGTAATTGGCTAGTTCTAGAAACTTCTGAACATTCTTGATCTTTTTGGGATAACAAATAGAGATGTTCTGAGATTGATTAAAGTGATGTAGTAGTTAGAATGAGTGAGCTGCAGGCTAGAGTTAATTGACATAAAAAAGAATACTCCTAAATATAAGAATATATTATTATATACTATGATAATTACAAAGAAAAGTATGAAAGCTCTAAATCAAGCTGTAATTATTGATATAAGAGCAGGCCATTCCAGAACTGCCTTTACCTTCTCTTCTTCTATTTTTATTCTCTTAGGTCTGATTACTACTTCCAAGAATCCTACTTTCTTGAATTTCTACTCACACTTCTCTAGTTTTACATATAAGTTGTTTTCTTCTAATATTTTTACTACTTTCTCTACTACCTCATTATATCTTTCTTCTCTGTTCCTACTATTACATCATCAATAAAGCTAGCCACTTTCTAGTGTTGATCAGATTCCTTAGTATTTTGTTTATTATGGCTTAGAAAGTAGCTGGTGAGTTTATCAACCCAAAGAACTTCACTATTAGTTTGAATGACACTTCTAGTATTATGAGCATAGCTTTCCACTTATTCTCTTTCTTTATTTGTACATTATTATAATTCTATTGTAAGTTTAGTTTAGTAAATACTTTCTTTGTATCTATATTGTTATAAGTCAAGACTTAGAGTTAAGTCAGAAAAGAAATCTTGTATTAAGATAAGAGAACTCAATAGAGTTTCTGTTACAAACTAGTCTTTTCTATATAATATGATATTATCTATTTTAAAACTTTCTCTGACTTTCTTGATATTATATAATTGTGTGACATGTGACAGGTCATGCTTTTGTCACACTTTGTAATATATAACATCATACTAACTCTAACTTTAAGTCCCAAATAAGAAAATAAAAGAAAAATAAAAAAGAAAAATAAATAAAGTCTATCATCTTCAACTCTGACATGTATTTTCTATAATGTCTGATATTAAAAGTAAAAGATAGTTATTTACTATTCATTTATTTAAGTACTCATAGTTCTGCACTATATGCTTCTTACCATTTTTCTTTCTTACAAAGAATACTAGTACTATCTGAGATAACTTAGAGAGTCTAATATACTCTTTGTGTAACTATTCTTGCATGAACTCCCTTACTTCCTCTCTCTCATTACAAAGAGTAGACATTTTATTTTCTTGGTATAAATATCTTCTTTAAGTTTATAGTATAGTCTTATGTTTTTCTAGTAGATATTTATTTACTTGTTATTTTGCTAAAAACATAAATCTACTTGTGGAATTGTTCTGAGACTAACTTCTTTGCATCTTCTTCTGATCTTACTTTTTTTTTTGTTTCAAATTTTCCACTCCTCTACTAACCTCTTTACTTCTATTATTCTATTTATCATTCATCTCTTAGTAGTCTTTTTCTTTCTCTCTTTCTTCTAGTACTCTACTTCTTTCCTTTTTTATTATTATTATTTCTTCATTTCTTCTTATTTTTTTCAATTTTAGTTTTTTCTGTACTGGCCTCTACTATTTTCCACATTCCTTTCTTTTAAACATCTCATCATCTTTACTTTTTCTATCTTCCAGTTAATCTCAGAGTTATGGCAAGCAAGTTATAGCATGTCTAAAATGATGTTCTATAAGTACAGTCCATACTTGGAGAGAGCAAAAGTCCAAAGGAGTTTTTGGAGTTTTGACAAGTATAAAAACTTATTAAAGCCTGTGGAGTTTTGGACTTTCTAGAACAATCTTGGCTTCAACTTATATATTGTACCTCCTACTAGTTGTGTGGTCACAATTTCAGAAGAAGGTCTTGAAAGGTGAAATTATAAGTTATGGAAATAGGAGTGAGGATGTCACTATTAACATTAGAGTTTGGTATCAACTCTAATTAATTATTGGGCTAGCTATTATAGAGTAACTACTAGCCTTAAATAAATCAAAGGAGTAATTAAGTAGAGCTCCAAGCAAATATTTTAGTAATGAAATACTGAAAGAGATTTAGGTTGGATAGAAGGAAACTCCACTGTAAAAGACCAAGTATTTGTAGAGTTTGAGAAGGGATAACTCTGCTATGAAAGACAGCAAAAAACAAGTCTAAATACAGAGTTTAATGGAAATAAGGCTAAATATATATAGAGTTTTTTGATGGAAATAAGCCCATTGTAAAAGACAAAATATATGCATAGTTTTGATACTAGAATATCTGTATTAAAGACAGATATGGCTTAGAGTTTGGACTATAATATCTTTTACTTCTATTCTCTGATCATGTTGATCTCTGTTTTCTTCCTGTACTCTTTATAAAAATCATTTACCTTTACTGTATGTTCTATTAGCCTCTCTTTGTTAAATATACCATCTACATTTCTTATATATAAGTCTTTCTATTTTATTCAGTTTAAATTTCAGCTTTCTAGCAAGTTTCAAGCTTATGACAAGACCTATGGTACCACTATTTAAGAGTGTCTCCACCATTACTCTTTCTTGTGTATTAATTCTCTCCAGTCCAATATTTACTGTTACTTCTCTCAGATATTCCTTAGGTTTTTCTGTGGAATTTATAGATAATAATATATTATTACTAAATACTTTAAGTATAGCAAATTAATTATGAAAGCCTAGTTGAGGACTTCTAAACTTTCCTCTTTTTTAAAATGTTCATTATTGTCTACTATTTCAACTTTCCTTCTCTTACTAATAATTCTCTGATTTTTATAATATTTTGCCAAATATCTAAACTCTCTATAGCTATAACAGTTTCTACTATGATCTATCTCCCTAATATATAGGTTTTATCTTGGTGCAAATCCTACTTGTTGTCCTTGGACTGGATTTCTCACTATGTCATATACAAGTCCATCCATCTGGAAATTACATTCCTGCAGTGATATCATCTCCAAATCATACAAGTCTGCATTCCATAGTGGCCACCTTTCTTGCAACATGTCTTATGGTGGTGCTGCAACCATCCAGGTATTCCATCTTCCATGGCAGAGATATTCCTATTCAACTTGGTCTTCTATGACAGAGTTACACCTGTCAGTGTCTCAACACTGAAACCTCTGCTCAGAAAATAGAGGTTTTACTACTGAAACCTCAAGCATCTCCTATATTATCCATTTGTATATAAGACTAGTAGTTACACTGTAATTTGCTAGTCTGATAATTGATGAAGATAACTCTTATTGAACTTGATCTCTAGTGTTCAATAGCAATACACCAATCAGCACTCACTTCCATCTCAGACTTCTTCCTATCATCTGAAGTTGCAACTACATGGCAGACAGATGGTGCAGCACATAAGCTGAAGCCAAGGTCATTCTACAAGTCTGCTCATCTCCAAGTCCATTCTATGGACTTCCATCCTGGTGTGAACTATGCCTGACACACTACAACTGTATTTTTTCTTTTAACTTTCTTTATTAGAGTAAAATCTGCTGGCATTTGCTATTTCTTCTGTTTCCATCTCTAAATTTGAGATGGGGATAGCCTTGGCCTAAGTCTCCATTGTTCATTATTATCATTTGTTCTTAGATATTGTTCTCTCTTTTTCTCCTTAATCTTTCTTTCTTCCTCTTACTCTCTCTTCAGTGTCTGTTCAAGTTTATTGTTCTTTTGTACCACTGATTGATATTTTTAGATGGTCATTCTACCTCTATTAATATCTACTAAATAATTCCATTTATTTCCTTTTTGAACTCTTTTATTAATGTCTATTTGTCAAATGTAGTTTACATTAAGAAGTAAAAGCCTATGGAGTTAGCTTAGAGATATACAGAATTTCCACACTTTGTATAATAAGCTTAGTGATGTGAACTTGTTAGAATAATCTTGGCTTCAGCTTATATGTTGTGCTATTTGTCTACTATATAGTTGTATCTTTAGATAAATAAATGGAGTCTGAAAGAAAGTTGAGTACTAATAGTAGTGTATTGCCATTAAACACCAGAAATTAAGTTTAATAGAGATTATCTTTGTTGATTATTAGACTAGTGAATTACAGTGTAACTATTAGTCTTATATGTAAGTTAGATAGTTAGGAAATGCTTATAGATTTCAGTATACAGCCCTAAGCAAAGGTTTCAGGTTTTAGTGTTTCAATACTAAAAGAGACCAGATAGGAGAATCCTATTATGGAAGACAAAGTTTGATAGGAGTACCTCTATTATGAAAAGTCAAATACTTGATAGGTTATATGATGGCTACATCACTACCACAGAGATATATTGCAGAAAGATGGCTATTATAGAAGACAAGCTTTTATCAGACATGTTGGAAAGATATTACCATCATGGTAAATTGTTAGGAACAGACCAGCCACTAAACCAGTTATGCTAAAAGTACACAATATTAAGCTTAGCTTTGATATCTAGCTGGTATTATATATATACTTTATACTATACTCCTGATAGTATTCCATTTTTAAGGCATGTGGTTCTCACATAGAAGTTATATGAATAGCTACACCTAAGGGTTATGCCACGTGTCATGGTCTCAGAGCCTTGACAGTCTTATGGAGTTTCTAAAGGACTTAGTGAACTTTGCTTCACAGAGCATCCAGTCTAATAGAAATGTATAGCTAAGTAACTAGTACTGTTCCTAGTGACACTTCTGGCCATGTCACACTTCCATGCTAACAACTATTCATTTAAAGAGAATGGTTTTACTGGGAGTTGAACTACCAACTGTTTGGAAGCTTGATATTATGTTAGGAACAAACCAGCCACTAAACCAGTTACACTAAAAGTGTACAATGTCAAGCTTAGCTTTGACATCTGGCTGGTACTATATATTGGAATGGGGTATAATCTGTACTAGAAGAGGGCAAAAGAGTGTGGATGTTAGATACAGTTGGATAGTATATGATAGAATAAGGGTTTATAGTATAATTACCAGGCTTATATCAAGTATTTTGTCTAAGATAGTATTTAGAGAATGAAGACTGTAAGTGAGGTATTCTAGATTTAGATAGTTCTTAGATGGAGGAATAGAGACCCATAGAGTTGTTAGAATATCTAGTGAGAATATCTGAGAAGTGATTAATATGGAATGAACAGAGTTGATTTATATCAGAAGAGATTTGTGAGTGTGAATAAGAGAGGTAGGCATTATCTGTAGATTGGAACAGATGTGACTGGATTAGAATATGATACTACTTCAGCTCTACCATCTTTGTTACTCATCATTTACTCTTTTGAATTCTTTTTTTAGCTCTGCCAAAAAATCTCTTGCTGATTCAAATTCAGTTTTTCCTACTTTTATTTCTTCCAATAAGTTTTTCTTCTATATATCTGCTGACTCTCTCTCTATATATATAGAAAGCTATTGTACTTATTCTTTCACTGGTTTCTCTCTCAGCCTTATTCTTATGTATAACTTGCAGGTTATTACAAATCCTACTACTTGATTTGCTTTTCTATTGAACAAAGATAGTTGTGTTATCTCTTCTTACCCTTTCAAAAGCCTAAATTTTGGGTAATAGCTCCTCTAGCACTTAATACTACTAACTGCTTTCTCAAAATTGTCATCTGTTCTGTTTGTTACACTATTAGAAGCCATAACTATGCCATTTAGTCAATGGATTCTTGTCAACTTATTGTCCTGGTATGTATAAACTCTTATATTTTAGTTGGATTTTTAATTCTTTTTATCTATTTATCTTGATTTGATTTCTCTTTTCTTTTTGATGTTATAGACCTAGAACATTATAGAAAGAACTAGAAGGAATAATGTCAAAGTATATATCTATTGTTACAAACTTAAGACCTTAGAGTTGGTCAAAAGAGTGAACCTTGTATTGGGTTAACACAAGAGAACTCGATAGAGAACTCTGTATAGGATTGTCTACCTTATATACAAATACCTAATGGTCTGTG
>Ga0157366_1001239_pt1 | contig 10382 bp, 4 predicted proteins | sample AttbisABBM1_FD_113149 | JGI IMG/M metagenome (GOLD analysis project Ga0157366, IMG submission 113149) | Fungus gardens microbial communities from leaf cutter ant in Botucatu, State of São Paulo, Brazil - Atta bisphaerica ABBM1 | ecosystem: Host-associated > Fungi > Mycelium > Unclassified ...
TATATACTATAAGGTTAACATGTTGACATGTTTCTTGACATCATCCATCTAGTCTGCTTCTAGGCCTATGACATCATATCATGTGATATGTCATGTGACTGCAGTCATGTGCCTCTTCCTCATTAATAAAAAGAAAAGTAAAAGTCCAATATAAAATCAAGAAAAATGTTACCACTCAACTGTATCATAACAATATGGAAGATACACATTGAACATGTTTTCTAACAGTTCAAAATTAGTACCACCCTCATTTCTCTCCTTATCTTTACTATGTAGTTTAAGTACCTTCTTTAGGATAGGATTTTCATTATATACACATTGGCTTTTCTTGCCTGAAGTTGAGTCAGTTGCCAAGCTAACAGATTCACCTTTCTTTGTATAGTCTACATACAATAGATGGAAACTGCCAATATGTTCCTAAGTTTCACAGTCAAGAAGGTTATTATTGAGGATCATATACTGGTGGTATGCTATAGATGAAGCTTTCAAGCAAACTAATAAACTTCTTGAACCAGCTATACTAGAGAGGGCTGATTGCCCTCTGATGTTGTTCATATCCACATTAGACAGTATATCAGTCATTGTTGAGTTTAGGATAGAAGCTGAAGTATAAGTAAAGTATATCAGATCATACTCTTTGATTAATATCTATTATTATAAAGAAAAAATTTATTTAAGAAAAGAAACAATCTATTATTAACATAATGATAAAGAAAAGAATTCATTAACAAGCTCAGATGTAGGATAGGTTTTATAGCAACTTCTAATATTATAAGCTGTAAAATACTTGAATATATAACTTAAGAATTTGCTTCTATTGCTGAAGATCTTGAAAACAAATTTTCAAAATTCATTAACATCACTCAAAGTGTGGTAGAACAAAGAATACAATAGAGACCTAGTCATGTACCAAGATTCCAGAAGCTTAACCAATTAGAATAAGTATTTTTTTGGTATTCTTTAATAGTAGAATTTAAAAATAAAAACATCTAACAAGAGATCATGGAACTTTATGAACTAGGTCAAGAAATACAAGCTACCAACTATAAAAGCCATTCCAATCATACAACTCAGCTCAAGATAGATCTATTAACTCACAACTTTTCAATGAAATTCCTTCATAATAACAAGTAGAATGGTCTCTATTCCCCAACATGGAACTCAAAGATATTATCAACAAGTGTAATAGTTTGTCTACTCCAGGCCTAAACCATGTTTCATAGAATCATCTCAAAAAGATATTAAATGATACTTAATACTGTTCTAATATTGTAAATATGGTAAATGCATATATCAATTTAAGCTACTAGCCAACTTACTTTTTAATACATTAAGAAAATTAATTAAGTATTTTCTGCTTTTGATCCACTTAACAAGGAATTTTCTCCTGGTTCTCAGATTATTGACATTTTCCCTAGTCAATTCTCTTTTCATTCCTTTAACAAGTATAGTGAAAACAACCTTATATCTCAATCATACCAACTTGATAATTTAATGATTGTATTCTCATCAGATTCTGCTTATGTTACTAATGCCAGTATCAAAAACAATGTCACCACTTTTATTGCTCATATTCATGTCTATGACAAACCTGTCATCAAAACCTTACACCATGCTGTGAATGTCATGGCCATAGAAGCTGAACTTTTTGCTATTAGATGTAGCATCAATCAGGCCACCAGTATTCCTGGCATTTCTAAAATTATTGTCATTATAGGTTTGCTCTATGCCACTTGAAGAATTTTTGATTCTTTATTATATCTGTTTCAAATACACTCTACATCCATTTCAAATAAGCTCAGAATATTCTTCCTCCAAAACCTCAATAATTCAATTAAATTTGGGAATATCCAAGTCATTGCAATTAGTCTCTTTATGAAGCTGTTGATAAGAAATCTAAACAGTTCTATCTCATATCTCATTATTCTTGCAAGTTTTCTTAGAGCTTCAGCAAGAATAATAAATATGACAATATCTTATCTATTTGGAAAATGACTTTTCAAGTCTTGGACTTGAAGGAACACTAGTTCCTTGAACTCTGTAATAAAGATAACAATCCTTTAGAACTTTCATATTCTAAAGGTAGCATATGGCTCAAATATTTTGGGCATTCAAATTCTCTTTGCACAAGAATGATATATCAGAGTTGTAAACAATGGACTTGGTTTTATTTTTCTTTTCTTTTCTTTATTTTATTTTGAGTTTCTTGTTTCTTTTCTTTATTTGGACATAGGCATGACTCAGGGTCACACAAGTCACAGTCACAGTCACAAAAGTCCCATGCTCCATATAACACAATGGAACAACATAGAAAGTTCTAGAGATAATGATGTTATATGGTATAGTTAACACATATTGATCTCAAGATAAATACATAGTTATTAGGGTAGGGCTAGAAGAGGGTAGCATGGACCATCAATAGTTTGTATATAAGATAGATGTCTGGTACTTAGGAACTCTATCAAGTTTTCTTGTGTTACTCAATATAATCGTAGTCTTTTGTTCTAACTCTTAGACCTAAGTCATAACATGATAAAAGCAATTGTCAATCACACTCTAATTGGCAAATATAGGTTGAGATTCTTCTGTTAGGAAGATTTCAATTGTCTATGCAGTAACTACTCCATTGAAACTAGGTGTTATATTCTTCATGAGTATAGAAGGTATAATAAATATTGGAATCCAAGGAGAGATTTGATAAGTTACTTTATCTTCTTTTTGGAATTTAATTGTAGGGTGTTTTTGTTTGAAAATTCCATTACTTAGTCAATATAGTGTCTTTCATTGTATATTTCTCTCTCTCTTTATCTTTATTTCTTTTTATTTCTTTTTTCATGTAGTTCATTTGTCTTGTAAGTAGTTACAATGTAGCTATCATAGTCTGCTCTTATGCTCCATGTTATAAATTGTTGATTTAAAAAAATCTGACATACTTTAAAGATTTAGTGATATAGTGTGATTATTGAATTTCTCTGATCCTGTTCTGGAGAATATTAGATCCAGTACTGAGTTTGAATCTTGAGAGTTGTTTGAATATTTCATGAATACTGAAATGATAAGTGTTAATAGTTTCAAACCAAAGTTGTTTACCACTTCTCAAAGTATGTTAGTATATGATGAATAGTTGGAGTACAACAGGTTCCAGTTATGATTAGAACATTATTTAAGTTTACCTCAGTATTCTTTAGATACTTTAAGACATTCTGTTGGTCATCTAAATAGATATTTAGGGTGAAACATATAATACCCTAATTAAAAATATCTTTTCTTAACAAAAGTCTTAAGTTAATTAACTTGATATATATATATATAATGACTTTTGAATAATTGTTATTGTCTGAGGATAATCTTGCAAATGTGATTCAAGATAGATAATATAGAGTATTGATGATGTCTTCTCCTTCTTTAGTTATAGAGCTTAGAATTTGACAAATAATCAACTAGAGAGATTCTTGAATAAATAAGGTGTCAAATTTTTCATTGTTTTCCAGAATAGTATTGGTAAGGAGTTTGCTCTTTCTGACATTCTGTGAAAAAATATTAAGAGTTTTTAAAATCATAGTTTATCTCCACTCATAATCAAGTAAATTGAATTAGCTCTGATTTCTTAAAGCTTCTATGCCTTTTTGTTATGCTAATTTGTTGTGGCAACTACTAGTCAAGACAACTAATAAACTACTAAGTAAACTTTATAAGCTGAGTATCTTGTGGGAATTACAAAAGAACTTGATAAGAAGTCTCTAATACATTCTTATACTATTTATACAAAGAGTTATAGTCCATGTTAGCAATAAATAGTCCTATCCTAAAGTACATATGTTGTCTATGAGTCTACCACACTATTACTATAAGGTAAAATTATGTGACTGCAGTCATATGCCTCTTCATTGTTCAAGAAAAAGAAAAAGAAAAACAAAAGAAAAGAAATATTGAATCAAGGAAAATGGATAAAAAGAAAAGAAAAATGTTCAAGTTCAAGCATATTATAACACAATTTCTGTTAAATCTGTATTTTCCAAATGGACATAGATTGCTATCTGCCTGATAATCATCTTTGCAATTCATGCACTTGAAAGAGTGGGTACATAATTTGTTTTTTTATTTTTAGTTTGGGAGAGTTAGTTTTGAAATTTATCTTATAGTACCAAGCTATTTCTCTATGGTGTTTGAGTTTGTGGGGGTTGTTACATTTTTGATATTTTGATCTATGAATATAATACATGAACATTGAGTGATTCTATTTCTAGCAATTCTTACATTGTGGAATATCTGGATTTATCTTTGTACTTCTGGTTATAGTGATGTGATGTTCTACATTGAAGTATTTGTTGATGAGCAATTTTACTTTTGTATCATCTTGAAAGTCTTAAATATCTACCTAGACTATAGCTATATCAGATTTGGGAGAAGCTTTGATAATATGAGGTTGGGATACTAAAATGATATCATCAAAAATATGGGAGGTTTTGATTACTCTTTTAATAATATCTAACATAATAGAAAGATTAGTATTTTCAAGTATAACTTTGATTAAAGAAGTCTAAGACTCATAACATCACTTGCATCAACATCATTCAGTTTCTTTATATACTTTTCCATCATATTCAAGTCTGAAGATATAGCTACTTTTTTAATTATGATAATGATACTTTTACTATTGAGTTAAATATAATTAGCAGATACTTCAGATTTGATGTCTTTAAGAAGTTAGTTAATGTTAATCACATATACATTTTATTGTGCCATCACTCTTTTCACATTGTTTGTCTCTATTAGTATAATAATTTGTTTTCTAGAAGGGCCTTTAGTTGTCATACTAAGCTTGGGTTTACCTTTTTGTGATGATTTGTTAATAACATTGTAAATCTGTCACAAATTTCATTCAGTTTGTATCTCTACAACTAGTGGACTGGTTTTTACAAACTAAGTTAGGCTAGAAAGCAACAAAATGGTAACTAAGATTCAAACAGATGGTCTAAGCAGATGATCCAAGTATTAGTATGACAACCAGTTTGTTATCCCAACACTTCTCTTTAAATAGTGGAGAGTCCAAGCTCTGCTACAAAATGTTTCACTTTTAACAAAGGCAAAGCTTTGGTATATCACAAACTTCATTCAGCTTGTATCTTTACATCCAGTAAACTTATTTTCACAAACTAAGTTGCACTTAAAAGCTCCAAATAAGAGCTATCTGCACATACATGGGATATACAAAAGCAATAACAAACAACTGAGATATTAGGTTATCAGTAACTGTAAAATCTCTATTTGTTAATATATCATGAATGGCTAGATGAATTTGCATGATCAAACTTGTATAAGTATTGATAAAGATACAAGTATATCAATATAGTGACATAATTAGTTATCTTCTAAAATTAGCCTGAAAGCTGCTATGACAGATAACAGCTCCCATCAGGTACAAGTTTTGATTATGTGATGGCAACAGCTTATGCACAGACCATCACTATTTTGTATATATATCTCTGTGTCTGAGGACTAGATCTTAGACTTAACAACATTAATTTTCATTAATCTTTATCCTTTATCATCTATATTGATATTATTGAACTTCTGAATCACTCCTGAACCTCTGAGAGTACATCTAAGGTTCAGATATCACAAATAAGTAAGTAGTTCATTTTGTAATAAAATATTTGAGATCTTATCAAGAAAAAGCTTAGAAAAAGTGTTTTTAATTTTGAAAATATCTTTGATGTTACCTTTTAATGCTTGAGTATATGACTTGTTGTCCACTTTGTTAACTATTTCTATAGCTAGACTCTTTTTAAAGAATTTCAACTTAGCCAAGATACTCTTGCTTGGTCTAAGAGGAATGGATAGGGAAATCCTAGAAATATTTGCTTGTTTATCTTTTGATATCTTGTTTGAGATAGACCTATTGAATTGTGCTGATATATATTGTTTAAAGGATTTGTTATCTTTGTTCACTGTTAATTTGTTCTAACTAGATTTGTATATAACCAAAAGAAAATCTCATGCTGCAAAGCCAAATTTAGAAATCTGAGGAATATCTTTAGCTGTCTTGTCTTCTAGTTTTTTTTGTCTAATAAAAGCTACCATTTTAAGTAGTGAACATATAATGTTTTAGCATGACCCTCCAAGTATTTATTCATTCCAAAAAGAGAAATGGGGTAAATGTTACCATCCTACAGTTGTGAGTCTGCAAGTTGATTGATAGCATAGGAAATAACTAATAGTTTTAAGCCTTAAGGCATAACTATGTTGTTGCTAACTGTAGGTTGATTATTAGTATAATGAATAACTGGTGGCTCTTAATCTTGAGATGTGCATGCATTGTTGATATCTATAGCATAAGGAATATGTGTTGGTTCTAGTTCAACTATTGGTGCCATACTGATGGTATTGTTTATCCTATCCTTTACAATCATATAGAAAAGAGAGAGGCTTTGGAGTTCAATACTTTCTACTTGTTTGATCTATATAGAGCTGTTGGCTAATACTTGGATTCTGTCTACATAGACCATGAAGGAGGTGTTGGAGTATGTTAAAGACTCTCTGAAACTATTAGTACTGAAAGACATTGGCCAACCTCTAGAAGTGTTGATTTCAATATCTATTTGTTGGTTTTGAGTTAGTTATTTCTAGTTTCTTTTAGAAATAGTAAGATACAATGTATTCACTAATTCTCTTATAGACACTACTATATAAAATAGTAGTAAGAGAGAAAGAAATAATATTTCAACTTATATTTCCTCTTCAGACTTTCAATTAGTAGATATTTTTTATAATTGTTTCTTTTCTAAATAAAGTAAATAGATATAACATTACATGTGTTATTGTAGATGCTATCTTAAAAAGTAGCAGTATTGTCACTTTTATATAGAAGAGTAATATTATTATAAACAAACTGTGTTATCATGTAATAAATATAACTATAACAGAAGTAGAACTGTTTACTATTAGAAGTGGAATATCTCAAGCTATCTATATTAGTGATACCACTCATATTAATCATGTATATAGACATCATCTACACTACTGAAAGAATCTTTAACTTTTTGTATTATTTATATTAATTGTACTCTATTATAAAGTTAGTATTAGTCTGTTAGGATGATTATAGTAAAGGTATGAAGTTTGTACTTTAAGTATTATAACTTGAGCTTAAGTATAAGAGTAAAAGAAGAACTTTGTATTAGGTTAACACAAAAGAACTTAATAGAGTTCCTAATATAAAGTTTTTTATACACTAGACTAGTAGTCTGTGCTTGACTACATCTAACTTATCTTAAAAGTTATATTATATATAAGACCAACATGCAATAACTATATTATATAACATTACTTATTTCAAAACCTTTTATGTTCTTCTCTGCATTATATAATATTGTGACTGTGACTATAACATCTATTATACTTTGTAACCATCATATCACTATTTCTTAACTAAGTTTTAATAAAGAAAATTAGATACAAAAAATAAATAAATAAAAATAAGAAAAGAAAAATAAATAGAAACAAAGTCTACCATCTTTAAGTTTGACATCAAGCTCTAGAAAAACTCAGATCATATTGTAGGGATATACTAAAGATATAATATAAGAAAATCTGACTTTTCATTATATTTGTCCAAACAAGACTTTTATTCTTTTACTGTAATTTACTATAAGAAGACTACCAACTCTGATATCTGTTACCAAGCCTACAGAGCTTAATATTATCTCTTTTTCAATTTCAATATCTTTTTATATTTATAGTTGAGTTTTCTTATTTTTTCTTTAGACTTAGCTAAAGATATAGTGTGATAGTTACAAAAGCATGATATATTACATAGTCATTTTATAAAAATTACTAGAAGTATTTAGTCATAGCTTTAGAATAGATTAAATATATATAGACCAACTTTTAAAAGTATATAAAGTAGGCTACTTTGTAGTAAAAACTTTATTGAGTTTTCTTGTGTCACTTAATACATAAGTATGTTTTTACTTTAGTGTTTAAGTTATAATATTTATTACCAATTTTGTAGAGTTTATAATACTAAATTTACTATTTTCATACTTCAACTTTCACTACTGCCAGTATTTTAGTGACTATTATTTTATACTTCCACTTACTATTAGATAAATATCTATTACTTTCAGACAATATTCTAGATGTTTCTATTAGAATATCCAATTATTTAGACATTATTATTTCTTGCTTAGTTAGTACTATTTTACTCAGTTAGAATATATTTTAAAGTATTTAGAATAGTTGTTATCTTTAGGAGACCTCATTCTGTTCTCTTTCTTAGAAGTAAGTGATATCTTAAGTATATTTATTAATAGTACTTAGATTTTCCTAAAGTATAAACTCTGCTAAACTTTACAAACTTTACTTAGTTGTTCTAATAGTTATCTTATGTATAACAAATCAAACTTCTCATATCTTAAATATTACCAAGCACTGTCACAAAGCCTATAGAGTTTAATACAAATACTACTGAACCTTATGCTTATAAATTTTATTACTTTTTAGGATCTTTGTTAGGTGTGGTTCATACTTGAAGGTGAAATTTCACAGAGTTGGCTTGGACATGTACAGAGTGTAGAAACTTCATGCAATGAGCTTGGTGATATGGACTTATTGGAATGACCTTGGCCTCAACTTATGTGTTGTGCCTTCTACAAGCCACATGGTCACAATTTCAGAGAATAGTCTTGTAAGGAGTTGTAAGGAGAGGAGTAAAGCACATCGCCATTGACACTGGAGATTTAGTATTAACTTTAGTCAATTATTAGGCTAGCTATTACAAAGTGGTCACCAGCCTTAAATACATAAAATAACAAAAGGAGTAACTAAAACAGATCTCCAAGTGAGTGTTTTATTAGTGAAATACTATATAGGAGTTTAGATTTGGAGAGGGGAAAACTCTATGTAAAGTCTGAGTAAATTTGTGGAGTTTGAAGGAGATAATTAGGCAATGAACAAAGATAAATATGACTACAGATTTTGACTCAAATAAAGCAAGATAACCATGGACTTTTGGTAAAATTAAGTCCATTATAAAGTACCAAACTACCAACAGAGTTTTAGGCATAAATAAGGCCAAATAACTATAGGGATTTGATGTTGTATTGAAGTCAAACATGTTTTAGACATGTTTTGGAGTTTGGGATATGACAATCTTTATGATTATTGCTTATTATTTCCCATTATTATTAAGTAAATCTTTATCTTTTGAATAATATTCTAGATACTTCTATTCAGATTTCTAACTATCTAAAATACCATCATTTTTAGATCAGCTTATTATTATCTTGCTAAATTATAATAGATTCAAAAGTATTTAGAATAGTAGCTATCTTTAGAAGACCTTATTTTGTTCTCTTAGATTTTTCTAAAGGTAGGTCATACTTATGTGTTATTATTTTGACAATAGGACTTAGATTTTTCTAAAGCTTAAAGTATAAACTCTACACTTTTACTATAGTTGTCTTAATAATATACAAATCATATACAAGATGTATAAATAGTAGCCAAATTTAACAAAACTTCTTATTAAGTTCTTTTATTGTCTCTAACTTATAGTTATCATGACTTAAGAATAGTATAAAAGAACTAGTCTTACATTGAGAAGTTATAAGTGTCTAGAAACTCTAGATAATATTTGGGTAAGGTATTTTATTATAATACTACTATTATATATACTATAATTGCTATGGTTTAAGTTTTAAAGTTAAGCAAAAGACATACTCTTATATTAAGTAACACAAGAGAACTTAATAAAGTTTCTATTACAAACCAACCTACTTTATATACCATAAACTATGGTCTATGTGTATATTATAACTAATCTACCTCAAGTCTATATACTCTCTATAAGGCTAATATGCTGTAGCTATACTGTATAATATCATCTATTCTAGAATCTTCTATAATCTTCTTGTTGTGGTGACTATTAGTCTAAGAATAACTAATAGACTACTAAGTAAACTTAAGAGTGAAGTATTTTGTAGAGATTACAAGAAAACTCAACAAGAAGTCTCTAATATATTCCTATACTATTTATACAAGTACAGATGGTCTGTACTAACAATAAATAACCCTACTCTAATGTCCATATATTTATTATGAGGTAAACATGCCATTGATATATATCTTGATATTATTCTTTCAGTACCTTCTTCCAGAATCTAGGCCTATAACATTATGTTATATGATGGAACATGTGACTATAGTCATATATTTTTTTGTTGTCCAAGAAAAAAACAAAAACAAAAACAAAATAGAAGAAATATTAAATCAAGAAAAATAAATAAAAGAAAAAAGAAAAAAATATTATACTTTTTTGCCTAAATCCAAAATAAAGTCAAGTTCATTATTTACAACTTTACTAGTAGTAGGATGGTCCA
>Ga0157366_1001241_pt1 | contig 10376 bp, 24 predicted proteins | sample AttbisABBM1_FD_113149 | JGI IMG/M metagenome (GOLD analysis project Ga0157366, IMG submission 113149) | Fungus gardens microbial communities from leaf cutter ant in Botucatu, State of São Paulo, Brazil - Atta bisphaerica ABBM1 | ecosystem: Host-associated > Fungi > Mycelium > Unclassified ...
AGGGAAAACACCATAAAAAATAATAATTCTGCCAGCCTGACCTGAAAGAGTCCGGCCTGTTGCGCGCCCATTACGCCTTTCGTCTCGCCCCCAAAAGTATCTCCTGTCAGCCGGACACTCGGGCTGTATTACTGCACTCTGCCTGTACCGGAATCCTGAACGCACACTGACTGGCATTCTGTTGCGCCCTCGGCACATAATAGGCGTTCAACTGAGCGACGTTATGGCGGGCACAAAAAATCGACATTAAGCAACTCATCTACCTCTGAAATCTGTGTGTAAATAACGCCTTATCCTTCCCCATCCCGAAACATCCTTTCAATTCCCCGCAGCACAACACTCAGCAACTCACTTTAATCCTGCACACTCTCAACCAGTCACTAAACATCCCGATACGACCCTGTGATTTATGTACATGTGTTAGTACAAAAAATCGGTTAGTCTGCGATCCTCTCTTTTTTATGTACTAATGAGGATGCCATGGCGCTCACCGACAGCTACCTGCGTTCTGTGCTCGGGCGCGAGCATGAAGGGGTATTTGAAAAGACGGACAGGGATGGCCTTTCTGTCCGGGTGTCAAAAAAAGGAAAGGTCGTTTTCCAGATGCGATACATGTTCGCCGGCAAACAGCGTAGGGTTGACATTGGAAGCTACCCGTCTCTCGGGTTGCGGGAAGCCCGTGATGAGATACTCAAGATACGCCGTGCGCTTGAAGAAGGTATAGACCCTCAGCTTTACATGGCGGCGCGGTATGAGAAAAATGTCACAGCGATGACGGTTGAGCAGGTGATCAGGGAATGGGACCGCGTTTATGCTCAGGCGAATATAAAAAACGCCCACGACATACTGCGATCGTTCGAGATTCACGTATTCCCCCGCATAGGCCATCTGCCGCATGACTCTGTAGGCACACATACATGGATAGAGGTTATTGAGAGTGTCCAGGCGAAAAGGCCGGGGATTGCCAGGCGCTTGCTGACAAACGCAAAGCAGGCACACTCATGGGCGCTCAGGAGAAAAATGGTTGAGTCAGCGCCGGTGGAATCCCTTAAGCCCCACGATTTAGGCATGAAAATAAACGTCACCAAACGCGTGCTGAATGACGATGAAATCCGGGTGCTGTACGAAACATTTGAGAATACAGGCATGCGCAGGAAAAACGCGCTTCTCATGCAACTTATCCTGTTATTCGGCTGCCGTTCTGGCGAGATGATACAGAGTAAACGTGAGCATTTTGATTTTGAAGAGGCCGTGTGGACGGTTCCGCCTGAGAACCACAAAGGCGGGCAGAGCGGTAAAGCATTAAGACGACCGATCATCCCGGCGGCGCAGGAAATGATTCAGGAGGCGATGTCACTCAGTTCACACAAGGAATTTATCTTTCAGAGTGCGCTGGCAAAGGACAGAGAACGGGCGCTTAACAGCGGATCAGCGCTAGGACTGCCGAAAACTGTCATGGCTTACTACCAGCGAACCAGAGGCGAGATAATGCCGCACTGGTCTATCCATGACCTGAGACGAACGGCGAGGACACGGTGGGCTTCCATTGCGCCACCGCATGTCTGCGAGGTGATGCTGGGGCATGCGCTGCCAGGTATATGGGCGGTATACGATCACAATGACTACATCGATGAGCAGAGAAAGGCATATACCGCCTGGTGGGCGCTGGTAATGAAGATAGTGAATGGTGAGTCGAAAGTACGATCAATCGTGACAATGTAACTTACCGAACTTTTCGATATCGCTTTTCAGGAACAGTCCGTGGTGTGCAGGGTCGGGGAATCCGCACATGCGTTTTTCACCGGTCCGGCGGTCACGGCTGTTCCAGTTGCGGATTGTTTTTACCGACCGGCGGAAGAATGCGGCCGTTTCCTCAAATGTCATGTATGGGGATTCCATATCTACTCCTCAGGTGGCTTGCTGCGTTTGAATGCGTAAATGAGAGCAATGAGAAGGGCGAGAGTGAGAATGTCGCCCGGGTCTGCGGTGATGGTAATGTTCATTTCTGGTCTTTCAGAAAAATAACCCAGTGGGTTTTATCTCCCTTGCCAGTGCGCTGCCAGATTGTAGGTTTCTGGTCTGTCAGAGCGACAACCTTACTTACCGGTATCTGAGTTTCGTTCCATTTGAATATCAGTGTCCCGTGAGGTCGAAGGACGCGAAATGCCTCGCGGAATCCAGCGGCGATATCTTGTGGCCACGTTGATTTATCAAGCGCGCCATACTTCTTTTTCATCCAGGCGTTATCGCCAACCTTCTCAAGGTGAGGTGGGTCAAACACAACCTGGGCGAAAGTGTTGTCAGGAAATGGAAGTGCCCGAAAGTCGGCGATGATATCAGGGCTAATCTGTAGGGTGCGTCCATCACACAAAACATGCTGCTCGGCGCGGCGGTCTGTAAACACGGCGCGATCATCCTGCTTATCCATCCAGAACATGCGCGATCCGCAGCACATATCCAATATGCTTATTTCAGACATAACAACTCCTCACGCAGAGCGCGATAAAGGTTAAAAGGGTGGGGTTACTTCAGGTTATGACGAGGATTGCTCTTGAGGAATGGGATGTTTATCGCTTAGGCTTTCATTCTGCTTATGCATACAATCCAGCCATACCTCGCGAGCAATATCACATCGAGGCTTACTCCAAATCACACTGCGCTTTCCGGTCTTGCCTTTCCATTTGATTACCTCATTCATGTACGAATCAAAGGATTTTTCAACTTCACGAGTGAATGGCGTACTCTCGGGCTCGGTTTTCGCAATTGTGTTAAGAGCAGCAAACTCACCATGTCTCAATATGGCACGTTTGTTATAAGCAAGAGCGGCATCCTCTTGTGTAGAAAAGTATCCTATAAACTCTGTTTCTCCGTCCTTTTTCAGTTGTGCCATCCATTTTTTATTCATTTTATGGAAGCAAACTCCCTTGTACTTTGACTTGCCGAAAGCTGCCTTTCTATTCGCTTGATTTTGATGGTTTGTGGCAAGTCTTAAATTTTTTATGCTGTTATTTCCCCTTTGACCATCGATGTGGTCAATGTCTAAATCTGGCCATTCACCATAGACATACGCCCATGCCACTCTGTGAGCCTTGTAAATCACATAATCTATGGTAATTCCCCAGTATCCACACTTATCCCTAAACCCAGCCAAGCCTCCAGGCTTAACATTTTTGGCACATTTGTCAGTCCAGTAAAACTCGCCGGTTTCGGGTTCATATGTGAACAACTCCCTAACGCGCTCAATGGAAGCCTTTTTCCTGTAAGAAAGTTTCTTTCCCATTAGGCTCTCCTGTAAATGCTAGCCCGGGCTATTTTTTCCGAGTCCTCGCGGCACTCATGACTACAAAAATGCCCTTTGTCTACCTTCTCTTCGCAGTAATGGCAGGCGCCGGTGAATTTCATGGTAGGGTGAGGGCGGTTGGCTAATGCCAGGTCAATCATGTGCTGCGTGTGTTCGGCAGCTTCATCGAGAATGTCTGCACACATAGTGGTTACTCCTGAATGAAGAATTAAAAAAACCTGCCGGAGCAGGTTGGTTATTCTGGGATGGTTGGTTTTTTGTAGAGTGGAGTGAGGTTTGATTTATCCTCTGGTAGCATGTTTGGGCTATCAGCAAAAATCAGCATGCGGCCATCAGAGGTTGCGTAGGCTTCCGGCTCACCAAAACCCTTCCGATAAGCCTCAAGCTCAACTAGCGCCTCAACAATGGTGGAGTATCCTAGCTCCTCACCTTCACGAATCATCTGCATTAACTCGCCATCACTAATCATCCTGACCTCCCGGCGCTGATGGCTTTGGCATCCAGTGGGTGATGGAGTCACTATCTAAACTATAACGATCAGCCCAAGAATCCCACTTTTTACCATTCCACCACATGTCTTTCACATCTTTTCCATCAGTAACAAGGACGTCCGACATTTCTTCGGGCATGCTTTCACTACACTTCACCCACCCATCGCTTACAGGCTGTGCGGTGGCGTTAAGGCGCTGGACTTCGGTGATTGCGGCGTTCCATCCAGATTCGTAACCGCAATCAAACGCCCCGTTGCCACCGTGATAAACAAACTTTATCTCTTTACCTTCTGGCAACTTAATCATTTTTTACCTCATGGCCTAATGAGCGCAGCAACTCTGCAACAACGGCTTTATGTATCCAACAACCCTCCTCCCTGTCGCGGCGCATGACCGGCGCTTGCCTGTCAAAAATATCGCCAATTGCCGGACTAAATCCGCCTGGCAACTCCACCGGGCGCAAAAGCTGAGCGGGTGGGGTGGTGTGCCGTGTCTGCCAGCCGTGAAACCACATGAAAGCGCAGTAAGCCGCGACATCACGCGGATCGCCTTTATCAATGTGATGATTGAAATCTGCCAGGCACTTTTCCTGCCAGTCAGCATCTTTCCAGCCATCAGACCAGCCATATTTTATTTCAGAACGGTGCAATTTCTCAGCTAACGCTGTTGCGAAACTTTCGACCAATTCTACTGTTGAAGGGTGTAAACCCTTTGGGATACTAATCATGATTTAACCTCGTATCCTTGGTTTATCAATGCTTTGACGGTTTCTTGGTAATCAAGAACAACATCGCAATCTGCACAGGTCCACGGCTTGCGCTTAACTGGCAATTCAATGCGCCGAAAGTGGTTATCTGTTGGCTTGGTGTATAGAATTCGCCGCCTGTCAGATGGCTCATTACTGAAGTAATCAGGGTTACAGTCTGCCCATTCTATATACCCATCCTTGTCAGGATTGTTTGCGATGAATTGATAGACAGGCTCAGCCGTCAGCGATGCGAGTGCTACCTTTGCTAGCTCATGGGCCTCATGGGCAGGCAACATCACATTCGCATTATCGCCGTATTTTTCGGGCCATTTCGATATCGTCTTGCAGCGGTAAATCAGCGCCTGCACATCACCATCAACTGGATTGGGGGAATTAGTTGTCATGGTCATTGAATACCTTTGCTAACGGGTTGCGATAGAAAAGAATCCCTCGAGGATAATCACTGCCGCATTCAATCCATGTGCGACTGTCGCTCTGAGATTGGCGCATTGTCTTTGGGCTTCCATTAAGGACTGCCATCGCAATTTTAAGAACCATGAATTCGTATTTTCCCCCGAGTGACATATATTCCTCAGGAGTACCCCTTGCAAGCGCGATATTATGACGGCAGTATTCAGTAAGCTCTTCAATGGTGATTTTTTCGTTATTTTCATTTTTCATTCGGTAATTTCCTGTACACCTAATGCGGTGCGAATCTGTTTGGCGCGGTCTTCGCTTCCGTCCTGGATGCCCATGCGATAAACCATTCCTAAAAGAGCGTGCATCTGCTCCCAGTCATCGCGGCTTAGTTTAGTTGCCAGGCGAGTTACAACTTTTCCGCTCGACTTGAGAGCGAAGGAGGTTTCTTTTTCCTTGCTGTCGTAGTTACGGATGAACTTATCCATATCAACCCGCCTTATCCGCAGTGTCATTGCTGACGATGGCCATACGAAATCTTGATGGAGCCCAGTCGCACACTTCGTCTTCAGGAATATGACCAAACATCATTGTGCAGCGACGAGAGTGCACACAATCGCCGCAGGTCATGCCAACCGGAAGATTCATTTTTTCTCTGTCAATTTCAGAGCGACGCATTGGTTCGCGATTGTTCATCACTTTGCTTCCTTATCCGCAGTGTCATGGGTGCCGGAGCGGATTAAATCCGAAAGCTCCTGAATTGTCTGATGGTCTAATAAATCCCTGTCAGGCATCTGAGTGACGTTATATTTCTGGTAGACATGAGCCGCTTCGCTGCATAGCTCAAGTGATTTTGCAGAAATCGCATCCAGCTTCTGGTGCAATACGGCGTATTCGCTTTCAGATTTGGATAGGACGCCAAGAATGGCTTCCATGTCAGCAATGCTAAACCGCTGGTTGTTTAAGTTTCGCTTATCAGCATTCTTCAACTTCCCTTTGATAATGCTTATGGCATAGTTAACTTCGCTCATTTCCCTTCTCCTGAATCCGCTACAGACATCACGACAAGCTCATCGTTATCGAATGACTCTTTCTTATCGTTGATGTAACAAAGCACCTTATTGGCAAGGTGCCTGACGTTGGTAACCATGGCTGTTTGCTCATCGGCCAATACGATGAACATGAAGCTGTTGAGGCGATATGCCGGTATGCGGCATTGCCTCCGGTGAAGTGTTTGCATGGGAGTGTGTCCGGTTAGTCGCCCTGATATCGGCGCTCAGCCCATTCCGGGTAGACATGATTGCGATCTGCCCTGGCATCATCCGTGTTGCTCTGGCGGTGTAATTCCGCTCTCCGTGCGTTCTCGTTGTTTTCCGCTATCTGGCGCTCCATCGACTTAAGCATCCATGCATCACGTTCTTCCTGTGTTTCCCTGGTGCTGAACAGCACCTTAACCTTGCGCTTATCCTCGTATTCCCTGATGACATCCGCCGTCATTGCATAGAGCCTGTCGAGCTTTGCTCTGTCTTCAGGGCGCAGAGAATCCGCCGGGGTTCCGGTGCTGTTCATTTGGCGAGCCTTATTTATTTGTTAGAAAGGGATGGATTGATCGTAATCTGGCTCAGAGCTAGAGCCGCGCTGCTGAGTTTGCTGCTGATGATGGCCATAACTGTGCTTTGGAGGCAGGTCGATATCGCTCACCAGAATGGTAGGGGTCTGCACTTTTGTGCCGTCATCCTTTTGCCACTCTTCGGTAACAAAAGCGCCAGTTACTGTAACCTTTGCTCCCTTGACGATTGCCATGCTCAGCTTCTCTGCCATAGCGCCGAACATCTTGCACTGCAGCCAGGATGTTTTTTCGTTATCGCCATATCCTGATTTGGCCGGAAGGGAGAAAGTAGCAATGTGCTTACCATTTGGGGTGACGCGCAGTATGGCATCCTTGCCAACGTTGCCAGAGATTGTGATCGTGTTGATTGCCATTATGCGGTAGCTCCTTCAAGCTCTGATTTTTTTAGTTCGTATACTTCCTTTGCTTTTTCCTGCTCAGGAAGGCCGTCGAGCATCTGCCAGGCTTTGGCAAAAGCCGTCTTAAGCTCAGGAAGGCTGGTTTTTAAGTGTGCTGCTTCTGTGAATGACTTAAGAACGGCAGCCGGTGATGGTGACTGCTTCTGTTGAGGTGCTACCTGATGCACTTCCGAATCCGCATCAATCGCGGTCTCTTCCGTTGGAATACAGAACGCCTGGAATGCCGCGTACTTGTAGGCGATAGACATGGCTTTATTTGTTGCCTTGTCTCCGCTGTCCATTGCTTCGCCGTAAGTTGTGACGGTATGAACACTGCCATCTTCGGTGCTGACGAAGTCGAACTCAGCCCGCACTGTGATGTAAAACAGCGCACCGCCGTTTTTGCTTGTTCGCTCACATGAAGTGCGTTCTGTGCAGCGAGGCAGAATTAATAGCTTGTGCTTCACCAAAGCTGGCGCTAATGCGTTGTAAACCGCATCAATACCACGGAAAGCATAATTAACCTGACTGCCTTGCTGGCGGTTTTTCTGAATTCCCTTTTCGGCCAGCTCAGCTGCTACGGCGCTGATAGCCTTGTAAACCTGTTTAACTTCCACTAATCACCTCAGAACGGGCATGGCCCGAGGAAATATTTACTGTTAATGCGCTCACAGAAGGCCAATTGCAGCGACAATCGCATTGACTTGCGATTACCCTTACGGCGGTGATAAAGCGCGTCCATGACGTAGCCACGACGTTTAACGCGGCTTTCTTCAGTTGTGGTTGCGAGGCTCATTCTTTACTCCGGGGCATGCCATTTCGAATAGTGCTCTGATGAAGTCGTAATCCTTCAGGCGTTCGTGATCTGCTTCTTCCTTGCGCTGCCGCTCAAGAGCTTCCTGCTCACGGCGATATTTTTCTACTGGTGACATTAGGGCTGACCCTCTTGAGTAATGACCTGCATCAGACGCTCCCACAGCTGTTGTAAGCGGCTCTTTGGTTGCCAGTGCATAACATCGGAACCTGTCAGGCGAAAGTGACTTAAAGAAGCTGGAGCGGTGTGTTTTGGGCAGCCCGATGCCGCCCCTGCGAACATTAGTTCTTGCATGGGATACCTCATGAATTAGTTGGCTTAACCGGGAAAAAGAAAGGGCCATTGCGGCCCCTGGTGGGTACTTCTTTCTTACTGTCTTAGCCCCTCTAAAGGCGTTGGTGCGTAGCACCGTCATGGCCTGTCGTGACAAGCCATTGCGCTGCTACTCTTCCTCTGTCTCTGCTTCTGCTTGATCGAACCACTCAATATACTGCTCAGCCATTTCTCGTAATGACCTGGCATATTCCTGTTCGTCTTTGCTGAAGTCAGATAAAGACCCGCAATTGCCGATTGCCTCAAGGCACTGCTCAAAATCCAGTTTTGTGTTTCTGAACTGGCAATAGCTCATATTTCCCATTCTCTCTCCTGTAGTGGTTACTGGCCCAATGCCTTGGAAATGGTGGCTCGGGCAGCATCAAATTCATCAGTTTGTCGATCAGCAACCCTTACTACCGCCTGAAGCGCCTCAATAAGTTCGGCACGTGTCGGGCTAATTTCTCCGTACTTCTCAACCTTCTCAATCAATTCAAGCGCATTGATGTCGAAATCACACACTGAATCACAACCGCCAACTTTCCCGCCGCTTAGGTTATAGCCTGTGACACCATTGCTTATCAGTAGGCTGTAGTCGTCATGCTGGTTTTCGGATACTTCAATGTTTACTGTCTTTTTACTCATACAACCCCCTAAACAAACGCATAAACACACACTCCCATAAACGCAAAGACTGCCCAGCCTAGCCAGTAGTTGTCAGTGGATATCATGGGAGTGCTCCGGTAAAAAATGCCGACTAAGCGACCTGTCGAATTGTGTATCCATAACCCAGGTAGGCGTTGCGTTCCTGCAGGATTGCAGCTGATAACCGAGCCGTGCTTTCTCCCCTGACTGTTTTAATCACGTAGCCGTGTGAGTCAGGACCGTTCTCAACCACCTCAAATAGTGGGAAGCTGCTGTGATATTGTTCGCGCGACTCTTTCATCTCTCACCTCGCTGTCACAATGTCTTTGGATTTCCGATACCCGGCTGCGTATCTCGCAACCTCTGGCAAACAAGCTGACCCACTCTCATGCTTACTACGCAGAGAAGGGGAGTTGATTGCGCGGGATACTGTCAGGCTGAAGGCAAGAAAAAACCCGCCGTAGCGGGTTGTTGTTATGACCATTTTTTTCTGGGGTCCCTTCGATGAGCATGGTTAACTGCCTGGCCATAGATGAACTCACCGCTCGGATCGCTTATCTCAACGCGAGCATATGACTTGCTTTCTTTGAGCTCCTTCGCCAGTGCCCGGCCAATAAGAACATCAAGTGTGCCTTCGAGTTCTTTAGAGAGGTCTTTATTGATGCGCAGATGAAAATCAGTCTCACTATATTTCAATTTTGCATAATACTTTCCATCGAACAGAACTATTGAAAAAGCTGTCAAATAGCGTAAACCCTCTATCTGCTTCCACTGCCTTAACATCAATACGCGCCTTTCTGATGTGGGATTAATTAAGCCTAAAGATAGAGAGTTTATGAAAACTTTATTGCTTGCGGATAATGAGCAGCCTTCTGCCATAGGTAGCTCTAAGTCTACCATGTCAGTGTTTTTGTAGTGCTCAACAAATATTCTGAGAAAGGAGAAATAACGGCTCCAGTTCTGCTGCCCCAGGGCGTTGTAGAACGCCTCTTTGTTAGTTAGCAAAAAGGCGTTGGTATCAACCTCTTTCTCCAATAATTCGTCAATGAGCGTTTGGATGATCACTGGAGCTTTAAATAAGGTATCAAGTATCTCTTTTTGCCTTTTAGATGGCTGCAGTTCTATAAGGTAGTAGGGAAGAAGCCGGTTCTGCATCATTTCAGATTTTATAGAGAACACTTGTTTTCTTGCCTGATCCAATAGCTTAATCGTAGCCGGGCTGTGTTCATAAGATTTGATGAATGATATGCAATTAGTAAGCTGTGCGTTTGTCTTCTTATCTGCCTTTCTTCTGCGTGAATCAGTAAGTGGCCGCGGAAGATTAGACGGTTTTTTTATTTCTCTCATATCAGGCTCTCGCTGTTATGGATTCTTTTTTCTTGGTTTTAACCGAGAATATCGCCACCTGGGGTAAACAGCAATTATCTAGCGTGTCATAACTCTTAGAACTTTGAACCGATACTGCTTTCTCAACCCTATCCACTGCTTTTCTGCTAAGTTTGAGAGTAGGGCGGCAGGATGGCTGAGCTTTTACACCAACCAACAGGGGGTTGGCTTGCTTCCACGCTGATTGCTTCTCTGCGCGAGCTGCACGGCGCTTCTCTTGTGCATTCATGGTCATTCTCCTGTCAGTTAGCTTTG
>Ga0157366_1001242_pt1 | contig 10376 bp, 9 predicted proteins | sample AttbisABBM1_FD_113149 | JGI IMG/M metagenome (GOLD analysis project Ga0157366, IMG submission 113149) | Fungus gardens microbial communities from leaf cutter ant in Botucatu, State of São Paulo, Brazil - Atta bisphaerica ABBM1 | ecosystem: Host-associated > Fungi > Mycelium > Unclassified ...
ATCTTGTCACTTCTAACCCTAACCCTGATTCTAAAAATAGAATAAAGGAAAATAAATCAAAAAGAAAATCAAATAAGAAATGAAAAATGAAAAATATTAAGTCCACTTCTTTCGTTCTTGACAATTTGGTATGTTGCCATTGAACACTGGGGATTGAGTTCAATAAGAGTTTATCTTCATCAATTATCAGACTAGTGAACTACAGTATAACTACTAGTCTTATATATGAGTTCCTACTATAGGAAATGCTCAGGGTTTCAGTAGTATAGCCCCTATTACTCTAAGTGGAGGTTTCAGTATTGAGATACTGACAAGAGTATAGCTCTACCATAGGAGGTCAAGTCATATAGAAATATCTCTATCATAGAAGATGGAATACCTAGACAATGGCATTACTGCTGTGAAGTATATTACAAGTAAGGTGGCTGCTGTAGAAGGTGGGCTTTATTTGTTGACAAGGAATATTTGTTGACAAGGAATATACTGTGAAGATGTGTTTTCTAGACAAGTGGACTTGGCATATGACAAATTTAATGGTAATGTATTCTTCTTCATTGATAGTATTACATAGTTAAATTTTGTTTAAGATATTCTAATCTCTACTTTTCTTCTTATTTTGTACTATGTTTTTCTCCTTTCTTCTCTTCTCTTTCTCTTTCTCTCTTTCTATTCATGTAGTTTGCATTTATTGTAAGTAGTTATGAAGTAGCTACCATGGTCTGCCAATGTGCTCTATGTAATAAATTGCTGATTTAAAAAATAAATCAAGTACCAACATGTTATGTAGACAACTCTTAAAATCCAAACTTAGTACTAGATCTCATATTTCTTCATGCTAATACAGAAAAATTCAACAACCATTCCATTTTGCCCAATCTATAAAATCCATCTAACCACATTCATTTATCAGTCTATATCATTATTGAAGAGAAATTCATTCAAGAGAAAAAACTAACTATTATCAAGAATAGTAAGAAAGAAGAAGAATTTGTTAACAATCTAAGAAATAAGATAAGCTGTATGAAAATATCTAACATTCACAATTGCAAGAAGTTGAAAGAAGTAACTCAAAAGTTTGCTTTCATTATAGAGAAACTTTGGTATAAATATTCTAAATATGTTAATATTACTAAACATTCTAAAGCATAGTAGAATAAAGAATGTAATAGAGACTTAGTTGCATATCAAACATCCAGAAAAAGAACAGACTGAATTAAATACAAGAAAATAGTCAAAATGGCTAAATGATTATTCTTCAATAACAGAATTCAAGAAATTGTGTTAACTAACAAAAAACTATAAGATCTGATGAACTAGGTCAAGAAATGTAAGTTACCTACTACTAAAGCCATTAAAGACAAACTATGTTACAAAATTTATTCAGCTTGTATCTTCACAACCAGTAAACTAATTTTTATAAATCAAATTATACTGAAAAGCCACAAATAATGGCTATCTGCAAATATATGGGATGTATAAAAGTGATAACAGATTACTAAGATATCAAACCATTAGTAACTACAAGTTTCATTGGCTATTATCTCAGGAACAACTAAACAAATTCCCATAATCAAAGTTGCATTGAAAAGTGCTTATCAAACTGTTTCTAATATATTATACATCATATGAAGATCAGTATTTATAAAGATACAAGCATATCAATGTAGTAATATAATTAGTTACTTTCTAAAATTAGCCTGACATCTGCTATAACAGATGACAGTCCCACCAGATATGAGTTTTGATTATGTGATGGAAATAGCTTGTATATAGATCATCATTATTTTGTATAAATACTTTTGTATCTGAGAATTAGACTTCAGACTTAATAATATTATTTATCATTATTTATCATCAATAATTGTCAATCATTATCCCTTATTATTATTAACATCTGTATTGATCTTAATCATTATTGTCATTATCATTGAACTTCTGAGTTACTTCTAAATCTCTGAGAGTACATCCAAGATTCAGATATCATAAATAAGTGAGTAGTTCATTTTATAATAGACTGATAAGTCTCCAACTTTTGGATAAAATTCCATCACATTAAAAGGCTAAATAGCCTTTATTTTCCAAAGCAGAATTTATTGAAGCTATTAACAAATGCTGTAACTCTAGGTTCTAATTGAATCTCTTGGAGTTATCTTAAAGTATTGGTCAACCATGATAAATGTCTTAATAACATTATTAATATAGCAAATTCTTGCATTGATCTTGAATACTAGCTCTCTCATTTCAAGAAGTTAATGTCAATTATCATTCCAAAGCTAAATAAGCCTTTCTACAATACTCCAAAAACATTCCAGCCTATTGTTCTTCTTAACATTTTAGAAAAACTCATTGAAAAAATCATAAGTGTTAGATTTCAAGTTTATTCTGTCACTTCAAACTTTATTTATCCAAGTCAAATAGGTAGTATTCAACAATGATCAACTATAGATACAGGTATTTATCTAACTTATCTTATACATATGAGATGAGCAAAGAGTCTTTATACAAGCACTCTAGCTTTTAATATTGCTCAGTTTTTCTCTTTGTTAAACCATCAACTTCTTCTAAAAATTTTAAGCAAAGCCAGTTTTGACTCCTGAATTTCTCTTTTCTTTTCTAGTTATATAATAAACAGACATACTCAATATATGTAGAACCAATTCATTTCTTCATTCTTTAAAGCTGATATAGATGTAGGTCAAGGGTCTGCCCTTTCTCCAATTCTTTCTGCTCTTTACATTGCATCTATCTTTCATATTTTTGAAAAAAGATTAAATATTTTTTATCTTTTATTCAAACTTCAATTCTTTCTTTTGTTAATGATAGTCTTTTATCTCTCAAGAAAAAAACTATGAAAAATCAAATGCAAATCTTTTTTGTAGTTATAACATCATTTTCTCTTTATTTAATCAGTTTGGTTCAGTTATCAAACATAAAAAATAGAAGGTCTTTCATTTTTCAAGATTAATGAACATTTCTCATATTCCTCTCTTGAATTTTTAACATCTAGGAAACTCCATTCTTGTCAGAGTTGTAAGAAGAGGACTTAGGTCTTTTTCTCATTTTCTTTCTATTTTCTATTTTCTATTTCTATTCTTCTATTTTCTACTTTTAGCACCTGGGGTTAGGGTTAGTGACAACATAGACCACATTGCACAGAAAAGATTCTAGAAGGATGACATCATACCATGTGTAAACCTCATGGCTAATGCCTGGTCATTTAGGGTAGGCTAGAAATAGCTAGCACAGACCATGAGGATTCAGTATATAAAGGTAGACTATTCTGTACAGAAGTTCTCCATTGAGTTCTCTTGTGTTACCCCAATATAAGGTTACCTCATAATCTAACTCTAAGGGTTTTGAGTTATAACAATTCTCCATTCTAAAAACATCTAGCAATATCTAGGTTTCTTCTTTGACAAGAAACTCACTTTTTGCCAGTATATACACTACTATACCAATAAGGCTCTTTCTATGATTAAGGACATGAATATGTTGGGTAATTTAAGTAGAGGTTTATCTCCAATCCACAAATGACTACTTTACAGAACATGTGTCCTCCCCATCATGTTATATGTGTTTTAGCTTTGATACTTCAAAAGAGTACCTTTATATCAGTCCCTCAAAGAGTTAAAGAAAATACAGAGAAAAACAGTGTTATAGATTACAGGAACATTCTGCATGTCACCAACTTAGGGAGTTGAGGCCATAGCAGATCTTATTCCTATTCATTTTCACCTCAACAAAATCATTGGGCAATATCATCTATAAATGGTATCTTTCCCTAAATAACATGCAATCAATACTCTTATAGATAAACATCATTCCAAAAAGGCCTTACTACATTGTATGGCCACATCTCATCTCATAATTAAACAATGGTTAAAAGTCAAGAGCCCTATAATGGACATTAACAATTGTCTAAACAAAGTCTTATCTTTTTTTGATAGTTTAAATAAAGAACTCTCTCCAGGTTTTCATTTAGTAGATACTTTTTTAGACTGTTTTTCTTTTGTCTCAGTTAACTGAAAAAACCCTGATGCATTAACTTTTCATTGCAACAGACTTAAAGATATCCATAAGGAGTCACTCATGAATCAAGACATAATGCTTATCATTATGGACACTAGTGTCAAGAACAATGTAGCTACCTTGATCTCTCATATTTGTAGAGGTTAGGAAATCATCACCAAATTAGTTTATCACACCATGAATGCTACTTCTATAAAAGCAAAATTCTTTACCACAAGATGTGGGATAAATCATGCAGTCCAATTACAGGACATCAGTTGCATCATCATTATTACTGATGCTATCCCAGCTGCTAAACAGATCTTTAACATATCCATTCACCTATACCAACTGCACTCTATTGCTATATCCAAAGACTTTTTCAACAGGAACCCTAATAATTCAATTGCATTTTGGGATTGTCCTAATACCATTAAGTGATCTCTGCATCTATTAGTAGATAAAGAGTCAAAACATCTAAGGATTGATCTCATTCTACTGAGCAAAACATCTTGGGAGTTGAGCAAGAAAGAATGTAATACTATCATCGATAAATGGCAAATGTATTTCCAAGCCTCTGAATATAAAGAAAGAAATTTCCTTGAATTAAACAGTGATGATCATCAACCTATTTGTCCAACATATTCCAAAGGTGGTGCTTGACTAAAGCATTTCAGCCTGTCAAACTCAATGTGTGTGCACATTACAAGATTAATCACGAATCATGCTCCCATTGGAGAATATAGGCTTATGTTCTTCCCTAAAGAACTCTTTGTATGTATGTGTGGAGATTATCCTATTGAGATGAGAAGGCACATCTTATTTAATTGTGTACAATATAAAAAGTCTTGGAATCCTAAGAGGAAATCCCTCAAGGATATTCTAGAGTTCAATCCTGGAGTGTTCTGCTTCCAGGAAAGCATCAATTAAGGCTTTCTATCCTTTTCTTTTCTTTCACTTTTTCTTTTTTCCTTTTCTTTTATTTTTCTCTGTTCATTTTTATTTTATTTTTATTTTTGTCTTTAAATAAGTAATTATGTAACGTAATTACTACAGTCTACCATTGCATCCTGTGTAATAAATTGTTGATTTTTTAAAAAAAGTATGGAAGACACTTCAAAACTCTAGGATTTAGGAAATCCCAAGTGTCATTGTACACTAGTACATATTTCATTCCAATCTGGCAAAACACAGGTGTCATGATGACCTTAGATCAGCTAAGAGCTATCATGAATGAAGAAATACAATTATGTCATGACAGCACCAGAGGGCAGAAGAGCAGAAGAGAGCAGTTGACGGAAGACGGCTGAGGTTACAGAGAATCTCGGATAGGATGCGGAAGGCAGAAGAGTGGACAGAAAAAGTAATGCAATCCAATAGAGTATGACATACTGACAACTCACTGAACTCACCAATGTTTCAAATCTAGATTTGATAGCAATAGCTATCCTCACCTTAAGCAGTTCACACTCCTAGATTATCCTTTTCTATGGCCTGTGTAGGTGGCAAGAAACTGACGAAAATGAAAAAGTGAGAATATAATCTATTTGTACCCTCATCTCTTAATCCTAGCTCCTCTATGACAAGCTCGTTCATGTTCATTCATGTCGCAAGAACCATTGGCAATCACAGTGCCAGACTCTGGGACTAGTATTAGCACATGCCATTCCCATGCCAGTGTACGTGGACGGGGTATAAACTGATCAGGCTATTTGATAGCAAGAGCAAACGATAGGGGTAATCAAAGCCATACTATGTTAGGATACCTGTTGCTCGCTAGTAATAATTCAGTTTCTCGTGAAAAGTCAGAATAATAAGGATCACATACAGAAATCGTATACATGCTTGAATACTGTCCATCTGCTGTTTTAATGTCCCAAGGTACGCTAAATTCTGTGCCTTCTCAGTTCCTGCAATTGGAGGAGCTGCAAAGTCTAGTAGAAAATCGGAAACGTCGGCAGGTGATTCATGTGCTCGTTCATGAAGGCTGATACTGGAATCGAGGTCGAGATTGATCTCGCCCAGGGGGTCGAGTGGTATTGGGGTAGTGTAGTCAAAAAGAAGCTCTAAAGATTCCTGATCGGTACACGTTGTGTCTTCGAAAGGGTCAGATATTGATGCAAGATGTCGCTCGGTAGGAGATACCGCGTCAGTTGAATCTCCAAACAAAGTTGAGTAGGGAAAATCTGCAAGTGACGAATCAATCTATCACTATTTCTGTATGACGTCAAAAGCGGACCTATTCCAACGTCTGCGTGCACAGGCGCACTCGGGGCGTACATACACATAGGGTCCAGTAAGTCCAAATCAGTCGATAGCATGTTCACAGGTCGATAGCATGTAGCAGGGCTAGGGAAATCAAAAGAAAACCCCGGAACATTGGCAGAGGGCGGTGTCTGGTTCACCGGAGATAGTAGGGGATGAGACTGGGAAACCGAGTGCGGTCTAGTTCGGGTGACGTTTGGAAACTCAGTCGGCAGGTCTTCGGTCAGGGCATCGTGGGGGATATTTTGCAGAATATCGGGGCCAGCGCAGCGAGGGGTAGACACTGCATGTGAACCACAGATTTTGGGCCCGATAGACGGACGCTTATAGAAATCCCCTGGCTGAGAATGCAAACCGCCTGGTTCAGGGCTCTGGAGTGCTACATGAGATCCCTGACTACCGACATTCGGAGACGACTGCGTAGGAGTGGGCTCCGGGGTGTTATTTGATATATCTGACTGGGACGCAGCAGGAGATGGCAAGTGGGGACGAGGAATCACAACAATAGACTCTTCCACTCTGTCAAAAGTTGTCAGCGATAATACTAAGGCGTTTGGTAAGAAGCTTACCTCGCTCGTTTGTGGGATACTTCGGTAGTTGCCTCATCATCTACACAAAACTGGGATCTCAAGCGTTTGCGGATGTTATCTCTGGGCGTTCCTTGTCGTGAAACAGGGGAGGGGGGAAGAGTCCTTGAAGACACCGGAGCGAGATTTGCACGAAGATCTTTGTGATCACATCAGAAACGTCAGGAAAGATGCCGAATGATTATCCCAAACCTCTGGATGTCGTAACTAACTTGAAGCATTCGAATGGAACTACGAATAACTCTCGGACACGAATCTCCATGTCAACAAAGGCCTGAGCAAGCATAGGATCACATGATTTATCCTTATGTCCGAAAAACCTTGTCGCTTTTTCAACAGTGTCGACACGTTTATTGCTGAAGAATTTCTTGCGTATGCTATTCCAACCAATTCGTTTTCTAGCCTCCGTAAACCATGCGTCTAGGTCTTTGCGACTCCAGTTTGCCCTCCGAGAGATTTCGTCACGAGTCGACTGGGGAGGATAGGGATTGTGATAGTTGTGTGCAAGCCATTCTGCGGCTAATGATACATCCCGCCTACTGGATGGAGTACTCTGATGAGAGAAGAGGGTAGTTGGTGAGCTTTGCCACTTCGAAAAGATGTTATCCAAATCCCTCCGAAAGGCAGCGTCTATAGCATCGACGTCTTCGTGAAATTGAATCATTGCACGAGAGAGCTCCCCCAGTAATAGGGAAGTCTGCTGAAATTGAATGATGGTGCCCTCGTCAACGAGATTCTGCGAGATTGCGGACTGGATTTCCTGCGAGAGAGTGGCCCACAGGCACTGGAATGTTTTCAGCTCCTCGGCATCTGATGACGATCTAAAAAACTGAGTTTCAACTTCGAGGAGCTGGGTTTTGTAGTCAAGCATAGCAAGCATAGTGAGAGCGCAGAACAAGTACTTGTGACAAACAAATGCTGGCCGTTGAGAAACAATGACAATAGGATGATTGGCTTTATTTACCTATTTCTTCTTCCTTCCTCTTTGTTATGCAGCCCTCCAACATCAGCGAGCGATTTCTGCTCCTGCAAAAAATCCGATACACCAGTGTTGCAATGTCCCGAATAGCTGCATATGCAGATTTCAATACCCCAGGCTGTTCAGTTATTATTCCCGTTCTGCCTCACCCGCCAAATATTCTTCCAGAGCTTGAAGCCACCGGGGCGCCTGCTTCAATCATCTCGCGCGAACTTCTCACTTTTAAAGAGAGGTGTTTGGTTCTTCGACAACAGGCTGAGATATCTATGCACAAGATTGCTCGCATGCCAAGTTTACCGTCATCTGAGCGTTCTTCGGACTTATTGTCCAGCCGGTCCATCCTGGTTCTGAGGGAGACATATTTGGCACAGGTGGAAGGACTTAGGGCTTCCACGGTCAATCGACTATCTCATTGTTCGACCCGAAAAAGGGCAATCTTCAATGTAGGTGTTTGTTCGACACGTTCTTTTCTCCTCTCAAGCTTGTCCCAACTTAGAAGTTCAAGCCCATACTCGAAAAGTATTTTGATGATAATCCATTCCCCTCGTCGGTGGATCGCCACGTCTTGGCAAGGCAAACTTCAATGACTCCTCGCCAAGTTGAGGTTTGGGTAAGAGAGGTTTTGACATCATATGATGTCAAAATGTGAACTCAAAGTAGTCCAGTTTCAGAATTGTCGCAAGCGAGCTAGAAAGGAGGGTCGTGTTATCAAACGACGCTCGTTCGTAACAAATTCTGACCATCTTGCGCTGGAAAATCTTGATCGGTCTTGCTTTTCCTCGACCCCTCGTAGGTCTCGTAATTCCTCCACCTCGCCATCTCTTATCAGATCTAATGGCGGTTGCTCAAAGAACCGTGATGATTGCACCCTACCAGCTGCGTCCGCATTACACTGGGCCTCAAAAACACCTCTGGATATCATTCAGACTCCTTCCCCACCTCACGCTTTCCCTACGCCATACTCTCCGAAGGACGAAATCTTCCCATACCAGCCAGAGTATTCTGAATTCGAGTGGTATCGGAAATGCACGATAAACAGGTCGCCTCGGATAGGAGAGAAACTTGTTGACGTGGAAACCCTTCAACTTAACTTTCAGCGGCAACTCAACTTGTTTGAAATACCTGAAGTCAAATCCCTCAAACGTAAGCATTCGGATGACGAGACATCTTCAAACTATGCCTTCTATGCTGTCTACCCTCAACTTGAATCTGGCACCTCAACTTTTTGTTCCATGTCGCCCGTGGACACCAGTACTCGCCGTCATAAAAGACGATTAGTTCGTAACTCCAGGTGTCCTTCACCCAGCCCTAGACTCTTTCACAGCTTGAATATGGGTTGACACGCTCCCCCGTCCTCTTCCTCTAATTCTGAATCAGCGCTCTTATTTATAGCACGTTCTCCAGTCAGCGTCTGAGTTGGCAAACATCGAAGTTCGTGCAGCCCAGGTACTCTAGAACGATGAATTATATTGTTTTCAATCTCAATCTCCCCTTCTTAGTGGAGCAACTTTGTATCGTATTCGGTGGACGTAATATTTCGAGTGTGCAACTGTAATACTATCGAAATACATCAGGCACACCTCAGAAGGTGACAATCACAGTGTTTAACCGGTCATTTTTACGTTGCCTTGTACACTTTACCATATCTCGACATATTGACTTTCTACACTCAAAGATTAAGATACTCAAGTATGTATTAGCACAATATGCATGGAAGGAGAACAAACATGAAAGAAATAAAACATGAAATTCAGCTCATTCAGACATATCTAGACATTATTATTGTTACAAAACCCTGAAGTCCAGTAATGGGAACAATAAGGTCTATTAGTGCATCAACTACAGAGTAAGTTATGGCTACTGCTACTGCAAAGACAATGAACTCATGTCAGAACTAGTTAAGAATAGGGAAAATAAGAGTGTTGTAATGTTACCATTATCCACCTCCTAAGGTCATGCATTTGTCACATTACTGAAAGACTTTCCTGGAATTCTAATTATCAGTATTCAGGGTGCTTCAGAATATACTTTGTGGAAATTGTTGGAAGGAACCCAATAGCAGCAACATGCAGTGTGGACAACTGGGGGCTTATGTCTCAACTCTACTGGGGTTATAACAAGCATACCCAGGTTTTCCCTGTTGTTAACAATGACTAGTCTACCTTTATATACTACAATAATATGTATGTATGTCATATGCAAGTCCACCTGTCCAGAAATTACATCCCTGTGGTGAAATCATCTCCAAAACATACAAGCCCACCTTTCTTGCAACACATCTTATGGCGGTACTGCAACCATCCAGGTATTCCATCTTCCACAGCAGAGATACTCCTATTCAACTCGATCTTCCATGATGGAGTTACTCCTGTCAGTGTCTCAACACTGAAACCTCCACTCGGGGTAATAGGGGTTTTACCACTAAAACTCCAAGCATCTCCTATACTATCCATTTGTATATAAGACTAGTAGTTACACTGTAATTCACTAGTCTGATAATCAACAAAGATAACTCTTATTGAACTCAATCTCCAGTG
>Ga0157366_1001243_pt1 | contig 10374 bp, 10 predicted proteins | sample AttbisABBM1_FD_113149 | JGI IMG/M metagenome (GOLD analysis project Ga0157366, IMG submission 113149) | Fungus gardens microbial communities from leaf cutter ant in Botucatu, State of São Paulo, Brazil - Atta bisphaerica ABBM1 | ecosystem: Host-associated > Fungi > Mycelium > Unclassified ...
AGCGTTGCAGTAAGATGCACGCCGTTCCCTAGAGGAACACAGTCGGGGCGTAGCGCAGCCTGGTAGCGCACTTGCATGGGGTGCAAGGGGTCGAGTGTTCGAATCACTCCGTCCCGACCAAATCTGAAAAACCCGGCCACTGAAAGGTGGCCGGGTTTTTTTATGTCCAGCGGATTTGATTTGCTCTGAATTTCGCTTTAGCGCTGAATTAGGGTCCAGCAAGAGAAAATAGTGTTGTCAGTGCCTCTAAGTAAATGGCCGCGATGTCGGAGACTCACGTGTACTTGGATTCCGGCAACGCAAGCGAGGGAAATACACTAGGTATTTCGAGGAACTCGCATCGGACCTACCCTGGTCGATGTCCTTTATCGACCGCTGATGCCAAGGAATACCTAGGGCCGGGTTTGGATCCCTTGACCATCACCCGCGAGTGAATTAGCCCGGGAAATGCCTCGCATAATGCTCTCGCAACGCTCGAATAAAGTCCGTCGCCAATGGCGTCTGGTCCGATCCCTCCGGGGCAACCACGTAAACCGGAAACAAAAGCTCGGGCTCGAAGCGATGGACGGTAATGCCCTTGTGCAGAAAATCCTGAGCGACATTCGGGCTCATGAGGGCGGCGCCCATGCCGGCGGCGACCATCTCGCAGGTGATCGAGCTGTATTGGCCTTCCACGGCGAGTTTACGCTCGACGCCGGCCTGCTCGAAGACTCTGTCCATCTGCTCGCGGGTGCCGTCGCCATGGCAGAGGGAGACGAAGTTCTCGCCGTGGAGATCCTGCGCCCTGATAACCTCCCGTGACGCTAGGCGATGGCCTGGCGGTAGGACGCAGACGGCGCGGAGCCTGGTGATGAGCAGCGTTTCCAGAGGACCGGCGTCGCTGGGCTGGACCACTACGCCCAGATCGCAGAATTGAGACTGCACCCACTGCACCACGGTGGGCGAGGCGTTCATGTGCAGGGAGACGGTCAGCTCTGGACGGGTCGCGACGAAGTCCTTGATGACGTGGGGGATGAGCGTGAGGCCGGTCGAGGGTACCGCCGCGATACGCAGGCGACCGGTACCCAGATTACGGATGTTCTTGGCCGACTGGCGCAGGCTGTCCAGCCCCACATAGGCCCGTTCCACTTCCTGGAAGAAGGCGCTGCCTTCCTTCGTGGGTATCAGCCGTACGCCCGCGCGCTCGAACAGTTTGAGTCCGGTGCTCAGCTCCAGCTGTGCGATCAGTCTGCTGACGTTGGGCTGCGAGGTATGCAGGGCTTCGGCGGCCGCGGTCATGGAGCCTAGACGCATCACGCTGCGGAAGGCTTCGATCTGTCTGAGATTCAACAGAGCTCTCCATATCAAATATGAATACTTAACCCGTACCTTCGTATTTGACCCTATGGGTTTAGGCTGACAATACTCGGTCACAAGCCAAATGGCCCCATAAAAAGAAAGCGTTTCCGAATGGCGGTTACCGCGATGTCCTCGGAGGCGGATGCCTGGATCTTCCGGTCGTGTCCTCACGACGTTCTCGATCTGCCGCAACGCAAAAAAGGGAGCATTGCCCGTGACCAGTCCGTATCTCGTCCGTACCTCATCCATCTCCTTGCGTCAGGGGTTGTCCGCGCTGCTGTTGGCCGCAGCGGGCGCTGGCATGACGCTTCCCGCTCACGCCGAAACGACGCTGTATGTCGCAGGCGTCGGCGGCTCCACCGAGCAGATGTACAAGACCCGTGTCATTCCCGCCTTCGAGAAGGCGCATGGGGTCAAGGTCGTGTATGTGTCGGGCAACTCGACTGAAACGCTGGCCAAGCTGCAGGCGCAGAAAGGACGGCAGCAGATCAACGTCGCCATGATGGACGACGGCCCCATGTACCAGGCACTGCAGCTCGGGTTCTGCGAAAAGCTCACGGATGCGCCTGTCTACCAGGACCTGTATCCCCTGGCGCGCCTGAGTCTCGAGGCCACGGCAGTGGGTATGGTCGCCACGGGGATCGGCTACAACGAAGAAGCCTTCAAGAAGCGCGGTTGGGCGGCTCCGACGTCCTGGACCGATCTTGAAGATCCGAAATATCGGCAACTGCTGGGCATGCCGCCGATCACCAATACCTACGGACTGCATTCGCTGATCGAGATGGCGCGGCTGAATGGCGGCGGCGAAAAAGACATTGATCCGGGCTTTGCGGTGTTCGAGAAAAAGATTGCGCCCAATGTACTGGCCTGGGTCAGTGCACCGGGCGAGATGGACGGGATGATGCAGAACGGTGATGTGGTCATGGCGGTGTACGGCAGTGGCCGGGCGGTGGCGCTGCAAAACACCGGCTTTCCGCTCAAGTTCATCTATCCGAAAGAGGGGGCCGTAGCGCTCCAGGTCGCCGCCTGCTCCGTCACGCCGAATGCGCAGTCCGAGCTCTCCCAGCAATTCATTCAGTACGTGCTGTCGCCGGAAATCCAGAAGATCCAGTCCGAAAGTAACGGCTTTGCGCCGGTGAATCGCACCGTGGAGCTGCCGCCAGAACTGGCTGCCCGTATGCCTTACGGACAGGAAAAGGTCGACAGCCTGCTCAAGGTCGATTGGGACAGCATCAACCAGAAGCGTTCCGAGTGGACGACGCGCTGGAACAGGACCATCGAGCGATAGAGGGCGTACAGGCCAGACGGCGATGAAATGACACCGGGATTGCGGCTGGAGAGGAGGGCGCCTTCGGGCTACTTATCTACCCGCCACAGCGCCAAGCCCTGAATCCATTTCACCATCGTCCGGTTCCGACTCGCTCAATGATCGAGTGGCTGGTTTTTCCCTAGGAACCGGTCGCTCCCACCTCCCTTGGACGAACAGTGATCACGCCCTCGTGATCGCCGGAGGCATGCCCATGGCTTTCCTGATCCTCGACGGCCTCGTCAAAACCTATGGTGACTTCACCGCCATCGCCGGGCTCGACCTGGCAGTGGAGAAAGGCGAATTTCTCTCCCTGCTCGGCCCTTCGGGGTGCGGCAAGACCACGACCCTGCAGAGCGTTGCCGGCTTCGTACAGCCCACAGCCGGACGCATCGTGCTGGACGGGCGAGACATCACCCATGTCCGGCCGGAGAAGCGCGGACTGGGAATGGTGTTCCAGAGCTATGCGCTGTTCCCCCACATGACCGTGGCCGAGAACGTCAGCTTCGGCCTGGAGATGCGCGGCGTGGCGCGTGGCGACAGGGCGGGGCGGGTGAAATCGGCACTCGACATGGTACGGCTGCAGGGCCTGGGCGAGCGTTATCCCAAGGCCCTGTCCGGCGGGCAACGCCAGCGGGTGGCCATCGCCCGTGCGCTGGCGATTCGCCCGGACCTGTTGCTGCTGGACGAGCCGATGTCGAACCTCGACGCCAAGTTGCGCGAAGACATGCACATCGAGTTGCGCGCCATCCAGCGCGACCTGGGTATCACCACCATCCTGGTCACCCATGACCAGGTGGAGGCGATGACCATGAGCGACCGTATCGCGGTGATGCACGGCGGGCGCATCGTGCAGATCGGTTCGCCGTTCGAGACCTATGAGCGGCCCCAATCCCCCTTCGCCTCGAGCTTCCTGGGCAAGACCAATGCCTTCCCTGGGGCCGTCCAGACCCGCAAGCCGCGCTGCTACGAGGTCAAGGTCGACGGCCTGATGCTGCATATCCCTCATGAGGGGCATCAGTTCGACGGCGATGTAAACGTCTACCTGCGGCCGGAAAAGATCCGCCTGGCCGAGCCGGCCGAAGCGCGCTTGCGCGGCACGGTGCGCATGCGGGTGTTCCTCGGCAACCTCTGGCTGATCGGCGTCGAGAGCCCCCTGGGACCGGTGAACCTGATGCAGCCGAACCTCGGCGCGCCGCCGCCGCTGGAAGGGTCTGAGGTGGGCCTGACCTGGCTGGACGATGACCTGCGCCTGCTCGGCCGGGAGGTGTCCCATGGCCACCTATGATGCCGAGCGCGTCGGCAGTGCCCCCTGGCTGCTGACTGGCCCTGCGCTTCTCGTGTTCCTGACCCTGCTGGCGGCGCCGCTGGTGCTCACCGCTATGCTGTCGTTGAACCTGTTCAGTGACACCAAGGGCGTCATTCCCGTGTATTCGCTCGCCAACTACCTGGAGGTGTTCGGCGACGACTATTTCCACGAGATCTTCCTGCGTACCGGAGGAATGGCGCTCGCCGTGACCATCTGCTCGGTCCTGATCGGCGTACCGGAGACGCTCATCATCGCCCGGATGCGGGCGCCCTGGCGATCGCTGTTCCTGCTCGTGGTGCTCGGTCCGCTGCTCATCTCGGTCGTGGTGCGCACCCTGGGGTGGGCCATCCTGCTGGGCAACAATGGCCTGATCAACCAGGCGTTGCAGGCGCTGGGCATCATCGATTTTCCGATCCGCATGATGTTTACCCAGTTCGGCGTGGTGCTGGCGCTGACGCATGTGCTGGTGCCCTTCATGGTGATCGCCGTCTGGGCCAGCCTGCAAAAGCTCGATCTGCAGGTAGAGCAGGCCGGCCTGTCGCTGGGCGCTTCGCGGATGACGACCTTCAGGCGGGTGGTGCTGCCGCAGATCGTGCCGGGAATCCTCTCGGGCTCGATCATCGTCTTCGCCCTGGCGGCCTCGGCCTTCGCCACCCCCGCGATCATCGGCGGGCGACGCCTCAAGGTGGTCGCCACGGCTGCCTACGACGAATTCCTCGGCTCGCTGAACTGGCCGCTGGGCGCCGCCATAGCCGTTCTGCTGCTGATCGCCAACCTGGTGATCGTGGTGGGCTGCAGCCGGCTGGCCGAGCGCCGTTTCAAACACGTCTTCGAGTGATCGCCATGTACCGGAACGGTTTCTTCTCCCTTGCCTTTCATACGCTCTTCATCGCCTTCATCGTCGCGCCGCTGGTGGTGGTGATGGCGGTGTCCTTTACCGGCGAAGGCTTCATCTCGCTGCCCTCCGGTGGCCTGTCGCTGCGCTGGTTCCAGGCACTGTGGGCCAATCAGGAAATGGTCGATGCCTTCTGGCTGTCGCTCAAGCTGGGCCTGGTGTCGGCGACGGTCGCCACCCTGCTAGCGGTCCCCGCGGCGCTGGCCATCAGTCGCTACGACTTTCCCGGCCGCGGGGCGATCACGGGCTTCCTGATGTCGCCGCTGATGATTCCCTCGGTGGTGCTGGGGATCGCCTTCCTGCGCTTCTTTTCCCTCGCCCAGGTGGGCGGCTCGCTGTGGGCCCTGAGCATCACCCACGTCATCGTCGTGCTGCCCTATGCCTTGCGGCTGACCCTGGCGTCCACCATCGGCCTCGAGCGCGATGCGGAGCACGCGGCGCTGTCCCTGGGCGCCAATCGGCTGCAGACCTTCTGGCGGGTGATCCTGCCGCGGATCCGCACCGGCGTGGTGGGTGGCTGGCTCCTCGCCTTCATCCAGAGTTTCGACGAGCTGACCATGACGGTCTTCGTCGCCACGCCAGGCACCACGACCCTGCCGGTCGCCATGTACAACCAGATCGCCCAGACCATCGATCCCCTGATCACGGCGGCCTCTACGGTGCTGATCCTGGGAACCCTGGCGGTGATGCTGCTGCTGGATCGGCTCGTTGGCCTGGATCGCGTGCTGATCGGAGAGAAGCAATGAACGATAGCAGCATACCCACCTCGGCAGAGGTCATCGTGGTTGGCGGTGGATTGGTCGGCATGGCGGTCGCCTATGGCCTGGCAAAGGCCGGTACCAAGACGCTGGTGCTCGACCAGGGCGATGACGCCTTCCGCGCCTCGCGGGGCAACTTCGGCCTGGTCTGGGTGCAGGGCAAGGGCTTCGACCGCCTCGAATATTCCCGCTGGACAAGGTCCTCCGCGCTGGCCTGGGCCGGGCTGGCCGAAGGCCTGCTGCAGGAGACGGATGTCGATGTCCGCCTGAAGCAGCCCGGCGGTTTTCACATGTGCTTTTCCGACCAGGAATTGGCGGAGCGCCAGGCGCGGCTGGCCGGTATGCAGGCGGGCCTGGGTGATTACCCCTTCGAGATGCTCGACCGAGCAGATCTGCGGGCACGCTTGCCCGGTATCGGTCCGAAGGTCGTCGGGGCGAGCTACACGCCCATGGATGGCCACGTGAATCCGCTCAAGCTGCTGCGCGCTCTGTACGCCGGGGCGCGGCACCACGGGGCGACGATACTGGGGCGGATGTCGGTCGAGCGGATCGATTCCGCGCCGGGCGAATTCGCCGTGGTCACGCCGGGGCAGCTCTTCACCGCGCCGCGCCTGGTGCTGGCGGCAGGCCTGGGCAATCGAGCGCTGGGGGAGCAGGTCGGGCTGCATGCGCCGGTCGCGCCGAATCGGGGGCAGGTATTGGTCAGTGAGCGGGTTCGCCCCTTCCTCGACTACCCGACGATCAATGTGCGCCAGACCGACGAGGGCAGCGTGCAGCTCGGCGATTCCATGGAGGAGGTCGGCTTCAACGACCTGACCACTACCGACGTGCTCGCCCGGATCGCCCAGCGCGGCGTCAACACCTTTCCGCTGCTGGCTGATGTACGCCTGGTGCGCGCCTGGGGCGCCTTGCGCGTCATGAGCCCGGACGGCTATCCGATCTATCAGGAGTCCGCTTCGCATCCCGGTGCCTTCGTCGTCACTTGCCACAGCGGCGTGACCCTGGCCGCGGCGCACGCGACCCGGATCGCGCCCTGGGTCCGCGGCGGTGTTCAGCCGGAAGAGCTGGCGGTGTTCGCTGGCGAACGTTTTCTTACGGGGGAGGTGTTTTCCCATGCCCACTGATTCCTTGTTTCGCCGCATCGATGCCGAAGGCGGCCGCCTCATCACCCTGACCTTCGATGACCAGGCCTTCCAGGTACCGAGCGGTCTCACGGTTGCCGCCGCCTTGCTGCTGGCCGGCGTACGGCAGTTCCGCACCTCGCCGGTGGGCGGTGAAGCCCGTGCACCCTATTGCATGATGGGCGTGTGCTTCGAATGCCTGGTTGAGATCGACGGGGTGCCGAGTCGCCAGAGCTGCCTGATCGAGGCGGCCGACGGCATGCGTATCCGTTCGCAGCAGGGCGCCCGGGAGCTGCCCTTCACCGCTGCCGAACCCGTGGTGATGGAGGTGCAGCCATGAATCTCGAACCTGTGGACGTCGTCGTCATCGGCGCGGGCCCGGCCGGCATGGCCGGGGCCCGCACCCTGGCGGACCTGGGACTCTCCGTCGTGCTGCTGGATGAGCAGTCGGCGGTGGGCGGACAGATCTATCGCGGTATCGACAGCGCCTCAGCGGCACGGCGTACGCTGCTCGGGCCGGATTATGCGGCTGGCGCCGACTTGGCGAATGCGGTGAAGAGCACGACCGTGCGCCTTGAGACGGGTGCCTCCGTCTGGCAGATCACCCGCGAGCGTCAGGTGCACTATCTCAAGAACGGACAGGTACGTTCCTTCGCCGCCAGGGCCGTGCTGCTGGCGACCGGTGCGATGGAGCGACCCTTTCCCATTCCCGGCTGGACCCTGCCCGGTGTGATGACCGCCGGAGCCGCGCAGATCCTGCTCAAGACCGCTGGCATCGGTCCGCAGGGACCGGTGGTGCTGGCCGGGTGCGGACCGCTGCTATACCTGCTCGGCTGGCAATACCTGCGGGCGGGTATACCCATTGGGGGCCTGGTGGACACCAGTCGACGTGAGGATTACTGGCGCGCCCGTGGGCACCTGCTGGCGGCGCTGCGGGCCTGGCCCTATCTGCGCAAGGGCGTCTCGCTGCTGCGCGCCCTGCGCAAAGGAGAGGTCCCGCACTACACCGGTGCCGAACAACTCCAGGTCGAGGGGGAAGGGCAGGCGCAGGCGCTTCGCTTCGTCGTCGATGGGCAGTCGCATCGCTTGCCGGCCAGCACCGTGCTGCTGCACCAGGGTGTGGTGCCGAACATCCAGTTCACCCAGGCGCTCAGGGCCCAGCATCGTTGGGATGACGCGCAGCTGTGCTTCGTCCCGGAAGTCGATCAGTGGGGCGCGCTCGACGTGCCCTTCATCTCGGTGGCCGGCGATGGCGCGGGCATCGGTGGTGCCCAGGCGGCCGCGCTGCAAGGACAACTCTCGGCACTGGGGCTGGCGCGTAGTCTTGGCCAGATCACCCCGGCGCAGCGCGATGCCCAGGCCGCTCCCTTGCGTGCGGAGCTGGAGCGCAACCTGCGTATCCGCCCCTTCCTCGATGCCCTGTATCGCCCGCGCGAGGAGAACCGGATTCCCGCGCGTGACGACGTCACCATCTGCCGCTGCGAAGAGGTAACGGCGGGCGACGTCCGGCGCTTCGTCGAGCTGGGCTGCAGCGGGCCCAATCAGGCGAAATCCTTCGGTCGCTGCGGCATGGGTCCCTGTCAGGGACGCATGTGCGGACTGACCGTCACCGAGATCATCGCCAAGTCCCGCGGACTCACGCCCGACGAGGTGGGCTACTACCGCATTCGGCCACCGATCAAACCCATCACCCTGGGAGAACTCGCCAGTGGCTGACAGGACGGCGGACGTGATCGTCATTGGCGCCGGGCTGCATGGGTTGAGCACGGCCTGGCATCTCGCGCAGCGCGGCGTGCGGGTGGTCGTGCTCGAAGCCGACTATGCCGGGCGACATGCCTCCGGGGTGAACGCCGGCGGGGTGCGGACGCTTGGCCGGCACCTGGCGGAAATCCCCCTGGCGCTGGCGTCGCGCGCGCTCTGGCACAACCTGCCGGCGCTGCTGGGGACGGATGCGAGCTTTGTCGCCAGCGGCCAGCTCAAGCTGGCCGAAAGCGACGAGGAGCTGCAGGAATGTCGGGACCGAGTCGCTCACCTCCAGGCGCATGGTTTCTCCCATGAGGTGCTCGTCGATCGGCAGGAGGTCTTCGAACTCCTGCCGACGGTGGCGCCCCATGTGGTGGGAGGCATCTGGGTGGCGGACGATGGCTACGCGACGCCTTACCGGGTAGTGACGGCGGTTCGGCAGGCAGCGGAGCGCCTGGGCGTGGTGCTGCATGAGCAGACGCCTGCGCTAGCCATCATGCAGCGAGGCACCCGTTGGCAGGTCGAGACGCGCCAAGGGCGGTTCGCGGCGGACCAGTTGGTGGTGACGGCCGGTGCCTGGGCGGGGCGCCTGGCTGCCGAAGTGGGCGAGCCGGTACCCACCTATCCGCAAGGCCTGATGTTGATGGTGACCCACCGGGTAGCGCCCTTCTGCAGGCAGGTACTCGGCGCCACCGGCCGCGCCCTGTCCTTCAAGCAATTCGACAACGGCACGGTGGTCATTGGCGGCAAGTTGATCGGAGCCCTGGACTTCGATGCCCGCCACGGCGAGGTCGATATCGCTCGGCTCGTGACCAGCGCCCAGACCGTGACGGATCTCTTTCCGCACCTCAGGCATTTGGGCATCAACCGCGCCTGGTCCGGTATCGAAGCCTTCACCGAGGACGATCTGCCCGTCATCTCAAGCAGCAGTCGCGCCAGTGGCCTGACCTACTCGTTCGGTTACTGCGGCAGCGGTTTCCAGATGAGTCTCGGCACCGGCCAGCGCGTCGCGCAGCTGGTGCTGGGCGAGTCTTCACCCATCGATCTCGCGGCCTTTGCCATCGATCGCTTCCACAGAGATTTCTCAACCCCCAGGCAACCCAAGGAGCCTATATGCAACCCATTACCCGTATCGAAACCAACCAGCGCATGAGCCGGGTCGTCCAGTACAAGGGCGGCATCACCTTCGTCGGCGGCCAGACGGCCAATGATCGCACCCAGGACATCAAGGGGCAGACCGCGCAGGTGCTGCAGAAGATCGACGACTACCTGGCCAAGGTCGGCCTGGACAAAACGCGCATCCTCAGCGCCCAGGTATGGCTCTCGGACATCCAGGCCAACTTCGCCGGCATGAACGAGGTGTGGGACGCCTGGGCACCGGAAGGGCAGGCACCCGCGCGGGCCACGGTGGAATCCAGGCTGGCGGCACCGGAATTGCTGGTCGAGATCGCCATTGTCGCGGCGGCGGAGTGAAGACAGGCGCAGTGGCTCGCGTTCGATGGGACGCTGCGCTTATCTCAAACCTTTAGCAGAGCCCGTTTGTGGGGTACGGCTGACCTGGCTACACACCTGCGAAGACCGCTGGAGCGGGTGCGTGATGTAAGACGTTCGTCGGGCAAAAGGGGGAGGCCTAGGGCTGGCAAGGTTGCTCGACCAGGCCCAACCGCCGTGTCTACTCGACGGTAGTCGCTTGAGCGCTGGTGTACCGGGAGCCGGAAAGTTTTCGGCGGACCCTCTCGTCCAATAACCCCTGAGCGATGGTGCAGGCAACTCGCCTAGCATAGACGCATGAAGATCCGCATCGGCATGGTTCATAGGCGTGTCTAGACCATGAAGCCTAGGTCACCGGCTTACCCAGCTTGCTGCCGTCATCCGCGCTGAGCCTGCAGGAACACCGCGAACAG
>Ga0157366_1001244_pt1 | contig 10365 bp, 3 predicted proteins | sample AttbisABBM1_FD_113149 | JGI IMG/M metagenome (GOLD analysis project Ga0157366, IMG submission 113149) | Fungus gardens microbial communities from leaf cutter ant in Botucatu, State of São Paulo, Brazil - Atta bisphaerica ABBM1 | ecosystem: Host-associated > Fungi > Mycelium > Unclassified ...
GAGAAAGCAGTTAGAGTAGTAAAAGAAATGAAGAAAGCAAGGGTAAAATTATTAATAGGAGATGAATAGCAAGTAGAAGGGAATTTGGTATTGAAGGAGGAAAAGGTATATATACCAAAGAATAAGGAGTTAAGAGTGGAGATAATCTGGTTATACTATGATGTGCCAGCAGTAGGATATGGAGAGAGATGGAAGGCAACAGAGTTGGTGATGAGAAACTACTGGTAGCCAGAATGTTATGGGATGCTTTGGACAGGAACCATTTTTATTTTCTTTTTCTTTTATTTTCTGACTTTATAGGGATTTTGTTTTGTTTTCCTTTTCTTTTTAGTGATAATGAAGAGGCACATGACATTGCAGTCACATGATGTGACGTCATAAGGCCTAGAATATGGTAGAAGGATCTGGAAGATGACGTCAGGGCACATGTATACAACATGGTGGCCTTGAGTAGGAAATGAGGCAGACATGAGGTTGTAGCACAGACTAGATGTATTTAGTATATATAGAATGCTAATTTAGCAGAGACTCCTTGTCGAGTTCTCTTGTAAATTCCCCACTTGATATCCAACTAAGAGATTTACTGTTTGTGTGATCATTTGTCTTTATGATAAGTGGTTGCCACAACACAGAAGTAACAAAGAATATTGGAAAGTATATGGATAGATGTGACTTATGCCAGAGAATGAAGAACCATATAGAAACACTGACAGAGAAACTAATAGTGAATGAGGTATCAGAGAGGCTATGGACACATCTAACAGTTGATTTCATCACTAAGTTGCTATTGATAGCAGAAAAGAATGTAATTTTGGTAGTATATAATAGGTTGTCCAAAATAACATATTTTGTAGCAACAATAGAAGAAACATTCAGTCAAAGGGTTGGCATGGTTGTTTAGAGATAACATATGGAAGTTGCATAAATTGTGTCAGAGTTATGAACAATAAACTTTATTTTATTTCTTTTTATTTTATTTTCTTGAAGGTTAGGGTTTAGTGTGATGTTATATATGACTGTCACAGGTCACATGATGCTGTCACAAGTCATGGTCACAAGATCATGAGTCACAAAAGAACATCAAAGATTTCAGAATAATAATATTATATTATATATCAACAGTGTGTAATATGCATACTCTTTAGGATAGGCTAGGTTTAGTGTAGCATAAACTAATAGCCTAGTGTATATAAGTAGGATACATTGTACTTAGAAACTCTATTTAGTTCTCTTATATTAATCCAATACAAGGTTCTTTTTTATTTCAACACTTTGAGACTTAAGTTATAATAGATTGCTAAAGAATATGATATCAAATAGAGAACCATAATTTCCTGTGGAGTTGACTAAGGAGCTGAAAAAAATGATGGGAATTGAAACAAAGTTGTTAATATAACCCAATCATCTAAACTTGTCTAAAGTACCATTAGAACTAAAACCTTTTGTCCAAAGCAGTCAGATAACACATATGCAACTAGGATAAAACTAGAGCATTTGAGAGTGGAAGATAATACTAAACTCAATTATAAGAATGATAAGTCATGCAAGATAGCAAATAAGGCATATATCTGTCAGAATTGAAGATGATGGATTTGGTTTCTATCTTATTTTCTTTCATTTTCCTTCTATTTTCTCTTATTTTTTATTGTTGAGTAGAAGACAAAGAAGACAAAGTGTGACACCATCACAGGTCACATGACACAGTCACATAAGTCACATACTCATATAACATGATAGAACAACAAAGAAGATTCTAGAAAATGATAATGTTATATGGCATAGTTAATATATGTTGATTTTAAGGCAAACACATGGCCATTTAGGGTAGGGTTGAAGAAGTGTAGCATGGACCATCATTAGTTTGTATATAAGGTAGCTAGTTGTACTAGGAACTTTATTGAGTTCTCTTGTGTTACTCAATACAAGAGTGTGTCTTTTACTTAACACTAAGCTTAAGTCATAAAAATATCTCATATCTCATTAGCTGATAATAGGTATGAGTATGAAGACTTATATACTAACCAGCCTTCAGCTCAGCTGAGACCTTAGAAGTTCATGTGTAACCATATGAAAATATCCAGTCAGAATATGCCCTTGGATCAGACTAATACCAGTATATACTTTGGTAACTCATCTATCAATGAATACATAAATAGATGAACAAACTGAACACACAAACCAAGAATTAGAATAGTATCTTCAGTTCTTTGCAGATCATAGACAAAAGAATTAGCCAGAATGGCTAACAATGGTTGAGTTTGTAGTTAACAATAAGATACACTTAGCAACCAAGATGTCTCTGTTCATGGTAAATTATGGTAGAGAACTGAGAATGGGAATGGATATTAGAAGAAAAGAAAAGTGGAAAAGATAATAGAGTTTGTAGAAAGAATAAAGAAGATATAAAAAGAAGCTGAGGTACTGCAAGAAAATTATAGAAGAAGATAAAGTAACAAGTGAATAAGAGAAGAAGAGAAGCTGAGAAGTGAGAAAAGAAAGATAAGGTGATGCTAAGCATGTTTTAAGTCAACAATTTATTACATAGGGCACAATGGCAGTCCATACCTACAGAAAGAATTATGTATAGAGTATCAATACCCTAACCTTACAAAGGACTACTAAGAAATTGAACCCATAACTTCAATTAGGTTTGAGATAGGTATAATATATGTGGACAGGAGGCTCTTCCACTATGACATCTTTTTTCCTGTCCATATATCATTAATGAGGTAGTTTTTACCAATGCAGTAAAATTATGAGTACCAACTTTAATAAGATTGTGAATATTAGTTAAGTATTGAGATATAAAGAACAAGTGGAAGAACAAGAAGTAGAAGAAGTAAAACCAGTAGAAATGAATGGAATTGAGGAGTGGGAAGTAGAAAAAATATTAAATAAATAAAAAATAAGAGGAGTTGTGAAGTACTTGGTATATTGAAAGAGATTTATAGTAGAAAATAATATATATAAGAAAGAGAAAGATTTAGAGAATGCAAAGAAAGGAGTAGTAGAATTTAAGGAAAAACTTAGTACAAAAATAAGAAGGCAAGAAAAGTTGGATTTGACAGAGAAAAAAGACTTTAGGAAAAAAGAATTATTAGGAAGGTATATAGCAAAGATATTGTATGGATGAGATAACAAAAAGTTTGAGAAAGAATATTCAAGAAAGTTGGAGAGAAACTGGCAAAAATGGAAGTTAGTTTCTCTGGAGGATAAACCTTGAAGGAAGGTAATATCAGAGTTGAAGACAGTAGACTCTATTTATTTTCATTTTAATTTCTCATTTATTTTTCTTATTTTGGACTTGGAATTGAAGATTATTGTGATATCATGCATGACTGTCACAAAATGTTACACAATGTGACAATGTGTCACATATCTAATCATAGTCACAGTCACATGATCACATGTCATAGAAAAGAATATAAAAAATCCAAAACAATGATATCATATAGTATATCTACCACATGTTAACCTTATAGATAATATAAGGGGACTGGCTCTTCCAAGCTCTTTCTCTTCCATGTTTTTTGGCTGATCAATGATTTATGACCCTTTCCCACATCCACACTCATCTGCTCATCTGATTTCCTCCACTTCAGACCACTGTACACTAATACTTCCAACTATTCAGATATGTTATTGAACTCTCTTTTCAACACTCTCTTGCTCTTCTACAATACTCTATGGTTTTCCAAAGTCTTTTAATATCATTTGTACATCTGCTCATCTGCTTTCTCATACTCTGGAAATATCTGCTAAGTACTCTAGCTCTCTTCTATTTCAGTTACTCCTATTTCTAATTACTTAAGTATCATCATTCCTTGCTTATGTAATTGGAATTCTAATACATTAGAATGGATCTGTTGATATATAGAGTAGTCTTCATCTTTAGAAATCCTCATTCTGTTCTTTTAGAATTTTCTAGAGATAAGTGTGTAGTTTAGTATTTCTTAGGCAATAGACTTAGGATTTCCTAGAGGTTGAAGTGCTAAACCCTTCCACCCAGTTGCTTCTTATGATATGTTAAGTTTAGTATAGCACAGACTATTAGCCCAGTATATATAAGATAGATACTTTATACTTAGAATTCCATTGAGTTCTCTTATGTAAACTCTATACAAGGTTCTTCTATTAACTTATTATTGAGTCTTTAGTTGTAACATCCACTACAATACTATTTATTCTAGGTAATATATTCCAAAGATATCACTTAAATTAAACCTTATAACTAATGATACTAACTAATACTTATCTTGCTAGCATTTTCCAAACTGCTAGAACTCTCTAAAACTTGCCTAAAAGTAATAGACAAAGTATTAGTAACATACACTCAATAAATAGTATTAAAATATAAATACACTAGAATATAAACTGAGAATAGAGACTCAAACAATAAGAAAATTATTTGGAGTTTCCAGAGCATATAGCTCATTCTTGAATCTATAGACCAATATAATCCTAGCTTTTATATTTGTCTCACAAGTAAAAGATACTCCTTTCTCCTTATAGCTTTGAGTAGTAAGTCCACTCACAAGCTAATTCTTTAGACTAAATTACTGTTGGTTTACTTTTCCCTTAGTTTCTATTCTATATATTCTACTACTGCCATTATTGAATGATATGTTCTCAATATTTCCACACAGTTTTAGTATGCTTGTAAACTTATGAATCTGGTATGGTAGCTAGTTCTTTATGATTCTGTTGCTAGCTTTGTTCTAAAAAAACATGTAGCTCAAAGCTTGGTTTGTCTAATAGCTATCACACTATCTCTTGAGTTGTACAGAGCTTAAGAGAGGCTGAGGCATTATCTAAGAGTATTGTAAGCACTCTCACTAATGTTTAGAGAAGATCTGCAAGTATCTAACTACCTATAAAATACTATTTATTTGTAGAAAAATATTTTCCCATATAATAACAGATTATCAAAATCTGGAGTATTTTATGAAGACACAAAAATTGAATTGGTAGCAAGCAAGATAGACATTATACCTATATAGATTTAATTTTATCTTAAAACATGTACTGGGTACAAAATAGGGAAGGCAGATAGGTTAACTAGTAGACTGATTTTTACAAACTAAGTTGCACTAGGAAGCCCCAAATAAGGGCTATCTGCACATATGTGGGATGTACAAAAGCAACAACAAACAACTAAGATATCAGGCCATTAGTAATTGTAAAAGTTTTGTTGGCTAATATCTCATGAATGGCTGAACAGATTCATATGATTGAAATTGTGTTGGAAAGTGCTCATCAAACCATCTCTTATGATATATTATACATCATATAAAGATCAGTATTCATAGAGATCCAAGCATATCAATATAGTAATATAATTGGTTATCTTCTAAAATTAGACTGACATCTGCTATAACAGATAACAGTCCCACCAGGTACAAGTTTTGATCATGTGATAGAAACAGCTTGCACACAGACCATCACTATTTTGTATAAATACTTCTGTATCTGAGGATTAGACCTCAGACTTAATAACATCAATCTTCATTATTTATCATTGACATCTGTATTGATCTTAATTATCATTGTTATCATTATTAAACTTCTAAACAACTTCTAAACCTCTGAGAGTGTACCCAAGGTTCAGATATCACAAATAAGTGAATAGTTTATTTTGTGATAGCTGGACTGAATAGAAAGAAGTAGATATATTAGAAAAATAAAGGAAATAAAAGAAAAAGATGAAGAAGTAGTTAAGATAGTAGAGAAGATGAAGAAGACAGGCATTAAGATATGAAGAGGAAATAAATAGAAGATAGATGGTGGGTTGATATTAAAGAAAGAAAAGATTTATATCTTAAGGGATGAAGTCTTACAGTTAGAAATCATATAGCTACATCACAATGTACTACTAGTTAGATATGAAGAAAATAGAAAACAATGGAGTTGGTGACAAGAAAATATTGGCAGCCAGGAGTAATGAGAGATATAGAAAGGAATATGAAGAAGTACAATCTATGCTAAAGGATGAAAAACTGTATGGAACCTCCAGTGAAGAAACTGATAGCAAATGAGATTTCAATGAAAATATGGACACACTTGACAGTGGACTTCATTATAAAGTTACCACTAAATGCCAAGTGTCCTTTTGCTTTTGCTTGAGTATAGCATCTCCTAAAAATCTCAAATCTAGAGGAGAAGGATTAAATTCTTTAGATGCTTTTCAGTGAAAACAAGTAATCTCATAAGGTTTTTAAGTATATAAGACCTCTTTAAAGACATCAGCAAGAAGATCTTACACTCCTAGATAATATCTCAGGTTCTCTTGAGCAGATACTGACTGGAGAGATGGTTTGGTAGCTGTTAAACTAGACTTCAGACTTAGAGCCTATTAAAACAGACTTAGCAGAGTATTGTAAAATGCCTAGCTATCTACTACTCTAGCTTATATATGCACAGAGGCCACTTGGTGATAACAGAAACATGCTATAGTACTATTCTCTAGAGAACTATAGAGAAAGCAATGTTATCCACTTACTAAAGAAATAGAAACATTAGAAATATACTAGAAAGTGATGTCATCCACTTGGAAAAGACTAGCTACAGGAAATAGGCATTTGAGAGTACAATCAACATAGCTACAAATGTTTGAACAGTAGAATAAAATAGGAACACAACTTATTGGAAGCTAGAGGAGTTACAAATATACTCATGAATAGAAGCAACTAATAGAAATGCTGGAAAAGAAAAGAATCAGCACTTATAAGCAGGAAAAGAAGTATTAGGCTAATTTTGGGTTACAAGTAGAGAGAGAACCATATGATCTCAAGACCTTAGGGAGCTTTTTCATGGTTTTAGTCTCTATTCTTAAGTTTTGTTTTTTGTATTTTTAGACTAATATATAAGCTATAAGTAAAGAGGAGTAAGAGAGAGGACCTTTATCCAAATACCCTCACTCAAGAGTAGTTTAACCTATATTTTGTTATGTAAGCATTGTTAGTACCTATTATCACTTTTAGACAAGTTTTGGAGAATTCTAGTAGCCTGAGAAAAACTGGTAAAGTGAGTATAAGTGAGTATCAGTTAGTATCTTTGGTTGTAAGGTTCAACTTGAGAGATTCCTTCAGAGTGCATCATCTGGAATAGATAGTGTTGTTAGAGGCTCTTAAGAAGCTTTGTAATATATTTACTAAATTTTCCAAAGGAACTTGTTATTGTTTCTATACTTTCTATTGATTCCTGAAGCTGATATTATTCTCTTTGAATTCTTTATTACACAGTTAAGGACTAATATTGCATAGTTCTTGTCACACTCTAGCATAATCTCTTTTCTGCTTCTGCTTGATTTCTGTCAACAGATCAGCCAAAAAATATGGAAGAGAAAAGTCTTGGAAGAGCTAGTCCTCTTATACAACCTACTCTTCTGCTAAACTGTTACATCACTATTTGGGACTCTATGTAGTGGAAAAGCAAGTTAGACTCATGTTATATTACCTCAAGCTTCTCTCTATATTAAAAAGACTATATTCAGTATTTTCTATAGTTAAGCTGACTATTGTCCTTGATATTCCTATATCTGAGAAATATTCTAGCCCCTCTCTAAACCTTATAATTATCAACAGGAAATAAAAGTGGAAGGTAGAGAAAATTTTAAATAGCCACTGATACTATAAGAGGTTGAGTTTCACTACTTCAACTCTACAGTCTTACAGTTCATTCACTTGATATATTTCCAAAACATTAAATTCTAACTAGTGCCCCTTATCTAAGTCACAGCAATCTGAAGGCAGGGATAAATATATAAAGACCTCCTGCTTCACCTGAATTAAAGTTGGTAGCACCTACTAAAAACCAAGCTATCTTTATGGTTATCTTGTTCTTTAATATATGTTCATAGCAACAATATTAGACTCTTGCACACTCCCTCCTGAATCTTAATATACTTCTATTAGCTATTAACTGATGAGCTCTTACTGTCTGAAAACATGCCATTAAGATACCTGACTATCTGGCATTATCATTCTATAGCTAAGTAACTGAAAATTCTACCTAATGTTTTACTTGATTAGAATAGACTCTTAGATACTTAAAGTAGTAGTTACCTTTAAAAAACTCTATTCTGTTATTTTAGGATTTTCTGGAGATAAGTCATGTACTTAGTAATTTGAACAATATATGCTTAGGATTTTCTTGGAATTGTAATCTCTGCTATATCACCATAGTTCTTGCCCAATTACTCTAAGAATTATTATTCTAGAATCTTCCATACTTTTTTTCTATATCATATAACTGTATAATACTTATGACAGCTATCATGCCTTGTAATGGTGTGTATGATAGTTGTGACAGTCATTTGTAATATCACACTAAACCTCAACCCCAGATTCCCAAATAATAAAATAAATGAAAATAAAATAAAAAAGAATATTAGAAAAAGCAAAGTCTACTATCTTTAACTCTAACAAGTATAGTATAGGACTTACAAGTGGTATTAATATTCATAGAGACACTTGGAGAGAGCACTGGTAGCAGCTAACATAAGAAAAAGGCTATCTGGAGATAGAAATAACTGAAAAACTCTACAGAGTTCTATTATAACTTAAGTTAAAGAGTTAGACAAAAAAAACCTTATATAAGGATTATACAAGAAAACTCAATAGAGTTCTTAATACATAGTGTCTATCTTATATACACTAGCTAGTGGTCTATGCAGAACTATTACTAACCTACCCTAAAGGCCAAAAATACTTCATAAGATTAATATATAACATAATCTTTTTAGAATCTTTTATATCCTTTTATATATTATGTGATTGTATGTGACTATGACATGTGTGATATATATGTAACAGTTTGTAACAGTCATATATGATATCATACTATAATCTTAATCTGAAGTTCCAAATAAGAAAATAAATAAAAATAAAAATAAAAATAAGATAAAATATTGATAAAAACAAAGTCCACTATATTCATCTCTGACAAGTTTGTAAGATAAGTGCAGGAACAGGGATAGTTTATTGAAAGGCTTTATTTGCTTATCAAGCCTAGTCTATTCTATATACAGCTTTGAACTAAGTAAAAGAATTAATGTCTTTGGGCCTCTTTACTGGCAGAATCACAATCTAAATCTGGATTATTATTCAGAGTCCATAGTAAAACTTGAATATAATAGTATATGTGTCAGTATAGTAGTATAATTAGCTTCCAATATAAAAGTTTGAAACTTATTCAAGTAGTTCTCTACTATATGAATCCCTTGGTAATAAGTTATTTCTCCTAACTTGTTGACAGCTTCAGCAGAGGTGTGTTATGATCTTAAATCCTTAGAGTAGGATAAAAGAACAAACTCTTATATTAGAGTAAACATAAAAGAACTCAATAGAGAGCTCTTTATAGAATAGTCTACTTTATATACTCCTATAAATGGTCCATGCTAAGTATTGTGTATCCTACCCTAAATGACCATGTGTCAAGCATGAGGCCAACATATGGTGTCTATGTTGTATGACATTATTTTGTTCTAAAACCTTTTACTTTCTTTTCTCAAGTCCTGTGATCAATGTTGTGACCATACCATCAAATGTGACTGATGTGATAGTGTGACTGATCACTTCTAATCCTAATCCAGAGTTCTAAAAATAGAAAATGAAGAAAAAACTAAGTCCACATTCTTCAATCTTGACATTACTCCCTTTAAGATTTTTTCTTTGGAGAAATATCCTGTTTTCCAGTCCCTTTCATTCATTTTCTCCTTTTCTTCTTTCTCTCTTTCCTCTATTTCCCTTGAATACTCATTTTCGTCAATCTGCCTATTCTCTTTCCACCTCTTCCAATTTTGTTCTAACTTCCTCAAATACTCTTCCTCAAACTTCTTATTGTCCCACCCATATAGCAACTTTGCCATGTACTTCCCCAGCAATTCCATTCTCCTATATTCCTCCCTTTCTGCTTTTCTTTCTCCTACTTGTCATCTTACTTCTGCACCCAATTTTTCTTCAAAGTCCTTTACCAATTCCTTTGTGTTTCTCAAATCTTCCTCCTTTTCCCACATACCATTCTCTGCTGTGAATCCCTTCCATCATACCAAATACTTTTCTACTTCTCTTATTTTCCTTTTATTCAAGATTTTTTCCACTTCTCACTCCTCAACTCTTTCTACTTCAATCAGCTTTTTCTCTTCCTTTCTCTGTCCTTTTATTTGCTCCTTATATCGAACCACTTGGCTTACATTAATTACCAGGTGAATTCTCATTGAAGTCAGTAATCACAATTTTACTGCATTTGACGATACTACTTCCTCTATCTTATACAGTCCCATATATCTCTCCACCAACTTTGGTACTAGTCTTTCCTTAAATAATAAGTCTTTTGTACTTAGCATTACTTTGTCTCCTTTCTTCC
>Ga0157366_1001246_pt1 | contig 10340 bp, 11 predicted proteins | sample AttbisABBM1_FD_113149 | JGI IMG/M metagenome (GOLD analysis project Ga0157366, IMG submission 113149) | Fungus gardens microbial communities from leaf cutter ant in Botucatu, State of São Paulo, Brazil - Atta bisphaerica ABBM1 | ecosystem: Host-associated > Fungi > Mycelium > Unclassified ...
AAAAAAGATCTAAAAATCTCTGAACTTCTATTCCAGTTTTGATTCTTTTGTTTGTTGACAATAGACTTTTTGTTTCTTAGGAAAAGAGTTATGAAAAATCTAATACAAACTTTTTTTGTAGTTATAGCAATCTTATCTTTATTGAACCAGTTTGGTCTGGTCATTAAGCATAACAAATTGGAGGTCTTTCACTTCTCAAGATTGACCAAAAACATCAATCCATCTCTTCTGGATCTTAGACCTTTAGAAAATTCTATACTTCAACCAAAAGATATATAGTGATATCTAGGGTTCTTCTTCAACAAAAAACTCTATTTTTTTCAATACATTCATTACTACACCAACAAAGCTCTATCCATGATCAAAAGCATAAAGATGTTGGGAAATTTAACAAGAGGATTATCTCCAATACACAAAAAGTTACTCTATAGAATGCATGTTCTTTCTATTGCTCTATATAGATTCCAGCTCTGGTATTTCAAAGAGGTGACTCTTTACCAGCCTCTCAAAGAATTAAATAAAATATAGAAAAGAGCAGCTTTATGGATCACAGAAATATTTTGCACCTCACTGATACAGGAAGTTAAGGCAATAGCTGGTCTTATTCCTATCCATTTTCACCTTGACAAAATTATCAGTCAATATCATCTGCATGTAGTATCTTTCTCTAAGTAATATATGATCAACTTTCTCTTAGATAAACATTATTCTAAGAAAGCTAAGCCTCCATAGCTCATCTTACTTCCAAACAACAATTGAAAATTAAGAGTCCTATAGTAGACACAAATAATTTTTTAAAGTATAAGCTTTCAGTTCAATTGCCTTTTGGCATAGTTAGTTCAGTGCTGGCAGTCCAGCCATATTACATTTTCCTTCTTTTGACAGTTTAAATAGAGAAATTTCTCTTGGCTTTTATTTGGTAGACACTTTCCCTGATTATTTTTCTTTTCATTCAGTTAACTGAAAAGATACCAATACAAAAATTGCTCATTGTAATAAACTCAATAGCATCCACAAGGATTCACTTATTAATCAAGACATGGTACTTATCATTTCTGATGCCAGTGTCAAAATGAATGTCATGTCCACTGAAGCTGAACTCTTTGCTATTAGATACAGTATCAATTGTGCAACTCAAATGCAAGATGTTGCACATATTATCATTATCATAGATGCTATCCCAGCCACTAAACATATTTTTGACATGACCTTAGAGGTTTCTTTAACAAGAACTCTAATAACTTGATTTCATTCTGGGACTGTCCTAGCAGTGACAAGTGGCCTCCTTGCCTATTGGTTGACAAAGAGTTGAAACATCTCAAGATAAATACTGTCTTACCAAGCAAATCATCATAGGAGTTCAGCAGAAAAGAAAAATGCAACTCTATCATTTACAAATGGCAGATATACTTCCAAGCTGAATACAAGGGAAGAAATTTCCTTGATTTAAATGATGACAATAATCAACCAAATCCTAAAGGTAGTGCTTGGCTTCGGCTGAAACATTTTGGCCTCTCCAATTCAATGTTACCAGATTGATTACAAATCATGCTCCTATTGGTGAATATAGGCTTAGGTTTTTCCCTAAAGAATCTTCTGCATGCCTGTGTGGAAATTCTCCTATTAAGACGAGGACGCACATTCTACATGAGTGTGTATGGTACAAGAAGTCTTGGAACCCTAAAAGGGAATCCCTCAAAGATGTTCTCACTTTTCTAGAGTTCAATACAGGAGCATTCTACTTAGTGTAGTACATTACCTATAGTTTTCTCTTTTCCTTTTCTCTTTCTTCTTTATTTAAGTAATTACGTTGTGTAATTACCACGGCCTACCACCGCGTCTCGTGTAATGAGTTGTTGATTTTAAAAAAATAAAAAGAAAAAAGAAAAAAAGAAAATGAGAAACAATCCAGTCCACTTTGGACACCTGAGTATGAATAAGCAGACAATGCAGTTGTAATCAATGAATAAGCAGTTTGCACTATTCAACCCAGTATAGAGTATTTGATCCAGTCAACTGTAATTCAGCATTATGTTCATATTAAGGCTGAGCTATTAAACAAAGCTCTGGCTAATGCGAAGTCATCAGCGCTTGCGATATACTCTTTGATGAAAGAAATATGAAATACAGCTGGCTGTCCATAGGTCGACTAAGCTTTTAACAGAGCGTGACAGACAATGGTCACAATAGAGCAACAGAACCTGTATTGTTTTCATCCTCGAAGCTGATAGTCCTGAACTCTCCAAGGAATTGCGAAAATCATGTCTGAAGTTCTCCTCAGGTCTTGTGCAGATGTCCTTTCTATATGTCAATCCATGAGCCTCAAGTCGTTGCTCGACCCAGACAGTGGTTTCGCGCCTTGTTTAAGACGGTTATGTAGTGATCAGTATGCTTGTTTCTGCTTTTATCTGGAATAATTCTCTGATTTTTTGTAGACTGGTAGAATACGAAGAAATGGGAGTTATGAATGATGAAACCGAGCTATTGAGGCTGGAAGAAAATACTTGGGCACTCCTGCAAGCTGTCATGCCGTGCGTCGTACTCTACTTCTCATTTAACACAAGCTGACAGATCTTTATAGCGCTCGTAAAACTGCACATCGGTCGAGAGCTACCGCACGAGACCTCCTTGTTCAAAATCCATACACTCCAACTGCTACCCTCGCACGGGCTTTTACAGCATCTTCCCCTCTCTTTATCGAACTCTTATGCGTACGTGAATGGTTACAAGACATAGCACCTCTTCCACTCCCAGTTGAAGCCACTACTGGATACTGGAAATTTACGAAACACAGCGTGATGCAGTCACTAAGAACAGGCAATAATAAGGATGGCCTGGTACGAGAGATGGATCCTGATGCCGCGAACAGAGGACAGGGAAGGGTTCTGGCCTCGGAAGATGCAGTTCGTTGTCTTTCTTGTTTGCCACGTACTCCATGAGTCTGATATATTATCTAGAGTTCCGACAAAATTTTGGTCCAAGCTTTGTACGGCCACATACGTGCTGGTCAACTGGATGAAGCTGTCGAACTGTGTCGGAAAGCATATCAGCCGTGGCGTGCAGCCAGTATACGAGGCTCTACATTGCTCACGTGGAGAGCACTTGGTATGTCAAGTAATATAAAGAAATGCCTCATATGACCCTGTCCCAGCTACCGAACCCCGCAGCAAAGAAGCACAAGGAGAAGGAGAAGAAAATTCATCGGCATGGCAGGGAAACCGCAACCGCAAGCTCTGGAAAGCATCTTGTGTACGAGCTGCTCTCAACGTACGTCCACCTTGACAATATGCATTTGCTCGCTCTCATGAACCCTCAGCCAAGCCTATCTGAAATTGAGCGCATCTTCTACGCTGCACTCGTACCTTGTCCTCATACTTCGTCTGTCCTCAAGGCTGCATGTCGAACATGGGAAGACCACCTGTGGGCGCAGATTAGCATTATGTGCGAAGAAAAAGAGGTGATAGAGCTGACGAAGCTTGAAGGATGTTTTTGGGAGGGTGGTGCTGAGGGTGTAGAGAAAGGCGTGAAGGAAATGTCCGTTATCGATGAAGAACGTGAAGAACAGGACTGGGCAAATGAGGTGACGGAGACGTTGGAAAGTCTGAAGGGAATTGTTGTAATGGAAGGGTAGTTACTCCTTTTCGACCACTAATCTGATCGCTGATCTGCTTGTGTCCAGCCCTCCTGCTGATCACGCCTTCCATTTTTCTCAACTCTATATTATTCTTAATCGGACGTCGCAACTGCTAGAGGCTTTCGCCCTTGGGCTGACTGATGGGTCGTTCAAGCCAGGCACTGTAGAGTAAGTTTATTTAATCTGATATGAAGTTCGTACAAAATGGTTGACCTTATTTTCAGGTATGCACCCATGTGCCGGTTCTTTGCCCATCTGTGCCTTTATCTGCAAATGATAGACATCGCTGTCCCAAAAATTGCAATGCAAGTCATCTTGGAGTCATACCTTCAGGTTCTGGAGGTGTGTGTCTTCGTATGAATCTATTGACTGCAAATCTTTGCCCAGAGTTTCTCCAGAGTGTTTATCTTTATCTCATCATTTTCAGGATGCTGGTCAACGAGACTTGATCGCGATGTATGCTAGTGCTCTTGGCGACAATGCTGTGGAGCGTTATGCCATGTTCCTTGTATCATTGGCGCTCAGTGCAGATGTTGTTGAACGTCGTCTTGCATTAGCACGAGCGAAAGACCATGGTCTAGATATGGAACGCGTTGCAGTTGCTACTGCCGAGAGAACAGTTGAGAAAGCTTTGGATGTGAGGGCGAGATGTTTTGTCGCTGTTTGCCCTGGTTCAAATTTGTTCGCAGATACTTCCGCAGCTCAAAGGCCCACTTCCATCATTAATTGTGCCACAACCCGCGGAATCAGAGGCGGAACTGTTCCTTCTCCGATCCATAGAATGGACAACGTTCTTTAATAACACGTATCCTGTAGCTTTGGAACAAGCGAACGTGATTCTGCGGTACTTTTTAGGCGTGTTAAAGTGTTCTTCCATCTAGTTTCTCTTTGTACTGATGCATTCTGGATCACGCAGCCTCAGGAAGGATTCAACTCGCCAAACGACTCTTGGAAACGGCCCCGCCAGATCTGGCAGTCATCAGTGAACCAGAAGACCGTGCCACGGAATATTTGCACTATCGACAATTCTTTGTCATATGGGAAACACTGGAGAAGATCAGTAACTATCAGACAGCGTTTGCTCCTGGGTTGACTGGGGATGAAAAAGCAACTTGGTTTGCAGAGTATCAGGTGAGCGAACAGCTTAAGTTGAATTGATGTCTATTGATGTAGATGCAAGGAACTGGTTGATCAAGCGTACGACCAGATTACGAAATTGTTGATGTCGGACTGGTTGGTCACCGATGATGATGATGAAGGCCAGTGCTTCAGTTGCACTGGAGAAAAAGAGCTCGTGGCTGACCAAGATGCAGATGAAAAGCGATGTCATGAGCTAGTTCGGATTCGGCAAATCTATATCCCGGAGTTAGTTATGCGATTACATTCGCTCCTTGTGTCCTCGCGAGCTTTTATTCCCCGGTATGTACTTTTTTTGTCCTCGTCCATGGTCAATAACCTTTTTTTTCCAAAGTAACTTAAGGCGTGCATTTGAACTTGTGAATATTGCTGCGGATTCGCGATACAGGATTTATGAAGACTTTATCAATGAGGGTGGGATTAAAATGAGTGATTATTTGGGTGATGTTCGTCGAGCTGTGTTTATGGGATTGGAAGGAGGAGGTTCGGATCCACTTGGAGTTATTACAGTGTGAGAGGGAGATGAGGTGCTGCTGGTGACGATATTGTCATTTGTGTGCATCAGTCCTTACGATATGTCCTAATCTAACAAAAGAGTTAAATGCTTGTCTCCCGAAAGTCGCTGGGAAATAAGCCAATGATGTTCTCTCTCAAGTCATTAACACATATATACCTTTTTCTCTCAATCACTGAGGTTCAGGTTTCGTGACAGATACGTTGTCAATTATATTAGAATCGTTAACAAATTGCCTTCTCAGTCTCTGAAACTCTGGGAGTTGGGCCTCGTTAGTATTGGAGTTCAAGTTGCTCATATCAAATTAGTCGGACTTTAGGGAGAGCGATTTCTGCGGCTGTTGCCTCTCCATTTTTCTGGACTTGTCGTAAACATGTGTTGTGTAATATTTATATTGCCAAGGATCTCTCTCTGTGCTCTGTGTGTGTGTCAGATAGAAGAGAGCTTGTATGCAGAGAGAGGAGAGGACATTGATTGTACTTGATGTTCTATTCGCTATGTGACCATTCCGCGGTGTTGTGAGGCAATGGATTATTTCAGACACCATTTTATCTAGATATATTCCTTTTGCTTGGAAGGGTGGACCGGTACCCTGGATTCTCGGTCACCCTGGATTCTTCTCTATGTTAGCTACTATGAGTAAAAAAGTACGGACTACCCAAATAGGGATTAGTGTGTGTGTGTGTGTGTGTGTGATTCAGTGCCTGGATCGGCACAGTATCGACAAAGTTGTTCCGAAGAGAGAGGAATAACACTTTTACACATTTTTGTAGTCGTCTACCGTCCCACGGGTTTATGCAGTGCCTATTCTCACTGGAAAGGATGCTTGTCGTTCTTAGCTAGCGAGTCAATCATTTAACTTTGCGAGCAAGCATGTTATCCGGCCATACTAAGCCTCCGGCCCTTTTGGAGTAACCAAGACGGTTGTACTATAGTATTAGGGTGATTCGCACGCCTTTCCAAATTCAAATTGTCTATTCGCGAATCAAGGAGATCAGGCATGAATTCTCAAACATCTCAAGCAGCCAACCCAGAAGGAAAAAAAAAGAAATTTCACGATTAACGACAAGCACTGAAGGAGGAACGAGTGTAACTGGATGCATGAGAAAGAGATTCTTGGTTACCGAATTATTGTCCCTGTAAGAGATTTTGATGACAACGCTGCAGAATCGTATGACGTTTTGCAAGTTCAATGTTCAATTTGGCATACTCCAATACCTCACCTCGATCGGTAAACCACCCAGTAAGGAAACTGTGATTTTCCACCTAGGTCTTAATTTCACCCGAGACTCAGAGGAATCTTTTCTGGGTTCATCTTGCCTCTTCTCTCGTCAAATGGACCGACCGGCCCTACACCACGAAGCATGGTGCGAAGGAAATCACGTCAAAGAGTGTCTGCCAATTCACTCTGCAAGAACACCAAGGAAGATTCAGTGGCTGGATGAGAATGGGAGTCATGGTCAGACCTCAACTCACCTGCTAGATGAGGAGGGCTTGGATGTAGGCATCTTCATTCATTGATTTTTTTGGTGATTCTGACGCTATATTATATCAGCCGGAAGCATTCAGGCAACTCACAGAGGCGCTCGAACAACATCGCGACTCGAAAGAGAAAACTTGGTCAAAAGTTCATTATTACACTCCCCGCACTCCCATCAGTCATCAGGCAAGCGACGAGGATAGCCAAGATGGATCTCCCTCGACGTCTCAGTATTCTCAGCAGCAGACAGCTGATCATTCCTATCCGCCTCAATGTCTCGATGATTTCCAAGATGCTGACTCACCTACACATGACGTGCCGGATAATTACATAGATCCGTTTGAGGATTCTGGCCTCCCAGGGACCAACGATCTCCAGGCATATTCGCAGAAGAGAGCTACCAGTGTGGTTCAGAGGCACTTGCAAAGTATGCGGGGTGTACTGCGGACTGCACGAACGAAGAAGCAAATGGAAGATGATCTATCCTCCCGCGATGGCTCCTCTGCATTCTCATCATCTTCAGACATTCGAGACATTGAGGAAGGTATGGCAGAAGATGAATCCCGGGGTACGTCTCAAGGTCGTATTCTATCGTCACTTCTCCAGTTGTATGGCGAAAGAAGTCACGTCGGATTTGAAAGCACATCGACGCTGCCATCTAGTACGAGTTCCAGAGTGAGTTCGCCGGATGAGCACGAAAAGCTTCGACCTAGGAAACGTATGCATTCATTTGTGTTGGTACTTCATTGTCTAGCCATTGACAGTCTTTTGCTCAGAAAAGGCCACAAATAAGCGCCAAGACTTGAAGGAGAAGAAGCTGTTCTCATCACGGCCTTCGGAGTCTCGTGTCATAGGTTCCTTGATTGCCAGTACTGGAAACCTGGCTGGTATTGCTGCCCCGGTGCATAGTCAATTGCAGCCGAATGTCAAGCGCCCAGGATACCGACTTTCGAGGTTGGATAGCTCTCGACTGACTCCATTTCCTCTTTTTGTTGAAAAATTGAGTGTTCAGATATTCTTACAAGGAGGAGCCTGTCCATCCTCCACCTCCGGCCCGACTAGCGAGTTTCTACCACAACGACACTGAGAGTGGGAGATCCACCCCCATCTCGCCGCTGTACCAAGGCATGCGAAATCTATCCAGCAGCATGCTTTCGTTCAAGAAGACGCCTCAGCCGTTCTCTGACTGTGGCGGCCGGGTACACAGACGACAAGTCCGATCCGACAAGAAGAACAAGAGGCGCAAAGCAGAGGTCTTCGTGAGCAAGATCCTCCTCACCTATCACATCCAGGTTCGCTGATGGCAGATCTTTAGATTACTCGGCATGTCGCCCGGGTGATCCAGCGGGAGGAATTTATTCTCAAACTCACTCGGGCAATGATGATGTTCGGGGGTCCCTCTCACCGCCTTCAATCCCAGATCCAGTGCGCTGCTCGGGTTCTTGAAATTGACTTGTGTGTCGTCTACTTCCCAGATAATTTTATCATCAGCTTCGATGATGACTCCACCGGGACAAGTCATGTCAAGATTATCAGACAAACCAGTGCTCTTGATCTTGGAAAACTTTCGGACGCATACCAAGTGTATTGGAAAGTAGGCCGCATTTCTTCCGACCAGAACCACAATACTGAGCTGGACCAGGTCACACACGATAAGATGCACGTTGCTGATGCCTCCGCTCAGCTGGATGGTTTGATGCGCAAAAAGCCCTTTTACAACTGGTGGCAGCAGATCCTCATCGGGGGTATGTGTTCTTCTGCCATCTGCACCGTAAGCTTTGGTGGAAGCTTTGTTGATGCTCTCATGGCGTGCCCCCTTGGAGCACTACTTGTCGGACTTCAACAACTCAGCGCATACCACGTTCTATATGCAAACATTTTTGAGTGGGTCGTCGTCTTTGCTTGTTCGTCTGTCTCGCTAAGGTCACTTAAGATTCACGATCACCACGCTCTTTAGTTTTCTCGCTGCCGCTCTCGCTGCAACACGTCACTTTTGTTATCCTGCAATTGCGTCAAGTTCTGTCGTCTTGATTCTACCTGTGAATAGGTCGGCTCTATTTTGAATTAGTGAGCTGATTCATGCGTGCATACTAGGGGCTCCTCGTCTTGACAGGGTCACTTGAGATCATGTCGCGTAGAATCATCTCTGGATCTACCCGCATTATGTTTGCAATCATGTATGCGTTGTTTCTAGGATTTGGCTTTGCAATAGGAGCCGCGTGCTTTGAAAAATTGACGCATACCAAGGTTTTCGGTGCGGAGGATTATTCATGTACTCTGAGTCACCATCCAGCTGGGCCTTGGTATCAAAGAACTCCGAGCCAGTTTTGGGGTGAGTTGTTCCCCCCCCCCCTAAACCCAAACCATGTTGATAGTGCTAAATTGACCTCTACATAGCATTCCTTACAGTACCACTCTATTCCTTGTTCTTAAGCATGAGGAATCAAGCTCCCTGCAACCGAAAAGAATTGGTAAGCCTGTTTCAGACTACTCCCCCCCCCCCCCTTCTCCTTCCTTTAACCTTGAGTTCTCGCATCTTATCTACGGATCTCAGCCCCTTCTTGTGATTATAGCATCCATAGGTTGGGTGACAAATTACTTTACGGGCACCAAGTTTGTCGGTCAGAGCGATATTACCGCCGCGGTTGGGTGAGTGTCTCCAACATCGGCATAGTTGTTCACGTCATCTGTGTACTGATGACATTGAATACGCGTAGAGCATTTGCGGTTGGAATCGTCGCCAATATTTACGCTCGAACATTTTCTGGTCGTAATGCCTTTGTCGTCATGGTGGGTTACTCGGCCGGATGCTGGATCATGGTCGATTATTTATTTTCATTGATTTCAAGATCACTGGGATTCTGTTTCAATTGCCTTCTGGTCTTGGAAATGACGGTCTCCTTAGTTACGCTTCTCAGCAGGCTTCCGGATCCACAACATCGTATATTGCAGGATTTCAGACGGCAATGAAGCTTGTTTCAGTGGCGATTGGCTTAACAGTGGGACTTGGTCTCGCTTCTACGCTTGCTCATCCTAGACAAAGTAAACGACGAGAGGACGGTATTTTCAGCATGTAAAGCAACTAATTCAGTCTATTCTCTTTCTCTTCTATTGAACTAGTTAACTTCACACAAAGCTTTTCGGTAAAAAAACCGCGACTCATAATGAGATAATAATAATAATACACATCGTTTGCAATTCAAAAAATTATTCACCAGTTTTCTTGCAGGGAAGGTTTTACAAATATAAATCAAATGTAAATGGGTAGAGTCGGGTTTAAACCTATCCAGTCAGGTCCCGAAACAAAATCCTTGTCGTCAATCAAAAAGTCCTTTCAAAACATCAGCCCATCACTACAAAGCAAAAGACCTCCCCCCCTTCCCTGAAACAACTTACCAGAGAGGCCTCAACCAACGCTCCTCTGACTTGACTCAATCTTTCCTTGACACGTTGAAGCGTGATGCCAGGTGCAACATGACCCGTCTTGACTTTGGGAACGAAATTCTAATGATAGAAAAGAGGGAGAGTGGGAGGAGGGTTAGGTACCCTGATCGACTAGAAAAACATAAAAAAAA
>Ga0157366_1001249_pt1 | contig 10322 bp, 15 predicted proteins | sample AttbisABBM1_FD_113149 | JGI IMG/M metagenome (GOLD analysis project Ga0157366, IMG submission 113149) | Fungus gardens microbial communities from leaf cutter ant in Botucatu, State of São Paulo, Brazil - Atta bisphaerica ABBM1 | ecosystem: Host-associated > Fungi > Mycelium > Unclassified ...
AACACCAAATCCAGGTATCATGGGGTGTAAACGTTTGCGTGGAGGTAAGGATGAAACACCCTGATCTGCCCATGAAGAAGAGAAGGTGATCAATTGATATGTTCCACGTTACCTCACATGAATATTGGCCACCTATCGTGGGCTTTTTGTCAGCAATGATCCTAAAATTAAGTAAAGTAACGTCACCTGGGAGTTGAGGGGGATGATCCCATGTTCTTTTTCCAGATCGGCCAGAGGGATCCTGCGATCAGGGAGGACGTCACAATTGCGTAGAAGACCAAGAAAGTGCTCTTCGCACCTCAATATGGTTTGTCACATCATGAGTGGGATACATTCCCTGAGTTGTATCTTGTTCTGGCCATGGCTCCATAGATTTAGGTTGCACCCGTGCATCGATGAAATTAGATCGGTTGTCTTGGAACTAGGAAGATGATATCGGAAATCTGATACATGGGAAAACAGAAGATACTTACTTCGGCATGATACCGCAAGGGGCTTCCTCGTTCATCCCCAGAAAGGGGGGAATTTCTGGATCGCTCGTCTTCTATAACACTTAAAGTCATCAAGCACCACAAGGGAAGATCCAGAAACGAACCTCCTACAGAGGGTTGGCTCCTTGTTAGGAGGACACCCACTTTCATCATCATTTATCAGGAGTACAATACAGATCTTAGTGACACATACTGATGTCGTCGCGACGCTTCTCAGCAGTTGTGGCTGCTTGTCTTGCTTGCCTCTCGACATCCAGACAAGCGGTGTAACGCATGAAAGCATCTTGAGTTTCTTTTTGTGCTTGAGATAGTGATATTCGTGCAACCTGTAATGCTTGCTCTAAAAAGAGATCAGGCAAAGCAGAAATGGCATTCAGGAATCTTACTCTTACTTGACGACGCGGCCTCCTGAAGTAGAACATCTGGGTTCATCAAAGACGGGGATACTGATGTCCGTGAGTCAAGGTCACGTTGTAAGGAATTATCAAACACACGGCCTACGTATGATGAAATCAATGGGACTGACGCCGTACTAATGAGACTTACCATTCCTTGAGTCTAGAAAACACTGTTCGGAGGGCTCAGGTGTAAGGGATTCTGCGGAATGATCTACATAGTAAGTCCCATCTTGCACGGTGGTTCGAAGCCTGGGATTATGGGGTATGCCAGCAGCCTGCCTTTCGATGAATTTGCGAAGGAAAGTAAGTTCAATGTTGTCCGGCATGGTATATGGCGGGCCTTGAATGTCTCCTTTCTGCATCAGCAGCTCCAAATACGACATCGTCTTGTCTTTGAGCTGCTGTAACCACTCATGTAACTCCATGTGGTCTTGGTCGGCTCTGGCATCGTAATCCTGCCGCCTCCTCGCCTTCCTCCAATATGTTTTTGTGAGCTTGAGCGCTCGGTTCACTTCATTATCCAAAATGTGATACCATTCCGAGGCTAGTTGGTTGAGCCGTACAGCGAGTACACCAGGCTGAACGCGGAGCTGAAGAACACAACGCCCTTCTCGATCAGGAGGCCCTAGAACTCCCTTCTGGCCTTGGTTACCTCGAGTAGCGCCGCGAGAAACATTCCCTAGTTCTGGCCAAGGCAGGTCATCGGGAGTCGACATGTTGAGATGAAGGATGAAGACAGGGACAACAAGGCCGGTGACAAGTAAAGATAGAAATAACCCGCAGGTCCGCCAATAAATGGTTGGATCGGCGATATACAGTGGGCTAGCGGAGTTGTACTAGTGATGCACGATATAACTGAAGCACAGCAGCCCCAGTCTACACTCCATTATAGAAAGCCGTAGAACCCACACGGACATATTCCCATATGGATCTGCCATGTTCTTTTTCCCAGTCGCTTAAACTGATGGAGGAAGCCGCAGATTCAATGTAAGGATAGACGATAACAAATAATCACACAGTCAAAAGTAGTCAAAAATCTTCATGGAACGAACCAGTTGGGTCGTTATCAGATCTAAGATTGAGGTTGAGGTGTAATGTCCCAATTCAATATGCTGTCAGGAAAAAGTTTGATGTGCCCGTGTGAACCGGGTCGGTTTATGACTTTTGATGTGTCCCTTCACTAGAAAACTTCACGCTTCTTCTGCTACGTGATTCACTTACTTTGGTTCTCATAGAGTAGATCCTTCGCGTCCTAGCACTGTAGTTTGCTTGCCGCAGGATATAAACGTTGACCACAAAAAGAAGATGTAATCAGAGTATGCTTCATATTGATGCACCAAGGTAGATGGGTCTGCAAAACTGCGAAGGACTGGGTTATGTTCAAATTACTTGCATTTTGGACACCACCAAGTATTTATGCAGAGAAGCTAACACCTTGTGCTAGTGGCGCTTGGTCCGAGAAGTTGACTAAAGGGAGGTGACATAGCGTGAATTGAATACCTAGGTGCAGGGATATATATATATACAAAAACGTACGCGTGCAGGCACTCCAGCGGACATATTGCTTCCAAGCATCACCTCCCGACTCGCGTCCCCTACGATCTGAGGGTTAACTTGGGCTGATCAATTACAAAAAAAGGAAAAATCACCATCCAGTGTTCTGTTCAACGTCACACCAAGTGAGTCAATGGTAGAGCAAAAAAAGAACTGGTATAAACCTTGTTACCACCGAAAGCGGCTCCTATCTCGGCACCGCTGGTACCCACGTTTACCTACAGTGTCCCATATGTCATGCAGGTAGCAAAGAGTTGGAGAGCACATACATTCACGATACCGGTATCAGAGCCTCTTGGGCCTATCCATCTACCCACATTTCTGATGTCACGAGTCCACAAACTGCTCGATAAACCCTTTTTCCAAAAATGATATTAATAGCAACAATGATGTACAGGGATGGAACTCACTTGGGGGACAGCATTATTCCATTCAATTGCTTGATCAAGTTCGTCGAAGATGCCAACATTCAAGATAGGAGCAAAGACTTCAGTTGTCCATATGCTATCAGATGCATCAATTGATTTGAGGACGGATATGGTAGGCTCGACAAAATTGCCAGCATCGAAGGGCGCATGATCGAGCTGCTTGCCACCAACCAATATTTCTGAACCGACCTTTTTGAGGTGTTGAATCGTGTCGCTATATGTTTCACATGCGGCACGAGTGTGCAGAGGCCCGAGTAAGGTCTTCTGATCTAGTGGATCACCGGGCTTGATAGACTGATGGAACTTCTGAAGACGCTCCAAGAACTCAGAAGCAACAGAACGGTGGAGGTATAATCGCCGCGTGGATGTACATCTTTGCCCAGCAGTACCTACAGCACCAAAGCCGACCGCTGGAACAGCGAGGGACAGATCTGCATCAGGCATTACTATTGATGCTAGCAGAACCATGTCAATCAAGCCCTTAAGAGAATCAAGTTCAACCACACCATTGTTGCCACCGAGCTCCAGGATCGTTTTCCCAAGGCGTGACATTACAGCTTGTCCAACAGTTCGGCCAACATGCTCACTCCCAGTAAAAGATACTAATCAGAATCGTTGACGCGTTTGATGTTCACGCAAGGACCCTTGAGAACTCACCAAGTTCGACACTGGGATCGTTGACCAAAGCTTCACCAGTTTCTTGTCCACCGTTAACCAGGCAGGCGACAGCACCTGGTAGCCTGTTGGCCTCTAGAACACCAGAAATTATCCGCGTCACTGCAATGGAGCACAGAGGAGTTGTTGGGGATGGTTTCCAGATTGTTGCGTTTCCTGCTGCCATGGAAAGAGCCAAGTTCCTATTAATCTGGGTGAAGATCGACTTAGAGAATAAGAATAAAACATACCAGCCATAAACTGCAACAGGGAAATTGAATGCTGAAAGCACAGCAACAACGCCCAAGGGGTTGGGAACTAGACAATCCGAGACGTCAACAAACAGTTTGTTGGTCTTCAAATGTTCATACCTTCGAGAATCGAATGCTCTGGTCGTTCCGATGCGATGACTCTCCCGTTCATCATTCTGGATAAGCCAACCGCATAATCACACTACTAACCGTCATCATGACATCCTGACAGAACGGAGTGTCACTTACGATATCAATAAACTCTTGAACTTCTCCAAGGCCTTCAGTTCTAATTTTTCCCATTTCCAGTGTAACAAGAGCTCCGAGAGCTTCCCTCTTTTATAATTTCAGTTTCAACACTGACATTGTCGATTGCTTTGAGCCTCACCTTGGCAGTGAGGGCTTCACGGATTTGCCTGACAACTTCACCGCGCTTGGGTGCAGGAACATCTAGGATGCAGGAGAGCGCTGGTCGGATTATATTTATATTCTTGTTGAACACTCACTTCGGAAGATATGGTACGCTTCCCGTGCCCGTTGCAGCGCCTCACGTAGCTCTGATCTAGAAGCTGTTCTAATACGAGCGAGCTCTTCCCCTGTAGTAGGGCACGTAGAAGCCACGACCTCTCCGGACCCATGCCATTGACCGTCATACACACCGTGAATCTCACCATCTGAGCTGAGTCCCAAGCGGGAAAGAATGTTTGAAGCTCGGGTAGAGATAGCACGAGTCAGAATGACTCGATTTTGAGCCCTCACGAGATTGCTCGAGGCAAGGTACATATACATATTGAAGTTGGGGTGGTTAAATCACTTGATACTCGGGCGTCACTACAGTGCAAGATCCGTGTTCGTCTGGCACGTGCCAACCCGGCACTTTCCCATTATCCATTGCATCAGATGCACCACGAACTAAAGCTGATGCTTTAAACCATTGATTGGGAACACGCGAAAGAGAGCTTAAGTGATTCTCAGTTGTGAGGAACATGTACTTCTAAGAACATGTACTTCTATCTATAGATGAATAGTTCCCACCCCTTTTTCGTACTGATTTGATTAGCAGAGCAGGCAGGCCGGTCTGCTCAAGGTGGTTCATAACTCGCGAGTTACGTTCCACACGATTGACTCTACAACTGCACCTCTAACGCCGCCGATCAGTTTTATTTGGGGCTCACCTCAGCCCCTACTACAGTTTTTCCTCAGGTCTGAGTGTATGTAGTGTGAAGAAAAATTGGCCGGCTCCTTGGGTGAATGATTGGATTTGACAACATTGTCTAGTAGAATTTGAATGAGACAGATCTAAATCACGAGGATTTTTTTGATATGATATCAAATAATTCGCAAACTGAGATTAACACAAGGAGGGCAATAGTCCTACGAGATAAAGATTTGTGATGGTAACAGTCTTTGAGATTCACGATGTAGAAACCCGAATCAGGAGTTACTACAAGTCTCCGAAAAATGATGTACCCTCAACCACCACAGCATTTTTCTTTGCTCCTTCGAGATATCTCTCCTGCTTCCGTTTCCGGCGAGTGGAAACTTGAACAATTTCCGGCCCTTGGCGATCGTTGACACTCTCTTCAGCATCCAGTCCAGTTTTTGTTGCATGTGGTTTGTCGTACACTTCCGAGTCATTGTTATTGTTACCGGCGCCCATGTATTCCGAACTTTCACTGCCGCAGAAAAAGGTTATCAGGTCACTCAATCTGAGTCCATTTTCATGTCCCACACTTCCAACCCACCAACATCCACCTGAAGCGGGGCAATTATCATCACCGTCCGCAGCCATCCTCTCTTTCCGCTTTCCAATCCCATGCCACTCTTCGTCGTCATCGACCGACTCTTCCAGGTCAAGAGTTAGTGTGCTAGTCCCAGTTCCTACGGCAATTCTCTCTACAGGCCAGTCTCTATGATCGGCGACAACTCCCAGCATTTTTGTGGGCAACAATTGAACTGCACGAACATAACCGTCTGAAGAACCCGTCAGAATTGTGCTCGTGGCATCAGTTCCCGGCAGATCTGACGGGAGATTGCATAGCGTGTCAACCGAAGAAGGGTGCCTAGTACCAAACAACCTGGTGAATCTTCTTTCACTAAATAGTAAATCAGCATTACCCAGGAATACGGTCGACGCAGTCCCCCCAGCCATTGTTACGGTTGAAAACAGATAGAATCCCGAGCTGCGTCCCCACAACAATCTTGGAGTCTCTAGATTAAAATCTTAGCTCCTAGTCCACATGGTGATATGTCGGAGAACACAGCAAGAATATCTCCCTGTCCTGAATGCAATGGTATTGCAACACATTGAAAACCGTGCCAAGGCCCTGGGCCTCCCGCGCCACAAACGAATGGTTCCATCAACGGTTACCATGTCAATGTAAACATCAAGGAAGACATAAAATCAGAAGATGCTGCAATGACGAGTGACACTGCAGTAGAGAATGAAGAAATCGAAGAGCCTATACCGCCTCCTCCACTGAAGTCGAAAGAATCACTGGCCAACGTTCCTGCAACAGATATGCAAGTCACGCGAACAGGGGACCTCGATATTTTAGGTGACAACAACAAACTCACCCCTTTATTGCAACAAGCGACAGCAATTCATCTTCTTGATCCTCGGATTGGGCAAATGGCTTTGGTTTTTTAGAGCGAACATCAATGACAGAAAGAGTCCCATCTGCACTGTATAATCCAAATCAATGAAGTCATGAATGGGAAAGCCATCAATAATAAATCATGCAAGAGAAACCATCAACGCACACCTTGTGGCGACTAACTGTTTCTTATCCTCCAGCCATAGAAAATCACTGATATAATCAAAATGATGAGTGTATGTCCGGACGATCTCCTTCTGGCGTGGATCCCATAACTGTTAAAGATGAACGACTCAGAACTCTGTGAAATGGCAAAAGGTACGTCACCTTAATTACACCTTCGTCATCGCCGGTAGTCAATAACCATGGAGTCAGATTCTTCACACGATTTATGGCTGATCTTAATTTAATCATGGTGTAAATTTTCGTTGGGCTGCTGACAGCAGGCTGGAAAGGAAACTAACTCATGAGCTGCTGCTCGAGTCTCAACCTGTTCCGTCCTTGTATCTATAACACTGATCGAAAGTATCAGCTTCAGATATTACTGAACGATTAACCGTGCTCACTATAATGCCTTCGATTTTCCAACGGTATATAGTCTGGAGCCATCTGCATTGATACTCAGCCCTCGACATGACCTCTTTGATGGACGGAGCGAGAAAGTATTTTTGTGATTTCCCTGTTGGTCATAGGCAAATGCCTCCACATGTCCAGTAAGAAGCCCTGTATATACTGTGGAAAAGGTTGGATGAAAGACAATATCGAAGATTTGCGCATCAGTAGGTATTTCTGGCATGGTTCATGGTTCTGGTAAAGGTAGTGCTAATTTATATTTATCACGTGATGCTCTTTTTGGCTAAGTAGAGGATGAAGTGAATTTTTCGATGAGGAAGCCTATGTAGGTAGAAGTACGTGATGCCTGTTTTGACGCGGTTAATGGCTGGTCAATTGACACTAAAACTTGGTCTTGGTCGACATCGACATTTGACATTGTTACTGCCAAGTAGGATTTTGTGGGTGACAGCTGTGACTTAGCGTAATATTGTAGGACTTCCATGCAATAAACAATGAGCTCTGGTCGCGGATTTCGAGCTCACTGAGAAAATCCTGTAGGTTTAATGTTCTCTATTACTTAGCAGCTTGGATGAAATGGTACTATCCAAAATCGACGAGTCAAATGAAAGCCGGATGGAAGCCAGATGGCAATGGCAATAGACCAAATTCGGACACCGAAAAGGATTTTTTTCTCGGCGTCGTCCATCAGATAAGTGTCACTCAACGTACGATGGACAAATAAATGTCAATGGATGTCTAGGCCTGCAAAGAGGATCGGCAGAGGACTGGCGACATCACCAGTGCGATTAAAATGACTAAACGTTTGACATCAAACCCTTCCGGTGTGACGCAAGTGGCCGGCCCTTGACCACTTGACCAGATAATCATCCGCCGCCATGGGATTTTCAACTGTCTACACCCTTTGCTGTAGTTTCTCCCTTTAAGCTTTCGTCAACAGTGCCAATGTACAGCAGTGACTTCGAATCTCAACAAACTTGGACTAACAATCTCTGGCGTCCGGAAGATAAGATCAAGCCAGTGCCTCAGGATCCCTGTCTTGAGCGCATCTATAGACCCGAAGTCCTTCAAACAATCGAGGAGAGGATTTATGAATTAAGTGAAGAGCTTCGAACCTTGAGCTTGGATATTCATGGTTGGTGGCCACTTGTCTTATCGCATCGCTCCCATTCATCGAAGGCGTGGCTTTCAAACGACATAGGGCATCCAGAACTCGGGTTTGAAGAACAGTAAATGAGATCACAGATTCCATGCTGTTCGATATTAATTGTAGTGCATCTATAGCTATGCCCATGACGCTTATACCAAGTTCCTGAAGAAACACGGATGGAGCGTCAAGGAACACCACCATCTCGACACAGCGTGGGAAGCTACGTTTGAGCATGGTCAGAGAGGAAGAGTCATTGGAGTTAATTCTGAGGAAAGTCTCAATGGATTTCATCATTCCTTGAAACATGATCATAATATGTGATTTGGTTAGATGGACGCCCTCAAGGGGATTGGTCACGCTTGTGGTCATAATTTAATTGGAATGGCGGGTACGAAGCTCGTTCGTGATATCTGATATCACTGATCGACACTTCTGATTTGACGTCAAGGTGTCGCCGTGTCCTTAGGCTTGCGTGCAGCCCTAGAGAAACACAACATCCCTGGAAAGATTGTACTGCTAGGAACGCCAGGTTTGTCCTTGCTCAAGAGAAATTTTGGATAGTTTTTAATTGGTGATCAAAGCCGAGGAAGGGGGTGATGGCAAAGTTATCTTACTCGAAAAGGGTGCCTATGAGGGCATGGATGTCTGCTTGATGTAACGCCTTCTTTGTTTATAACATCCAGTTCTGACTTGGCTGAAGGTGTCACCCCGCCCCTGGTCCCATAGGATCTGTCAGTTTGTCTAGCTGTCTTGCTCTTCAGAGAATTACCGTCGATTATAGTGGTCATACGTCCGTTCATCTGCACCAATAAACATGGAGAAAAATATCTAATGTGGTTTTTACCCAGGGCACACGCAGCTCTCTCACCATGGGAAGGCAAAAACGCTCTCGATGCTGCTGTACTCGGTTACAACAACATCTCTGCCCTTCGTCAGCAGCTGAAACCCACCCACCGTGTGCATGGTATTTTTGAAGGAAAAGACTGGGCTACCAACGGTAGGTTCACTTAATCACAACACGACAGTGGTCTTATTCCCCCTCCAGTCATCCCAGACAATTCTAGATTCATGTAACTTAACTCCTCCTTATGATCTCGCGCAAAATATTCAATGAAGTAACAGTTCTTACATTCGCGCTCCTACTCGCTCAGAGATGGAGGAGACTGTCAATCGTGTCATACCCTGCTTCCAGTATGTGAGGTCACTCCATAGCTTGGGACTCTGTGGTGATTGAATGATTTGCTCTAGCGCTGCAGGAATGGCTACTGGATGTCAAGTTGATGTCCAACCCTACGGCCAAGTGTTCGACCTGCGACAGAATAAGGCACTAGGTAGGGCTGTGTTATTCCTGGCGATTCGTATGTAATAGCTTATACATTCGTTCACCAGGGGACGAGGTTGCGAACATTGTCCTCAACAAATATGGTTCCATTGACTATGAATGGGGTATAAAGAATGCTTCTACTGATTTCGTAAGACCATATCCTCGGTCTAAATCGTTCGATGCTTGATATTCGAAACTTGCAGGGAAACGTTACCTATGGTGTGATATACGTTTTGCCAAGTCCGTGGCGCGTGACTCCCTAACTGACATTTGCCGTTGTGCAGCATTACCATCTCTTCACCCAGGTTTCTCTATTCCTACCTTGCCAGACGGCGGTAATCATACTCGCGAATTCGCTCAACAAGCTGCAACAATTGAAGCACACAAACAGTGTCTGATTGTGTCGATCGCTCTCGCTGGAGCGGGCCTACGTGTTCTAACGGATGATGCTTTTTTTGCCGAGGTTAGCTGCTGTAGCGCTCGGATACCGTAAGGATGCTGAGCTCGATTGTTATTTCTAGGTCAAGAAAGCTTACGAAGAAGATGAGGAGATCAAGAGATACAAGTGACCAAGTGGGAACTTCTCGTGATGGCAAGCTAGTATCCAGTAGATTGAAGTCTTTGTGTACAGCCATGACAGTGAATAGTAATTTGTTATGACAGAAACACTTTGAAGCAGATAAGGTTCCAGTAACTCTAGTGGTAGTGCTGCTGTAGCTCAAGCCAGTATATTCAGAAATGTTACCAGCTCAGAATTTCAAAAATCCAAATTGATAAGCTAGAATAGCTTGGAAGCTGGTAGGCTGTATGGAGTTACTTTGTCTAAATTTAATTTCTCTGTATGCCATTTAATCAACTTGTATTTGAGCTCCAAATGTTATGAAGGGACTTCTGCTCAAAGT
>Ga0157366_1001251_pt1 | contig 10308 bp, 8 predicted proteins | sample AttbisABBM1_FD_113149 | JGI IMG/M metagenome (GOLD analysis project Ga0157366, IMG submission 113149) | Fungus gardens microbial communities from leaf cutter ant in Botucatu, State of São Paulo, Brazil - Atta bisphaerica ABBM1 | ecosystem: Host-associated > Fungi > Mycelium > Unclassified ...
AGTGGCGAAATCGGTAGACGCAGTTGATTCAAAATCAACCATCGAAAGATGTGCCGGTTCGAGTCCGGCCTTCGGCACCATCGGAACATCAATAGACGTCAACGGACGTCTTTTTTTGTGCCTAAAATCCGCGCTACACAAGGCTTTTCGCGATTTTCCTTTCAACAGAAGTCAATCTGAGTCAACCCACATCAAGTCTCTTGTGAGTATAGAACCGAGTATATATGCTGGTTCGATAATGGTTGTATACTCACAGCGGCACATGGAAGGAGAACTTTTATGGCTCTAACAGATATCAAAGTGCGTTCTGCAAAACCGCAGGAAAAGGAATACACCCTTGTCGATGGGGATGGCATGTTTTTGCTTATTCACCCTAACGGCTCAAAATACTGGCGGTTCCGCTTTCGTTTTGGTGGTAAGCAGCACCTAATGGCGTTTGGTGTTTATCCCGAAACATCCTTGGCTGATGCTCGTCAAAAGAGGGAAGAGGCCAGAAGGCTTGTTGCTGCTGGAATCGATCCTCGTGAACACAAACGTGCGGCGAAAGAAGAACAGGCAAAAGAAAATATTACCTTTGAGTCAATTGCCAGAGAGTGGCATGCCGCAAATAAAAAATGGTCAGAAGAACATAGCCGACGTGTGTTGAAGAGTCTGGAAGACAATCTGTTCTCTGCAATTGGCAAGCGCAGTATCGAAGAGCTAAAGACTCGCGACCTGCTTGCCCCCATTAAAGTCGTTGAGGCTACAGGTCGCTTTGAAGTCGCTTCTCGTCTTCAGCAACGAACAACTGCCATCATGCGTTATGCCGTTCAAAGTGGCTTGATTGATTACAACCCGGCTCAAGAGATGGCTGGGGCAGTTGCTTCCAGCAACCGTATCCATCGACCTGCACTTGAGCTGAAACGCCTACCTGAACTACTCCACCGAATTGACTGTTACACGGGACGCCTGTTGACCCGCCTAGCCGTTGAACTCACCTTGTTGATATTCATTCGCTCTAGCGAATTGCGCTTTGCTCGTTGGTCTGAAATAGATTTTGAAACGGCAATGTGGACGATACCGGCTGAACGAGAAGCTATCGAAGGGGTAAAGCACTCACACCGGGGTTCAAAGATGCGCACACCTCATTTGGTGCCATTATCTCATCAGGCTTTAGCAATCCTCAGACAGGTTCACAAGCTTAGCGGCGAGCGCGATTTTGTTTTCGTTGGAGATCACAACCCTCGTAAACCGATGAGTGAAAACACGGTGAACAAGGCACTTCGTGTTATGGGTTATGACACAAAAGTAGAGGTTTGTGGGCATGGTTTCAGGACAATGGCCTGTAGTTCGCTGATTGAGTCAGGATTATGGTCTAGGGATGCGGTTGAACGGCAGATGAGCCATATGGAGCGTAACTCTGTGCGAGCTGCGTATATTCATAAGGCGGAGCATTTGGACGAGCGTAGATTGATGCTGCAATGGTGGGCGGATTATCTTGATGCAAATCGGGAGAAAGGGGTAAGTGCATTTGATTTTAAAAACATAAGGATCAGTTAAATACTCAATTAAAACAGTATATTAGAATAATTAATTATTAAGCCATTAACGATCACTGCTTCTTCGGGGGTAACGCTACTTCTGTAGAGCTGCTACTGCACATAAAATACTTGTTGACTTTGATATCAGTCTGAGCAAATATAAGTGCATCAACTCACTTTTATTACAGTAGTAGTCGTACAGAAAGGAGTGATTTGTGCGATTGGTTCCAGCCTTTCGCGAACCTCAAACCCGAAGCGTCTAAACCAGGATAGGAGATCGAATCTATGGCATTTTATCAAGTTTCTTACGATTTGCAAAAGCAGATTATTACACTTAGCGTAACAACAGAAGTAAACCCGGCAGCGACTGATGCTAACGTTATGACTTTACAAGGTTCACTATCGGTCACTAAGTTGCTGCGTAAATTCATTGGGCTGTTCTGGTTTTGGTAATATAACTCTCGCTTCACATAAAAAGTTATGCCGGCGTGGATTATCAAAATAAGGGCTTCATGAGCTCACAGTTTAGCCCTTTTTATCCTCTTTAAGATTAGTGCATCAGTGATGATGCACTTAACTGAGGCCATTATGCCAACAAAGTTATACAAGATAGGTGATTTGGCTGATATTCGCTCAGGCTATACGTTCCGGGGGGCTGTCGAACCGGTGCCTGATGGGAATGTACGCATATTACAAATTAAGGACCTTGAGCTGGATTGGCAGAGAGATTATGAAGCTTTACCGGCGATTAGTTGGGAGCAACGTGTTGAACCACCTTTCCTTAAACAAGGTGAAATCGTCGTTGCCGCCAGGGGGAACCGGAACATTGCGGTTGTCTATAGCAGTAATATCCCAGTAGTAGCTACCAGCCAATTTCTGATTGTTACCCTTCGAAGGGAAGAGCGCGAGATAGCTCCTGAATACCTGTGTTGGGTGCTTAACCACCCGATGACGCAACAGATGTTTAATCGCAGTGGTACAAACATCCAGCTCGTTACTAAAGCAGCATTGTTGGATGTGGAGATTCCTGTTCCACCTGCGTATATACAACGACAACTTATTGAGCTTCAACGAGTCTGGCAGGAAGAAGATAAACTTATCAGTAAGTTACAAACGAATCGACAACAGCTTGAGCTCGGCATATTGCAAAAATTACTTAAGGATAAATAGGTTATGAGCAACAAAATCGATCAAGACCGTATTAATAGGGTGCTATGGGGCGTGTGCGATATCTTCCGTGGCACTATCAGCCCTGATACCTATAAAGACTTCATCCTTACTATGTTGTTCCTGAAGTACATTTCTGATGTGTGGCAGGATCACTATGATGGATACAAAGAAGAGTATGGCGATGAGCCGGAACTGATCGAAGAGATGATGAAGAACGAACGATTCGTTCTGCCAAAAGAGGCCAGTTTTTATGCGCTTTACAAACGCCGTAATGAACCTGGCAACGGCGAGCGTATCGACGAGGCGCTTCACGCCATTGAAGAAGCTAACGGTACCAAGCTGAAGGATGCTGGGAAAAGCGTTTTCCAGGACATTACCTTCAACACCGATAAACTCGGCGAAGAAAAGCAAAAGAACGGGATCCTCAAAGACCTGTTGGTGGAGTTCGCTAGTCCAGAGCTGAATCTTAAGCCTAGCCGCGTGGGGGGTTTAGACGTAATCGGTAATGCGTATGAATACCTGATCGGTAAGTTTGCTGCCAATAGTGGACAGAAGGCGGGTGAGTATTATACCCCACCGGAAGTGTCTGAACTGATGGCGGAACTGTTAGATCCTCAACCTGGTGACACTATTTGTGATCCAGCCTGTGGTTCCGCGTCTTTGTTGATGAAATGTGGCCGTAAGGTAGTACAGCATCATGGTTCTAAACAGTATGAGCTCTATGGCCAAGAAGCCATCGGTTCAACCTGGTCACTGGCGAAAATGAACATGTTCCTGCATGGTGAGGATAACCACAAAATAGAATGGGGCGACACCATTCGTAACCCCAAACTGCTGGATAAAAATGGCGACCTAATGCTGTTTGATGTGGTTACCGCTAACCCACCGTTCTCGCTCGATAAGTGGGGGCACGATGATGTGGAAAACGATAAGTTTGGTCGTTTCCGTCGAGGCATGCCGCCAAAGACTAAGGGTGATTACGCCTTTATTCTGCATATGATCGAAACCATGAAGCCGAAAACTGGGCGTATGGGGGTTGTAGTCCCTCATGGCGTGCTGTTCCGTGGTTCTAGCGAAGGTAAAATCCGCCAGAAGTTGATTGAAGAAAACTTGCTTGATGCGGTGATCGGGTTACCCGAAAAGCTGTTTTTTGGTACAGGAATTCCCGCAGCCATTCTGATTTTCAAAAATCAGAAAGTTGACGATAAGGTGCTGTTTATCGATGCCAGTCGTGAGTTTGAACCGGGTAAAAACCAGAACAAATTGAGCGAGGATAATATTGCCAAAATTGTTAAAACCTATCGTGATGGCGATAACGTCGATAAATACGCTTATCTTGCCAGTCTGCAAGATATCCGTGATAACGACTACAACCTGAATATTCCACGCTATGTCGATACTCATCAAGAAGAAATGGAAATTGACTTGATGCAGATCCGCTTCGAGCGTAAGCAATTGCAAATTCAGTTAGCTGAGCTAGAGGCTGAAATGGCAAAATATCTAGAGGAGTTGGGTTATGGTGCCTAATAGATGGGATGTAAGACCTTTGGCGGATATTGCACTGATCACATCAGGAGGAACCCCTAGTCGAGCAAAACCAGAATTCTGGCAAAATGGAACAATTCCTTGGATAAGGACTACTGAAGTACAAAATTGTATTTTGACCCCTGATGATATTCAGGAGTATATAAGCGAAGAAGGATTAAAGGGCTCATCAGCTAAACTCTTGCCTTCTGGAACAGTTTTGCTTGCAATGATTGGGCAAGGAAAAACAAGAGGGCAGGTTGCTCTTTTGAAATTTGAAGCGACTATAAATCAAAATTGTGCTGCGATTATTTTTAATAATGATCAAGAACCATATTTTCACTTCAATTTCCTATTGAGTCAGTATGAGACTATTAGAAGTATGAGTAACTCTGCTGGACAGAGTAACTTAAATGGAGCACTGGTAAAAACTATAAAAGTTCCAGTGCCTCCGCTCGCCGAACAAAAAAAAATTGCTAAAATCCTTTCTGCTTGGGACAAGGCAATTGAAATTACTGAAAAACTTTTATTAAATAGCCAGCAACAGAAAAAATCGCTGATGCAGAAACTTTTAACTGGTAAAAAAAGACTCCTTGATAAAAATGGGCGTAGGTTTAATAGCGAGTGGAAGAGTTGTCGATTGGGAGATATTGGGGAAATAAAAAGTGCAGGCGTTGATAAAAAAATTGTTGAAGGTGAAGTGCCTGTTCGTTTATTAAATTTCACAGACGTATTCAAGAAAACATTCATATTCGCTGATGAGATCAATCATTGGGTTTCTGCGCCATATTCTAAGGTTGATGGGTGTAACGTACTGAAGGGTGACGTATTCTTTACTCCATCTTCAGAAACCAGAGAAGAAGTTGGTATGTCTGCGGTGGTTGCAGCTGATATTGACAGCTGTTGCTATAGCTATCATATAGTCCGATTCAGGATTAAAGAGAATTGGGATTTAAACTTTAAAGCTTTTGCTTTTTCCACACCCACGTTCCGAAAGCAGGTTTCATTGCTGGCAGACGGGAGCGGACAGAGATATGTGGTATCTCAAGATGGGTTCAGAAGTGTCATGATTTCATACCCGCCAATAGAGGAACAGCGTGAGATAGGCAAAGTCCTGAGGTTGGCTGAAGAAGAAACTATGATTTTAGATAAAAAGCTTAACCTTCTAAAACAAGAGAAAAAAGCCCTGATGCAGCAACTGCTCACAGGTAAACGGCGGGTGAAAACGGAGGTGGCATGACGGATAAACATCTATCTCAAGCCCCGGTGGGTGAGCTCCTGTTGTTTCAAAGCGACGATTGCCGTGCTCGTCGCTTTGAGTGCTTCCTCCAATCAGAAACGCTCTGGTTCACCCAGGCCTCCATGGCTGATCAATATGATAAGAATGTTAGTACAATTAACGAAGAGCGGCTCAACACCATTGCTAAAGGCGAATTTGCTCGAAGTTTAACCACCTGGAAATTCCGTATGGTTCTTCAAGAAGGAAAACGCCGATTTTCCAGAGAGATAGAGCACCATAAGAGAGTATAATGAACACCCAATATGCCCCAAAATTTCAGGAAGAATACAGTGCTAAGCTTCCGGCTTTGGCGCTGCTGAATAACCTTGGCTGGTCTTACCTTTCTCCTGAAGAGGCTCTGGCTGCCCGAGCAGGCAAACCCGATCAGGTTGTATTGATGCACCTACTCAGGGAGCAACTGGCAAAGCGTACTTTTACATTTGGTGGGCAGGAATATTCTCTTTCTGACAAGGCTATTGATAATCTGATTGCTGAAGTCAACAGCCCGGCCCTTAATCAGGGCTTACTCACTGCCAATGAGCGTCTTTATAACCACTTGATGTATGGGATTTCCGTTACCGAGTTTATCGATGGTAAAAAGGCAAACCCAACCATTGCCTTAATCGATTGGCATCATCCAACAAATAATAGCTTTGTCTTTACCGAGGAGTTCACGGTAACGCGGGCTAACGGTGTTGAATCACGTAGACCAGATATCGTCTGCTTTGTGAACGGTATTCCACTGGTGGTCATTGAGGCCAAACGACCGGATGGTAATGCTAAAAAGGTGCCAACCATTGGTGAAGGGATATCACAAACTCTCCGCAATCAGCGGCACGATGAAATTCCACGCCTGTTTGTCTACAGTCAGTTGCTGTTGTCGATTAATGGTCATGATGGTCGTTATGGGGCCTGTGGAACATCGGCTAAATTTTGGGCCACCTGGCGTGAAGAAGACCTCTCTGATGCTGAAATGTACATCATCAAGAACCAAAAACTTCTGCCTCAACAGCTAGATAAGTTATTTGATCATCGGCCAGTAGCGGCCAGAGATTGGTACCAGGGTTTGGTAGCTGCGGGAGAATTGGCCGTGACCGGGCAAGATAAGCTGTTAATCAGCCTATTGTTGCCTGAACGTCTGCTGGATATGGTTCGCTTTTATACGCTGTTTGATAAAAAAGTCGGCAAGGTTGTTGCTCGCTATCAGCAAGTGTTTGGCATCAAACGTTTGATTGAGCGTATCAATACCAAAAGACCTGATGGCAGCCGTGAAGGTGGCGTTATTTGGCATACCACTGGTTCGGGTAAATCGTTGACGATGGTATTTCTGAGCAAAGCGCTAATTTTGCACGAAAGTTTAAAGCAATGCCGCATTGTGGTGGTTACCGACCGCGTCGATTTGGAAAACCAGCTTAGCCGTACCTTTATCTCCAGTGGAGAGCTCTCCGGGAAGAGAGACAAGTCAGTGGCGATCGCGACATCCGGCAGGCGTTTGGCTGAGCAGATTGGTAAGGGCACTGAACGAATTATCTTCTCGTTGATCCAGAAGTTTAATACCGCCATCAGACAGCCTGAATGCATTAATACCAGTTCAGATATTATTGTGTTGATTGATGAAGGCCACCGTAGCCAGGGTGGTGAAAACCATATCCGCATGATGCAGGCGTTGCCGAAAGCCGCATTCGTTGCTTTTACCGGAACTCCATTGCTGAAAGATGATAAAACGACCAATAAATTTGGTTCTATCATCCATGCTTATACGATGCAGCGAGCAACGGATGATAAAGCTGTAACGCCACTACTTTATGAAGAGCGCATTCCCGATCTGGATGTGAATGAACGAGCTCTCGATAGCTGGTTTGAGCGAATCACCGAAGGGTTAAGCGACCAGCAAAAAACCGATCTTAAACGCAAATATGCCAGTAAAGGGCAGATCTACACCGCAGACGATCGTATTCGTCTGATTGCATTAGATATTGCTAATCACTTCGTGAAAAACATCGACGAAGGATTAAAAGGTCAGCTTGCTTGTGACAGTAAAGCCGCTGCCATCAAGTACAAGAAATACCTAGATGAGGTCGGGCTGTTTGAATGCGCGGTGGTGATTAGCGCCCCTGACACGCGTGAAGGTAACACCGAAGTTGATGAATCTACCGCACCTGAAGTTGTTAAATGGTGGAAAGAGAATGTCGGTCAACAGGATGAACAATCTTACACCAGAAATGTGATAGACCGCTTTGATAAAGACGATTCGCTGAAATTGCTGATCGTGGTCGATAAGCTGCTAACCGGCTTTGATGAGCCCAAGAACGCTGTGCTTTACATCGATAAGCAGCTTAAAGGACACAACCTGATCCAGGCGATAGCACGAGTCAACCGTTTGCATCCTAAGAAGAAATTCGGTCTGCTCATAGACTATCGTGGCATTCTTAAAGAGCTGGATACCACCATAGAGAAGTATCAGAAACTCGCATCCCGCACTCAGGGTGGCTATGAGATTGACGATCTCGCCGGGCTCTATAATCAGATGAGCACCGAATACAAACGTTTACCGCAGCTTTATAAAAACCTGTGGGCGATTTTTGACGGTGTGAAGAACAGGCAAGATACCGAGCAACTACGCCAGGTATTGGTGCCACGCATTGAAGAAAAAAATGGCGAGCTGGTCGATGTGCACCTGAAAATACGTGAAGATTTCTACGAGGCACTGACTGAATTTACTAGTTGCTTAAAAGTTGCATTGCAATCAGCCACCTTCTTTGAAGACAAGAGCTTCAGTGAAGATGATCGCCGTCATTACAAAGAGACGGTGAAGCAGTTCTCCAGTTTACGTCAGTTAGTGCAGCAAGATGCCGGTGAGCGTATCGACTATGATGAGTATGCCGAGCAAGTCAAAAAGTTACTCGATAAGCATGTTGTTGGCGTAGAAGTTCGGGAGCCTGATGGTGTTTACGAAGTAAACAAGATGGGGCAAGTGCAGCCAGATGAGTGGAGCGAAGATAAAACCCGTAACGAAACCGACATCATAAAAACGCGTGTTACTCGTATGATCGAGCAAGAACTGCGTGACGATCCCTATGCGCAGGAGGCGTTTTCTAAGCTATTACGGCAAGCTATTGAAGAAGCTGAGAAGTTATTCGAACATCCGCTCAAGCAATACATGCTTTTCCGGGAGTTTGAAGAGCAAGTGCATGAACGCCGCTTGAATGATATTCCAGATGTATTTGCCGGCAACCACCATGCTCAGGCTTACTTTGGCGTATTCAAGAAAATGCTACCTGAGGTTTTCTCGATTACCGATTCGCAAGTTCAGGATAAATGGATAAAACTGGCTTTTGATGTGGACCGTTCAGTCGAAACCTCAGTGGCTGAAAACTCAATAAACCCGCAGAACATTGAAGCAGATATCAGGAAAAAGCTGCTGCCATTGATGTTTAAGGAATGCAAAGCCATTGGCGGCGGAATGGACCAGGCGAAGAGGATCGTCGAGATGATTGTACAAATTACCCGTGTTGGATTGAGCGGAGTGTAAGCTGTGCCCATTTACACGCAAACGCAGGCTATGAGCTTTATCTACGGAGACGAGTGGATCAACTTTGACCGTGAGCCTCGTCCCTATGCCACAAGTCGCGTGTTGATTAAGGTGCATCCAGATTGCCGTGTGGTTGTTTCTGCACCTGAAGAGGCTGATGACCTGGCCGTTCTGACGGCAGTAAAGAAGCGTGGGCGCTGGATTTATCAGCAGCTTAGGGATTTCCGCAGACAGCTTGAATACATTACGCCACGTAAGTATATCAGCGGCGAGAGCCATTATTACCTTGGCAAACAATACTTGTTGAAGGTGATTGAAAAACCTGCGGAGGTACAACGCGTAAAAATGTTGCGCGGAAAGCTGGAAGTTACCTTGCGTCAGAAGAGCCCTGAAAAGGTCCGGCAGCTTCTTATTGATTGGTATAAAACTCGTGCCAAAGATGTTTTCGCCAAACGGCTCGAAGCCATGCTCGAGCAGGCTCTGTGGGTAAATGCTCCTCCCCCATTGCGTATTCTAACCATGCAAACACAGTGGGGGAGTTGTTCTCCTAACGGTCGGCTCACTCTTAACCCATACTTGGTTAAAGCTCCCCGAGAATGCATTGACTATGTAATTTTGCATGAGCTGTGTCATCTGGCTGAGCACAACCATAGCGAGCGTTTTTACCGTCTGATGGGACAAGTTATGCCCGAGTGGGAAGTAGTCAAAACGCGGTTGGATGAGATGGCTGGGGTGATATTTTCTGATTTATGATGTGGAGGTGAGACTTTATCTTGGTTAGTAAAATCATTGAGGTATGTGTTCATCTCCTCGCCAGTTGGAAGTACACTCAATTGCTAAGTAACTAAACAGACTTTAGTTGATCGGTTTGACGCAGCCGAGCTAATAAGAACCTTATCAGGGATGTATATATGGCCGTTCCTACCTACGATAAATTTATTGAACCAGTTCTCCGTTTTCTGGCAGGTAAACCTGAGGGCGTACCAGCTCGTGATGCGCATGAAGCTGCGGCAGATGCTCTTAATCTTGATGATAATCAGCGAGCAGAGGTAATAGCCAGCGGTCAGTTAGTTTATAAAAATCGGGCGGGCTGGGCACATGACCGTCTGAAGCGAGCTGGATTATCGCAAAGTTTATCCAGAGGAAAATGGTGCTTAACCCCAGAAGGGATTAAATGGGTACAGGTCCATACCCAGCCACTTACCGAAGAGCAAGTGAACCACTTAGCTTTTGATTTCATGAACGTGAAGTTAAAACAGCAGCCAGATGCTGTCGATCTTGAT
>Ga0157366_1001252_pt1 | contig 10302 bp, 9 predicted proteins | sample AttbisABBM1_FD_113149 | JGI IMG/M metagenome (GOLD analysis project Ga0157366, IMG submission 113149) | Fungus gardens microbial communities from leaf cutter ant in Botucatu, State of São Paulo, Brazil - Atta bisphaerica ABBM1 | ecosystem: Host-associated > Fungi > Mycelium > Unclassified ...
GACAGACCAGAACAATCATGAGGCCAGCCTTGGGTTGGTCTCTGCTTATCTTTACATTGTTCCATAGTGCATTCGGTAGCAACCTGGAAAATTTCTCTGAGAGTCTCAAGATAACTCCTCTCGCCGACGGACGCGTTGCCACTACTTTTTCGTTCGAAATCGTCCTCAATGGTACCTTTCCAAGAGATCCACGTTCTCTGACCTCCAGAGATGCCTGTACGTTACCTTGCCTGATAATATCTACTTGTTGAGTCATACAAACACTCAGCACAGCATTACGTCTTCTTCCCTTTGACTTTGGGTCAAATTCTTCGAGAATACGCAGTGACCGAACTCCATCTTTCTCTCAATGCAGGCAGCTGGGACTACGAGCGTTGGGGATATCCTGAAGTCAATGGAGTGGGAACTGGCGCAGAGCTATGGGCTTGGATGGGAACTGAAGAGCATGAGAGGCAAGTATTGACTTGAACTTACTTATTCGATCTATTGATCGGCTTAAAGTGTAGATGCTCGGTGGAAAGGGTTGCGCAATGCTTTAGCTGGACTATTCTGTGCTTCTCTTGGTTCTCTTGATGAGCAGCGTACAACATCACCTGATCGCGCCTTCTTTCCTCAGGGACAGCTACCTAGCTGGTCAGAGAATGTAACACACAAGTTGCGACACGCATCCTTGCCTTCTGAACACGTTTGCACTGAGAACCTGACACCATTCTTGAAACTCCTTCCTTGTAAATCCTTCTCAGGAATTTCGGTTCTTCTGAATCCTCATCGTGTGTTTGACGCGGATTGGCATGGGATGGGTGCCCACGTGCTTTGGCTGAGCGAAATGGGAGTCCAGCTTCGGTTGACATTTCAAAGTGTTATGAATCCCTTGCGGTCCTCACATTATTTATCACGGAGTAAGTATGAACAAGTTTTCTGGTCTTCAAAACTGAATTTTCCTAGACTGGTCTCTTCAGTCCTTGTTTGGCCGAAGCATTCAGAGAAATTGTCCCGCTGCGAGCTCAAGTAGCGTTCAAGTTAACCTTCCCAGGTCTAGTTCCGAACAATGGAAATGGGACCTTTCACCACAAGCTCCTATTGGCTCTGATTCTGACGCGATTTATGACGTGCTTGTTGGTAGGTGATTCCAATTCCATCCAAGAATCCCGATTGAGATTGCAAGCCAGCCGAAAAACCTCTAGATGTTACTATGCAATGGCAGGACCAATTCCAGTATCGTAAGTGGAGCTGCGCAAGCTGTTGGTTTAACTTATCAGGGTACAGCTTCAGTCTTTAATACTTCACTGCCTATCTCTATCACCCGAACCTTGAGGGGTTTTACACAAGCGAGCGGACAATTATCTCTCATGCTCAAAAACCATAGATCAACACCGCAGCATATGATCTACCTTGAGACTATGCCGTGGTTTATCCAATTTTACTTACATACACTGAAAGCACACGTCGAGGGCCACGTTGAAGGTCAGTGATGAGATCCTCTATTTTCATACCCTCACGATTTTCTTAGATGACATTGTATCTGACATCTCGTATACTGCGGCTGTACCTCATTCACGCCCCACAACGTTTCAAGCGGTGCTCCGCCTGCCGCCTAACAGTGTGACTCACTTGACCATGGACGTTGACAAAGCATTCCTTCGATACACTGAGCATCCACCTGATGCCCAGCGAGGTTGGGACCTGCCTCCAGCAATCCTCATACCACTGGTTTTGAATAGTAACGATTCCCAATTGGGCAAGCCCATATACACTTCAACTCTACTTGTTGACGTCGCAACACCCGACTTCAGTATGCCGTATAATGTTATTATCTTCACTTGTTCTCTGGTTGCCTTCATTTTTGGTAGCATCTTTAATTTGTTGACAAGAAGATTTGTTGTATTGCAACTGGACCAGCAAGCTAACTAGTTATTTTTTCACCACTGAAGGAGAATCTCTCATCTCTCAATGACTATGACTTCGTCTAGACTATTGACACCAAGTAAGGGTTCTGATCCCAGGCCCCTTGTGAACGAGGACTCAGATCTCCGACCCGGAGAAGACGGAATAGGCATATCTTCTTGGAGAAGCCTGAGCTTCTGGGTCCCTGTCTAACAACGATAACATCGAAGAACATCGAAAGGAAGGGACAGAAAGGTCCGCATGGATTATCCCGTGTTACTTTCCCGTTACTTTCCCATGTGAGATTTCCTTGTTATGGAGGACTATGGGCTTGACACTCACCGCGAATACCTCGGATGAGAGTCCCAGAACATGAGGTGATTATCTCCAATCAATGAGTCCACTATTATTGCTACATACGTATGATAGATAGGCTATGATATGAGGACAACGTTTCAATTTCAATTCACGGTACATTGGAACCAAGAGAAACTTGTGTGGATGGAACTGAGCTGGACATAAGACTTGCAGTGATACCGTGGCAAGTTGGTGTAGTGTCCAAGTTAATGTTAATGGGGGGTGGTGTGTGTGCCTCTCTCTATTCAGACAAAGGACTCAGGTTTTCTCGCGGGAGTGTTCCGTGATACTTCTAGCGGCGTATATTGACGCAACTCCCGGCAATACCCCTGAGTCACCGTCGATATGTCAAGCATGAGCAGCTTGGCAGGTCGAGTCCAGGAAACAATGAAAATACAATGAAAACATGTAGTGGGAGGTCACACGCAAACGATAAGCATAAATACATTAGATGTCACGTCAACCCAAAAAGCGTATTGTTTGATGGTCTGGGGGGTTCACCCTTAGTAAATCATGTCACGCTCTGTATATTGCGCTCTGTATCACATTGTCTTGGAACCCGCAATAAACGGCAACTAAGAAGGTTGTAGAAATTTACCACCCTGTCAACAGTATTTAACGGCTGTATTTCAAGTTCTCGGCTTTCTGTATTCCCCTCCAGTCTCCATCGAGTCAGACTCCTCCGACCATTAAGGATTATGTGCCAACGTAAAGCGTGCGTTCCTCTCCTGATCTTGTGCGTTGAGCAGATGTTGAACCTGTATCGTAGTGCAGGGACATTGTGGTTAACTTGTGGCGTTTGTAGTTGCCATATTCTCCCCTTTGGTCGTGGAACTAACATAATCCGATAGCACTTTCAACGCCATTTGGTGACAGCTATATATGACTGCATGTCTGTTACCTGCGAACATAGCTACACTCACCCGAAGGACTGTAGAAGTCGAACTTGTGTCAATGTATGGCTGTTCTTGTGGTCTGTCAACGATGGACGCTAACCTTGGCTGTCGTGAGATGTTTGGGCCTGATATTCAGGACATCGTTGACCGGGTCGACGACAAGTGTCTTCAGTGCCAGTGGCAGGAACAAAAGGCCGCCCAAGCACGAAACAAGTCTTGAGTGTTGCGTTAGCAGTAATCTCTATCGCCTGACGCTTCTTGTAATTGATCGGGGGATACGCATTATAGTTACTTTTTAGTTGTGAACCTCTTGTTTCCATATTCAGGCAGTTGCCATGACGTAGAATCTATTCAGAAGTTCTGACCACACTATAGACTCTGTGCAGAATTGTCTTATCTCTTGAAGTTCTATCATTCGATCGATACGGTGGTCTCCTGAAAAATTCAGCAGAATAGCAATGCCCACGAAGATGAAGATGGCTGCCGAATTTGACCTGTGTATGATCATGCACTGACAATGATCCTCACGTGATGTTAAGCCAAAGAAGGCCAAATAGAAGAAGTGCTCCCGATCGACTCCGACTGTGTTACTCGCCAAATTCACTATGCGCGCCTCTCTTATCCGCCATAACCTAGGAGGTCTCGTCCCTCCCAAAATTGCTACCCCCAAACTTGTTGTTCGTATTTGTCTTACTCCTAGGGTTTTTGCTTTTTGTGACTGACCGTGATCATGGACAGTCTGGAGGCTCCGGTGCTGGTCTTGGTCCACTTGTTGATTTCTACTCCAAGCTTCCCAAAGGGCATGGTGCACCTCGTGTGAGCGGTATCAAGGGTCGTTACTTTAACGGAAAGAATGCGTCTGGTGCTCCCCTCGTTGCACTTATTGCTGGCATTTTCGGCGTTAGCTATTTCCTTGATTACCAGCGTATGTTTCTCTTTTGAAGTATTGTGTAATTCATATTCATTGAAAAACTTGATTTAGAACACCTGAGTATGTGTCTGATTGTCAATTTGCTCCTGTTTCCTCACTTTCACCCCAGAACATCACAAGAATCATGCTCATTGAGCTCGGTCCATGTGAGGGCTCTGGGACAATTAAAGGGATATTTTTATGGCATAGAGCTATCCACCAATTGGATCTTAATTTTGCTTCAATGCATGTTGCATAGACAACGAAGAGAGATGTTATTTCGAGTGTGCAGATGGGCAAAGTATATACACTCCGCCACATCATCAATGAGCCATGTCTTCTTATTCTCGGCCATTACAATATTATCATATCTGGGGAATTGAAGAACATGACTGCCCTTACAAATAATGATATCCTCTCGAATATACCTTGATGATTCCTAATAGTTGTTGGAGCAAATAATTGATCTTTCAATCTGCAGTCAGAGTGAGTATTTTCCTACTACCTCTGATGATAAGGGCCGTGATTTATTGTCAACTTATACTACCTTTTACCATCATACAAGGAGTTTGTATGTGGCTAGTCTCAGGCAATGGGTGAGCTCTTAGATAACCAGTCATGCTTATTCTCCCTAGTGGTGGTCGTTCCAAGTCATTGATTTCAGCGGGATTTGCCATCTCACCGAAGGAATGGAGAGTCTGGACAAATGTCACTCATCTACCTACCAGTGGACACATGTTTGCATGTAGCGGTGGCTGAATCAGATATATATAATGGAGTAACCTTTATATCTACGCACACGTGGCACGCTGCTGTCGATATTCAGATGGAGAACTCAGCATATCCAATGTGAACGAAACCGACGCAGAAAGAGGTGCCTGAACCCAAGTTGATTCCTTCACAATATTCGTGAGTGAAATTGTAGGACTCGAGAGCTGTAACGGTGAGATGGCGCCATCAAGGTCTCTCGATCCTGATGCTGTTCGAGTACTAGGTTTAATCGTCGGTGTCTCCGGTGGTTGGATATGAGCTGTCGGTGTTGATGAGACCATCTCCGCTAGTGGCGTAGGTGGCAGAGACCGGAATGGATTCGGTGAAGATGACTTCGTCTTGTTGAGAGTATGCAGCAATGATGCCCTTTCTGTGGCATCTGAATCATTTGATATTCGGTCTGGCGAAATGCCCTGCTTGACTCCGCGGAGCGCTGAAGTAGAAATGGGAATACTTTCAATGATCTGGTTCATTAATTCAACCATTTTCTCATCACCAGAAATAGAGACCGCTCTTTTTTTCCTCTGTACGTCTCTCAACAACAAACTGTCCTTTGCCCGCATAAGCACAGGACTCATCGGCGTTTCATGATCTTGATCGCCTTCAAATTCGACCTCATCCCGATGAGGCAGCGACGGATCAGCAACACTTTCCCAAGTCGCAACACACTGAGCCAAAGGTGAGCCCATTCCTGTCACTTTACGCCTCAGTCCAGCACGCGCGGTTGCAATAGTCTTTGTTCCTGAACCCGGGTTAAATGCTAAGCCTCCAGATCCAGACCCAGATCCAGTTATGGGAGAGGAAGTGATCGGTAGACCTGATACCGACTGGGACCCTCCTTTTCCTCTGGAAACTCCAGTTGGGCTGCCATCCAAGTTCAGTTCTCCACAGCTCAGATTGGAGCTGGATCTTTCACGTTCGTCCAAAGACCCAGACCCAATCTCATCCATGAAAGCATTCAAATCCAAGCTCTTGTCCTCCTCAAGAGGTGTCAGTGAGCTGGGTGACATTCTCAATTTCGAGTACGAACACCGGTAATCCCTTGTATCTGGTATACATTCAACACCGCATTCGCGTGGACCAAATATGGTTTCGATTTTCTGGTCACAAAATCTTTAGACATGTCATTTAAAGAGATTTAACTTACAGCAGCAGGCGAGGAGTAACCTGATCGAATCCTTCCAGGGCTAAGTATCGGGCTAGGACTCGTAGAGCTCGCTCGTCGATGTAAGAAGGGCGATGAACTGGGTAAACACATCGTCGAGTAATTTGCCTCTCTGTAACATTCGTCCTCTTCGTCCTTGTCACTTCTCCCCAACCAATGCACACTAGACGATAACAAGTTTACAGAAGATGGCGAGCGTTCGTGGGAGGACAGCCTCGAGGAAGAAGTTCTCGAGCATGGTGTCGGCGGAGATTTGTACATATCATCATTAATGGGCGCATACATCCTTCTCTGAGTGTTTGGGCTCAAGGCAAGCTCTGGATCGTTATTACTCGCACTATTTCTCCGCAGCGCCGCAGCAGATGTAGTATGAGAAAAAGACGAGGAAAAACGATGAGGCAAGGTGCTCGTAAATTGTTTGAAGTTCTTAAGTGCAGACGAAAGCTTGGGTGAGAGGCGAGCGCCAGGAGAGGAAGTAGAAGGGAAAGGACAAGACGCAGAAGTCGGTAAAGCAGACGATGTTAGTGATGTTACTGACGGTGGCGATACCATGCCAGATAGACCAGATTTCTTCAGCTGAACATCTGTACTATTCATTGGACTCCCAACTAGAGGCGAGGTATGAATCCTGAACGTTTGCTCCGGGTGAAGAGGGAATGGTACATCAACGAAGGGGTGTGTTGGTGAACCTGGTGAAACAGTTGGTGAAGCTGCCAGCCTGAGTTGTGGTGAGTCAGAACTGCATAGTGTTGAGCCGCTCTTGTGCAGACCCTGCTGAATCGGTGTTGGTGTATACGATGACATTTTCGATCGTAGCCGTGACGGTGACTGAGATAATTGTAGAGCCTGTCGCCTGGAATCAATATCACCATGGGTTGCTTGGCCTTCATGGGGGTCCTCAACGTGTTGTACGAAGTCTTTGGTATCGTCGCCGTGCGTTCCTTTGGGAGAGACTGCGATATTGTCAAAATCAATGCCAAGACAGAATCTAGAGCCAGAGCCAGGACCAGGACCAAAACAGGTATTGGTAGCAGCGATAGGATGAATGCCAACTATACCATCTGTCCCTTTCGACTTTGCAGTTTCTCGACATCCGCCAATCAACGTTTCCGAAGGTGTCTTATTAGTTGCTCCCTTAATATCACCGTTATCATTGACCTTTGGAGGAGTAGGACCAGTGAGCCTCGTAATTCCCTGCCCGTAGTAGAATACCCAGTTAATCGATCATCGCCGTTTTCAGAACGAAAATGAACGTTACCTTCTGCTTACCGGAAGTCGCACTTGGAACAGATAAATCTGAACCCATAGACGTAAAAGACTCAACTAAGGGGCTGCTCCTCGTCCCTCCAATCGCCGCATTCGTATTGGTACTAGTATTAGAATTGGCACTAACCAAATTCCCTTGGAAACTTCTCCAGGTTCGAAGTCTAGAACTAGGTGGCACAACGTCTGTCACCTTGCTTGGGATGGAAGAAGAGGAGGGCATCATGGGAGTGGTTGTAGGAGAAGCCGCATTCGCGTTGATAGTATTTTTGGGACTCGTTGGAGACGAAGATAAAGTCGGACTCGTTCTCGGACTATGATGTGACAAGACTGATTTGATTTGAGCTGTCACTTGCATCGGAGGTGACTGTATAATAATACATATGATGAAGTCGAGTTGGAAATGTTTCACCAACTTTGACATACATTGTGTATCCCGCGTAACCCCAATCCGACGAGGCGCTTTGACGACGTCGAGCTTGGGTTTGCCATCCTTGTTTTCTTTTTCTTTTCCACAAAGCGCGGCCTGCGATCAACGCAAGAGTGAAAGCAAATGAGTGGATAGATGTGGGCGACCTTAAAGAAAGAAAAGAAGAGGGAGAGGAGACGTACGTGACTTTCAGGCTGTTTTATAACCCAATGTGAGGCTTCCTACATTTGGATCAATTGGTTTGAATCAAAATCTTCTTTTGAAAAGGTCAACCAATATAGGAGTAGAGAAATATGTCTTGCTGGTCTTCTTGAAGAGAGAGGGCATAGACTAAGGGTCCATTCATAAGAAATAGAGAGAAAACGAGAGAATTAAAACGAGCGTGTTTACGTTCCGATGCTATTACTAGGTCCATGTATTTATATTTTAAGGAGTGCAATGAAAAATTAGAATCCAACATGAATGCAGTAGGGACGATTAGGCGGTTAGCGAGAAGAGAAATCGAGAAGTTAGGGGAATACCAGATGAAGGTTCAATAAATGTTCCCGGTCCGTCCATGAACATAATTTGCCCAATAAAATGAGTCTGGCGTATATGTCCAGCTGGAAAGAAAGCATGCGAAACCAGCTATTCCAAGGAGATACGCAATCAAAATTCCTGTGAAAGGGGGAAATGAGAGAACACAACAACAGTAGCACAGGACCAGTATGAACCAAAAGGAGACGATTGTTAGTGAGTGAAGGCATCATAGAGAAATGAGAGCGCACGTTTGCTTTGTCGAGGAAACATCTTCATTTCGTTTCCGATTGCTGGGAATCTCATGGTATTACAAAACATATGTGCAGATATCGGTGGGTAAATTGATGATGTGCGAAGGAAGAGGTAGGAGATATAACATCCAAATATAGTTGTGTAAGTCAGTTGAAATACTATGGCAGTGGTCAGAGCTGGTAGAAATGAAGTAGATCGTACGTACACGTGACTGCTAATGCACGAAGAGCGGCCCGGGAGGTCCGGCCGTAACGATTGAACACATCCCAAAAGTGATGTACATGTGCTGCCACACAAATCAACATCAACATCACTTTTTCAGTGAGATAACTCACCGATGCCAAAGGAGAGTGGGGATAGAAAAATCAGTCGAGCCCTTGAAATGCCAGCCAGGTTGAGCACGGCTAAAGTACAACCTCGAAACACCAATTCCTCCGTCAGGGGTCCCTAGGGGGGATGTCCAATTAGCTATAAGCAGGCTCAAAAACGCGAACATACGACAATGACATTTCTGATTCCCTGCCAGCTCAATATCTGTCTCCTTACATGGAACTTCCAACTCCAATACTTCTGCCCAGGCAACGCTTGCGAAAGGAATGTTGCGTACAGCGGGCCGAGAAATAACACTGGAGTAATCAGATGTGGTCGAAGGACCCTCCACGAGTGACCTAGAACGGACAAATCCTGTTCTGTAGAGATTGGCCTGATGCTGGGCGATACACATCCAAGTCTGATAAATAGGTCGAATAGTAACTCTGCTGTAGTTGAATAAACTGGACGAGAGAGAAACGACAAGATGTAGTATACGATTGTAAAGCAAACGAGCGTCGCAATGGAGACAGCAACAAGCCGTGCTTTGATGACATCGGAGTCATCTCTCCACCGTTCATTTTTCATCTTCGGTCTCGGGCCCGTAGAGGTACTTGTTGCCGTGTTATTATTTAATTCAGAGGGTTGTGTGTCGTGGCCATTCGCATGAGAATGCGCCGGATCGTGGTCAAAGGAGAGTCTAGCACGAGAAGAAGCGTAGATTGAGCCGACGTACAGAGCAGAAAAAACATAGGAAAGAGTGTTCGCAGTTGAAGCCAAAAGCTGTGGCGCCGTAAATGTGAGCATTTGGGGTATATTACAACTGACAAAAGCGTACAAAAATTAAATGTCACGCTCAACGCGGACGGTCCGCTCTGATCCGGGCCTTTCAAGTATGTGGTGTACCAGGGGGCACTGGCTAGTGTGGTCGCAATGGATAGTGTGTCCTGGGTGGGCAATTTACTTTGGGTAACTGGTTCTTCCTTGCTTGGGAGAATTACTCTTGGGTTTTATTGGAGAGACCTTTCCCCTGCGAGTTTCTTGGCCTGGGGTGCGAGTGCCTAAAGGCTGTAGAACACTCGTTAGGTTCATATAACAGCAGCGTCCGCTGTGGAAACAACTACATCCACGTCTGCTGTGGTGTCAGCAGCTCTTTTGTCTTCTTCGGTAAGCAGCAGCTGTACATCCGACTCTCATTCTGAATTTGGGACAATTTCATTATTCTTACTGATAATCATCCAGGTCCGGTCAACTACCAGCCAAGTACAAGACAGAACTTATACATAATATGCTGTGCCATTATAGTAAACTAAAATTATGTTTGTTATGGTATACCATCTAAGAAATGGAATGTACTCATGGAATTGCACTAAGACTGTCTGTAGCTGGATCATCATGATTGTGATTACCCATGTGATCACCCATAAGTATATTATCCTCATCTTTAGAGGACAAGATATATCCTGCTTATGTACTAACTGTAATGGTCTATGCTTGACTATTCATGGAAATCTGTGAGCTCTCTTCTAAGGTTATTTGAAAGCTA
>Ga0157366_1001254_pt1 | contig 10300 bp, 11 predicted proteins | sample AttbisABBM1_FD_113149 | JGI IMG/M metagenome (GOLD analysis project Ga0157366, IMG submission 113149) | Fungus gardens microbial communities from leaf cutter ant in Botucatu, State of São Paulo, Brazil - Atta bisphaerica ABBM1 | ecosystem: Host-associated > Fungi > Mycelium > Unclassified ...
CCTTCCATCCGTGTTCATGTTCTGCTTTCTTCTTCCGTCTGTCTATCTTGTCTGATCATGTCGTACTGACTCAAGCATGTGTCTTTCATTTAGCTCCCAGTGGACAAGTATGCTTGACAAGTTGAGTGGTGCTATCTACCCTTTTATTACTCCCGTCCCAAACCGATATGTCAACGTGTGGCGCTGAAACAAAGTATAGGATCGAAGACGCCTTACTTATACATAAAATCCGGTATGATCGCCTGGATGGAACCATGAAACGTGAAGAACGCTCCAAAGCGCTTGATGCGCTCAAATACGACCCTAGTTGCGAAGTGTTGCTTGTGAGTCTCAAGGCCGGGGGTGTCGGGTTGAACTTGACAGCGGCGCAGAGAGTCATTTTGATGGATCCTTGTTGGTGTGTACATCTGTTTTTTTTTCTTTTTCTTTTTCTTTTGACATGGGTTTTGAGGAATCCGGCTATTGAAAATCAAGCTGTGGATCGAATTGTGAGTTTTTTTTTCTGAGTGAAGAAAGAGGATGAAGGATTTTGTTGAATAATTCGTAATGCATTCCAGCATCGGTTGGGTCAAACGAAACCAGTTCTCTCGACAAAATTCATCATCTCACAGTCTATTGAAGAAAGTATGCTCAAGATTCAAGCTCGAAAGAATAGACTTGCAGATCTCACACTCGGTACTCGAACTAAGGCTGAAATTATGGAACAGCGTATGGAGGAACTCAAAGAGCTTTTCAAATGATATACGCACAAACTCGTTTCCTCCTCCTCCTCCTCCTCCTCCTCCTCCTCCTCCTCCTCCTCCCTTCCTCCTCTTCTCTTTCCACACACGTGAACGCTCCTTGCTATAATGGTTTTTCTCCCATTGATATCATTATGTCTATCCTCTCTTTGTTCTTGCTTGTTTACATGCAGCTTTAATATTTATTTTTTATATCGTTCTTATCCCCGACTCTCTAATACCGTCCTTTAACGTAGAGTATTTGTCCACTTGGGCCATCAGGTTGTGTGTGCATATGGCACGATGTACGTGTGTAATGGATGTATGATAATTAGAATGCAAAATGGGCTCCATTCTTTCGGGAACCAAACAAGTAAACTGCAATACGAAAGTCATCGTCATCAGCCATGTGGCTTTGGGAAGAATTCACGAGGCTTACCCAGGACTTGACTGACAAATAGTCCAACGGTGACACCGGACGCTAACGATATCATCCGGAGAGCGAGAGAAAATCCAACAGAGTATTGTTCTGATGAGTTGCGATAATTTTGGTTCAACCCTCCACCCTGAGCTATACCCGACTTGATAGCCAGATTTAAATTCTCTGCCACGACGGAGTAATGGAAAAGAAGACTACTCACAGGAACCAAGAATAAAACACCAGTGACCATTGAAGTAAATGCCGTTCCTCGAATCACACGGGAATAGACGTTACCCAAGAGGCCAATAACAAAAGCCCCGGCTGCTGACACGATGTCTGTGCGTCCAGGGAGCAAAATACTAGTGGCTTTATTTGCAGCATACGCAGAACAAGAGAAGACGACCATGACCGGTAGTTGTATACTTCGCCAGGATTGGAGATTGGAAAGAGAAGAACAAGTGGAATAGAGTGGGACTAGGACGAAGACGGTATACCAAGGGAATGGCTGTCGCCACCACGACCAAGAGTTATCCCTCAGGCAGCCTTGACCATGATTAGAAATGCCATCGACTTAAATAGATTAAGGCGATAGCGTACCTTTGATAACTTGCAATGTGCTATCCCCTGTATGATTTCTATGAAGGACCGCTCCGATTACACCGTTCACCATATTGGGATGGAAAGTCGAATTAGAGAAGACGAACTGGCCATGTGTGTATGTGAGATTAGTGACTAGTGAATCGTGGTAGTATTGCCTGCGAGCGTGACGGTCGAGAACCAAATAAAAGTCAGAACCGATTGTCAAACCAAAACCCTAGGTGTTGCAGTACTGTGTAAGAATGGTCGATGCCGGTCCCAAGGCACTTCACATACCAGAAATAACGTGTATATGATAGCATACACTATACGCACGGAGCCACAAAATATATTCTTGGACATGAGTTCAAGAGAACTGATCACTATCGGATTTCAGATAGATCCAGAGACAGATTCTTCAAGCTTACAGACGGTGAATCCCGGAAGAATAAGAACCACACCAGCAGAAGATATCGCGCTGTAGCAGAAAACGTGACCAGGGATGCTGCTGAGTCCCCTAGCCACGAACGCCACAAAGATCGACACCGAGATTCTAGGGAGGGGTATTGACAGGGTGCCGCGAAAACAGGAAGCTGACTTACTCATAGACATTGGCATACATAGAACTTTTGTTCGCTGCACTTAACCCGAGATATTGCAGTATCGAGGCGCACATACCACTGATGAACATATCGACCGCGGAGCCTCCGAAAGCCAATACACAAATGATCGACGAACAAATCAGCGCCAGGAAGCACCTAAACTTCAAGGGATAGATTGGTGGCGCTCTCAGAATTTTCCTCAGACTCTCAATGCCTTCACCTGAACTCATCCTATCGTGGAGAACATCGCGATAGATTAAGTGTACGTGATGTAAACTTGTCAGGGCGAGGCGACCTTTGGAACGAACAAAATACGTTCTTGCTGCTTCTTCTGGCTCGGTGCCATGCATCGTGACGATTACGATGTTGGGTAAATAGACAATCTCTAAATCAGGATCAGATGATTTTGACTCTCTGCTCTTCAGAGAGATAGTATAGACAGACCTGCCCTGGTATCAAGTATGGCGTCCGCAGCTATGAGCTGAGACTCAATCCTATGAGGCGGGGCTCCAAAATACAAAAGTGCTTTGGCGAGCTTTAAGAGAAAGTTACGACGGACTGTCAGATCTACGAAGAAATCAGAAAAGGAAGCAAAGCTTGTCAAGAAATTACCTTCCAGGTTTTTCGACACTCGAGAAGGCTCCCGGCGAAGAAATGCAAATGGAGAGAATCGTTTCTGTTGATTGGGCTGAGTAAATTTTGAGGATTTATCTTGAGGTTCGATGCCATGAAGCTTAGCAAATGCATTATGCCAATGGATTTGCCGCTTTGCATCGATCTCGTCTTCATTGAACCACGGGTCTGATGATGTATCTTTAGGTACATGTGGCTGACTCTGTATGCCCTCCGGTCGCCCAATTTGTCCACTAGTGTGTTTAAGTTCATCAGTAGGAACATATGTACCACCCTGAGGCGGAGCACCATGAACGCCTGATTCTTCGCCTGCACTCCGTAAATCACAGACTGTCGTTCCACCAAGTCTGTGCTTTCTATCAGTATTGGCGTCTTGACCAGCCGAACTCCAATCTGATCTGATGCTGTTTGAATGGCTTGGTTTATTCTTGCTTCTGCTTGTCTGGCACATCACCGAGTTTCGCCCAGGAAAACTGTCCCAGCCACAGGAAATGCTGCTTGTCAGGTAATGTCGTTGTCCTTCACGCCAGAGCCGCTCATAACGTCCTTCATATCTGTCATCGCCGTCATTGGGATGATCTTCGCCGTCAATAGATTTTGACCCTGATATTCTTGTTCGTAATTTCAGGCCAGATCCAGAGGTAGATGCCTGTACATCAGGTCTAGTGCGCCGAACATCAGACAAGATTCGACTACTTCGACTTCCATTTCCTTGCCCTTGCTCTTCCAAGTTGAAATTCTCTGCACTGCACGGACGTTGGTCAAACGCGATATTATGATCCTGAGCTGCTGAGGAACCAGCCTTCCATCGAAGAGTTTCACCCTGGTCATTCACCATCCCTGCAAAGGCTGTGGTTTTGCGGCACCGTTCAGCGGTTTTCCCAATTTCAGGAAGCGCAAAGCAACGTCCAAATCTTTCTCAACCCAGTAAGCAAAGCAAAATGTGTGCCAAGAGGTCGTGCAGAAGTCTAACAGTGCCGAAAAGGCTTCAAGTACCGCTAAGGCCGGAAAGTTTTTCTGAACCGATCTAAAGACAGCCGTGGATGTGCTAGTGGTCCTAAATTGACTTTCTGCGCTCCGTTAAAGTAATGATATGGAGATCAAAGTTTCGTTCGTCGAATACAGTGAAAGACACAAAGCAGAGAAGGAGAAGGTACAAGTGGAGGGTGATTAAATAGGGGAAGTGAGAGCGGGGCCTGGACGACATTGTGAAATTGGCAAATAGTAAACAATGCAAATACAAGGTGATCACGTCATCACAAGGTCAAAACACGTGCCAACTAGTATGTCAATAAAGTTATATAGGCAGGATAAGATATAGGGTACAATAATTCATGAGTGTTAGCCCCGCGCCTCCTAAGATCAGTGGCTATGCTTAACAAAGTAGGCTCAGGTACTTATCTGTCATTGATATCCCCGGATAGACGCTATCCCTGTGGGATGTTGAATATGACGGAAGGGCACCCGAACCACATATATACAAGCTATTTTTAAGTAGTGCACCGATTTCGTCTCAAGTCGTCATATTCATGGAATGAATGCATGTTAAGCTCTACACTCAAATGTCCGTACGTGTACTGCATCACGGAAAAAGAATCGACAAAGAATTCAAGAATGGGTAATCCACCTGTTCGAATTAACTGGCAATGGTGGCTATGCGATAAAGTCGGAACCCGATCAAATAGCACACAGAGTATCGCAAGAAGCTCGTAATATTTTAGAGAACATGAGGGCATATGGACATCTGAGACAGATTTTGCTACTGATATACACAAGAATGCCCAAAACACGAATACGTCCAAACAAGAAAGCTGCGGAAAACGGTGGGTTTTGCGAAGGACTGGTAAGATATCAGATGTCGGTATAGAGGGGAAGGCAGCTCAGGTGATATGCCAGATGCAGTGGTACGAAGTTCCAGAAAACGAATACGATGCTAAGAAAGCCAGGAGAAAACAAGAGGAATTGACAAGTGGACCACTTGTCGCTGAATCAGGATCCTTAAAGGATGCACAGAAGCAAGGTGAGTATTGAGCATAAGGGAAAAGAAAGGTATCACCCGATCAATTACCAGATCTGGGGGGCAGGAGGAAGGTAATCGGCCGGGAGTAAGAATGCATCCATTCCATTTTGAAGGAATGTGTTCCCCCCAAGTGTCTGGTCGGAAATCCAGACAGGCAATTGCTCATTAGCGGTCAATCTGTAATCGTGGACGATATGTTCGGCGTCGGTAGGTCCGCCATTGTGCTGCAAGCAGTGATGATGCATAGGCGCAGATACAGAGTAGGGCTGGAGTTGTTGATTTGTGTGGGAGAGATGACCGTGAGACTGTTGAGGATGAACACGTTGCTGGTTTTGCTGGGACATGCTGTGATTATAACCCGGGGAATCACTGCCAGGGTACTGAGGTGGGGGACCAAATTGACCCTGTAGTTGTTCAGAGTTCCTGTGCTGAGAAACACCCATGGCATTGAGGGACAGCCCACCAGGATGGTCAAGCGTCATAGAAGATCTTTGGTTCTCCCTGGATGTCGTTGCGGGTGATCGTGAGCTAGATTGATGCCTACGCTTTTTCGCCCTCCTGAGCATTACCTGCAATGTCAATGCATAGCGCTGACCAGGAACTAGAGACGACAGTTGATCAGAACGTGCGCTCAACCCATATATCCTGCTCACTGTCTGCCATCAGGTTGGCCAGGTTCTCAACTTGCTTTCGGACTTGAATAGTATTACAATCGTTCGGGCTTAGGGAGTTACCGTGTCAGCTGATCTTAATTAAGAAGATTCGGTACTTACAAGAGTCTCGCAAGCCTCAAGAGGAAGGATCCCATAAACGTGGCTGTGGCATGTGTGTAGTGTACAGCTATCACCTAGTAAGTATTCCACGCACTGAATCAGTGCAACAAAGGTACCTACCATACTTCATGTTTTCTCGATATGAGCCGAAGTTGAGAGTAATATCTAAGCCTCGTTGAGCAATCGCTATTGACTTGATTGCAAGTTCCCTTTGCTTGAGCGACATCTGATCGACATCCTCAGGTCCATTGATTCCTCGCAGGGCTGTAGCATTATGAAAGAGCTCTGCGTGCACACACTGAAGTTGGAGACTTTGACGATAGAAGGCTAAGGATATTTATCAGCAGGGGTTGGATATGGCTGAGTGTCACGTACTAGCATCGGCATATTTTTGTGAGAATGCATGGTCCCAGGTGGAGTACCAGCTTTGGAAGTTGAGATCGGCGTCCCGCAACATGACACAATGCTGATCAAGTACAGGTCCTTCAGTGGGAAGGGCATTCTGAACCTCCTCTCGAATCATCATCAGTTCGACTGTTGAGACGAGACGCATATCATCCTGAATGGCTAAAGGGTGGCGCAGAAGGTAACGGCAATCTTTGATGCTCTCGTCATCTTTCAACATGGCGGGACGCCCAGTACCATATGATAACCTGTTACACAGTCAGAAATACGATTAGATGAGTGAACCCATCGGCGGCTTACTGGTGTTCAAAAAGGTAAAGACAGAACCAGGTCCTAGATGCGATGACTAAATCGCGGTCTTCATCAGGGTCTACTTTTCCATTGAGCATACGGCGATACAGTCTTGGCCACGCTTTGTGCATCGCTTCGAGAGGGGATGAGTTTACCTAACAATTCAATAAAAAGAATGAGGCGGCATACAGTATTCCATTGCCATTCGGACAGCATGCCCACCACTCAACCAACCATTGTCTGACCAACCGGAAACAAGAACTGAAATAATGTTCTTATTCACGGACAGTCCCGAAGCAAGAGGTAACATACTCATTGATTGAACAACTTCGCATCGCATGACAGGAGCAAACAACGTTGCACAAGATATAGATTGCACCTCCTCCAAACATCGCAGATATGTCTCACTCGGGGGACCTAGATGGAGTGCCTGTTGTCAGACAAAAGTGTTGTAAAGACAGATACACCTACCTCCTCCATCGCGAACATGCGCTGCAACCATACAAATGCAGTTGACAGCGAAAGGCGAACGTTCATGCAACGCATCATATGTGTCAGTGTCTTTGTCAAACACTGGCCTTGATAGGAATGAACAAAGGGCTGGGTTTCAAATGACAATTGGCTCACAAAAACGTGGAGCATCCGCGGTAGAAGCTTGGGGAGCATGGGTAAGCTAATGTAATAAATGTATTACAAAATCTCCCCACATGTCAAAGAGGTTCCGGGCCTCAGTTTCAGTAATGACACCTTTGGTAACGACTAGTGATAGCCGCCAATTAGAAGATTGTCATCGATAGGGAAGAAGGGAGCAAACCATCCGTAAACTTGAGGACCTTGTGTCGAATTTTCCTCCGCTTGTAGGGTCTTAGCTGTCCTTCCGGTGAAGGAGTTCTAGTTCGGCTGCGTGGCTCACTACTATCCCCATTATTCTCCTAAAACATATCGTAGTCAGAACGACGCGACATATGCAATGGAAGGTTTGCCTAAGCAAAGAAGTAGCACTAAAGATACGACAAGCTCACCTTCGCGGCGCGCTCAGTTGCGACATCAGCGAGTCCTCTAAGCACTTCCCAGGGAGCGACAAGACCAGATGCAGGGAGCCCCCCATTCTCATCATCGTCAATATCAGAAGAATATGCATTGGAAATATTGGATGATGCGGGTCGTTTAGTGCCAATGACTGATTGATTGGATGAATATCGAGCAGGGGGTGCGTTATTGGACTGAGAAGCTCCTGAACCTACGGCCTGAATGCTTGCGAAGGGTGGGAGCATCTGCCCTTGGTTGTGTTGATAGGACTGAACATTATTCGATGAAAAGTTGCCATATGATGGGGAAAGTTGGGGAGGCTGGAGATCGCCCTTCGAACCTGGCTGAGTCGGAGCTGTAGAGGGTTGACTTTGATAGCCGGGAAGGGAAGAACGTGGCTGTCGTGAGTGAAGTTGATGAGTTTAACCCGTTTACAAGTAGAATGGGACATGCTGCAAAGGCTACTTTTCAAATGACTCACGTTGGGGTGACTAGTAGTAGGCGTAGAGGCAGCCGGGGAATTCATACTCGGAGACTGCTGGAAGGACGGAGGCGGGTTGGTGGATGGTGGGCAGCCACTGAAAGAAGCAGTTCGTAGATGCGCAACGAGTTCTGTAAGGGTGTTCTCAATCCTGATTTGGGTGTTCTTGATCTCGGCAACGTGGGCTTCGAGACTCTTGATGCGTCTGGGAGGGAATGAAGGTCAGTCATATGGAGCAATCAAAGAACGGATCAACGCACTCAAGACCGGCCTCTCCTGTTAGAGTAGCCTCTCTGGAGGGCTTTTCAAAAAGACACTCGAGCCCAGTGTTTCGACACCGACGACATGGAGGATTGTCGGCGCCCTCACAGCGCATTTTTTGCTTTCTGCACGCATTCTGCAACAGCACAATCAGGGAGGACACAGTCAAGCCATGGATTCAAACGTACACAAGCACCTGAATGACATATAAAACAAAGTGAGAAGCCAGATGAATGTTAGAGATGATGGCCTTACGAGGAACGCGATTCAAGGTTTTGACAACGGGCTTGACTTCCTGTTTCTGGGCCCTATCATCATCTTCCTGCTTCTTCACTGGGAGCTGCTGCGAGCTTCCTTGAGCTGAATCCATCCAGCAGCAGATGGAGGAGAGAGGGAAAGATGGGATTGAACGGACAAACCGAGGAGCTTAATCAGGAGATCTCCCATACAACAAACAAGTACAAGTACAACCCCCCCATTCCCAGTCAGGCAACACCCGGAGGCAATCTAGCAGGCAGCTGCGCCGGCCTTTTCAGCGAGTTCACGGACAATATCTATCTTGTTGTTTGCTCCAGATGGACGCGCAGGCAATCTGTATTGCCTGACAGGAATTGGAAGGCGCTTAAAATCAGTCGTCGTCAGGGGAGGTCACACCTTCTCGTCTCCGTCTCATCACACTTTCCAACCACTCCTGCCTCAGAAATGTTGATGTCCCTTTGCTCTCATATCCTGTGGTATGTTTCGCTTCATCAGTTTGTACAAGTTACCTGACTATTCGCAGCGCCTGGTTTGCGTTTCTCCTTCCGAGCTATGCTACTTTCAAGGCCCTCTCTCACCGTCCGCTTAGCGAGCATGAGCTCCAGCGGTGGGCTATGTACTGGTCCGTTGTCGGCCCATTTGTTGCTTTCGAGTACACTGCAGAGTGGCTCATCAGCTGGTATGTGTTTTTTCTCTCTCTCTACCAGTCTCTACCTTAATTATACCATATCCGCCGTGCACTTGTTTGGTACTTTAGGCTTCCATTTTATTGGGAAGCTAAAACAATCTTCTTTCTCTATCTCTCCCTTCCACAAACTCAGGTAAGTCCGAGGCTCTTCCTCATATGGCTCGTGTGATCACGATCTAACAATGTGTTTCTGTCTATCAGGGTTCAACATACATCTACACCGCCTACCTTGAGCCCCTCTTCACCCAGAACGAAGCAGATTTGGACAAGGGTATCGTCCAAGCTCAGACAAACATACTCACGTTTATCCAAACTCGGCTTATTGCCCTCTGGGAATCTATCCTCAATGCAGCCAACAAACGTCAAGCTACCCCTACCACCCGTTCAATTGATAGCAACATATCTCCCACTAGCGGCGCTTCAGCTTTACAAAACGTTTTCAGCTTATATTCAAGTTACGGGTCTTCCGTTATGAATGCTGTTGGCATTACTGGGCTGGCGGTTAGTTCCATCCAAGACACCTCTGATACGGCGATGCAACGTGGCAGCACCCAGACTTCTAGCGTTGAGGACGTACATAACATCGTCGATTCCTCTGCCTCCAAACACTCCTCTGAGAACCCTAATGCCTCCTTCCCAGAGCCTTATCATTTCTAAACTGAAGGTTTTCGGGGCGGTGATTAAAATTAGGTCTTTCAACGTGTCATACACGTGTTTCACTTCTCCCTTATTATTTATATCAACTAGATGTGCCGCGACGTAGCCTTTCCTGCCTTCTATAATTACTACACTATGCTTTTTGCCTCCCACTCTACCAGAGTAGAAGAAGAAAAAATTGCAAAATCATCCTTGGAGAGGGAACGTTGAAGTTTTCAAAGGCCCTAAACCTAACTCTACCTAACTCTATGCCCCTGTTCTGTGCCTCTTGAATGCATTCTCCACATCACCGACTCCGAACTCTAGACCAATAGCTTCACCGTAACACTGACTCACTCTCTCCTTCCAGCTTTCAGTCATCTTCACTAAATTATCTTCACAAGTTTTCCAGACGCCCAACAGTACTGTTCTTCCAACACTTTCTTCTGTCGCAGCGATTCTATCTTTCTCCTGACTCGTCATACTACCTGTACTTGCGGCAGAGGC
>Ga0157366_1001255_pt1 | contig 10298 bp, 7 predicted proteins | sample AttbisABBM1_FD_113149 | JGI IMG/M metagenome (GOLD analysis project Ga0157366, IMG submission 113149) | Fungus gardens microbial communities from leaf cutter ant in Botucatu, State of São Paulo, Brazil - Atta bisphaerica ABBM1 | ecosystem: Host-associated > Fungi > Mycelium > Unclassified ...
CCATACGCTCCCCAGTTACCCCCGTAACCTCAAAACAAGATGCAAAGTCGATCCATCTTTTATATTATAATCAGAAATCTTTTTTTCTTCCTTCAGTTGCTCCCCGTTAAATATCAGGCGTTGTTGGTCTACTGTCGCCCCTGAAGGTTCCACAAGCTCCTCTTTCAATTTCAATATAGTATCATCACCAGAGACCTGCTGGGTAATAACTTTCCCTGTAATAGTTTTCACCTGAATATCCATAGCGCTAACAGACAAGGAGAAAACAACACCTGACATTAAAAATATCGAATTGCATATGTTTTTTAACTTCACTTTCAATCTCCTGATTCATGGGGGTGTTATTTAAAATGCTTTACTTAATTAGTCTAGACAAACCTCCGGAAGAAACCAGAGGCTTGTCCATTTTTATAGCTACAAGCATGCTAAACCATGCACAGAGTTATCCATTCAGGAATAAGAACAGGATCACCACTGATATTTAACTCCTATCATTGCTTTTGGCTCTCTGTATTTGTTATCCCCTAAAGAGTAGGAAATATTAGCCCACCCGTTCAGGTTTTTATTTTGTTTACCCTCAACCCCCACTTTTAATTCATAGCGGTTTTTAGGTAACTCATTTTTGAAGTCATATCTTTGATTAAAGGCCAGTGAGTTTTCATGGTACTGATGTCGCCAGTTAGCTTCCACGAAAGGCTGTACATTCCGTCCATCTTTCAGACTGTATACATGACTCAACCGGGCTCCGAGTCTTGATTCCAGTGATGTCGATTTTGTTTTATTGAGGTTCAGTCCAGTATCACTACTTACAGCGTCACTGGTAAGATGACCGTAAGTCAATTGCATTTGAGGCTGGAATTGCCACTCATCCTGATTTTCTACATTCCTGCCGAAGCCAAAGGTGTGCCCAGCTTCTACAGAGAGGTTATAACCCCGACTATCATATTTCGCATCAGAGTAACCAGACATACCTACGCTATTTCTGTACCAGTTATACAATGCCCAGGTATCGACATAAGTCCCCTGAGGATTATCATCATTTTGATACACGGTGCCGTAAAGCCCTACGCTATAAGCACTGTCAACACTGGCTGTAGCCTCTGAGCCTGTACTGTGTGAACGGCTGGTAAATTGCTGTTTCCCTGTTCCTCCCATCACACCAACGCGACCACGCCAGCTTTCGTTGTCACTCCAGTGGATAATATCATGACCCAGTTGTGCAATAGAGCTATGCCCGTTAAGACCCAACTGACCATCAATCGCATCATAGCGCTGACGACCTCCAACTACACGTAACCATAATGAATGTCCAAGTCCCTCATTATGCTCCAGACTTTCAGCGTACTGTGGTTCACCCAAACGATCATGCAAAGTCATATTGAATAATGAGAGTGCATTCTGATTCGCTGCAAATGCACCAATCACTGGGTTTACGTTACGTCTTTCCGTTTCACCCGTATTTTCACCTGGCGGATAAGCGGGATCAAAGGAACTGAGATACCAGTTATTATCTTCAGCACCTTTATTCAACTGATACTCATACACTCCAATGACTGTCGGGCGTCCCAGAACAAAAGTATTCGCGTCAGACTGTCCTTTAACATCAACAAGTTTAATCGCATCTGGCTGGGTAAAGGCACCTTTGCCGTCCACGTTATGAACAAAGATACGTGTTGCCCCGCTACTGTTCCTTGCATTACCTGCAACCTGCACCTGGTCCGTATCTGTCTGTGCCATACCTTCATTCAGTACGGTATTCAGATGCAGACTCCCTCCCTGCGACAGATAATCCCCCCCGATATTGAGGGTGCTTCCTGTTACATTATCGCTACCCAGAACAATGTCTCCCGCATTGCTGAAATTACCGTTAACCTGATAGGTGGTTGTGTGAGACAGAGTCGATTTATCCAGTCCCCCGACGTAGAATGTTCCCTGGTTATTAACCATACCAGCAATGGAACCATAACCACCAAAAGAGGCGTTTTGGGCAATATTCAGTACGGAAGTACTCATATCAATCGGAGTGTCTGCCTCACCTGCAGTCAGCGAACCTTCGGTCACCCAGGTTTGCCCTGTATAATTCGCGGCTTGTTGTGTGAGAGACAGTTGTCCATTCCCTTCTTTATAAAGGTCCCCACTACCATCAATCAGGTTATTCACAAGCCAGTTTTCTGGCTGGGAATTTGTCAGGACCAGACTGCCGTTATTATGGATATCAGGTGGAGATATGTCTTTATCACCATCAGACTGCAGAATATCTCCGATATTTTGCGCAGATGATGCTCGTAAAATACTCTCCTTACTGACATTGAAGTGTCCACGAAAACCGGTGTTATCTCCAGCCAGGTTAACGTCAGAATGGTCCGTAATATTGGCTTCACCACTTCCTGAAAGCGCATTGTTCAGGTTACCTGCTGCGGCCTGAATCACATTCAACGTCCCGGCCAGGACAATCTGACCGTCACCAAGTCCTGCAACATGGTGAATATCCGTGACAGCAGAAGAGGAGACCGATGTCGTACCATGATAGTCTGTATTAGCTGAGGATATATCAAGAGTACCGCCATTAACGTTCAGATGGGCATCTGCAGAGGATGTTATCTGTCCAGCGACATGGCCTCCCTCAGCAATATTGAGTATCCCCTGATCCAGAGCACTGACACTACCCACATCGCTGTTTAGCGACCCAATATACTGGGTAGTGTTACCAAACCTGACTTGTGTTCCGGACAACAAATTGAGGGCATGAGTATATTTATCATGTTGTCCCAGAACTGTATCATCAGCAAGCTCTAGTGTGCCATAGCTTACAGTTGTGTCCCCTGTATAGTCATTGTGGGAGTTGGAAAGGGAAAGGTAGTCACCATACGCATTGATGTTAACGTTACCCTCCCCGGTCAACTGGGCGCTCAGGTCAAGGGCATTTTGAGTATCGTCCGCGCTGCTTGTCAGATCCACACTCTTACCATTCATTACATCGATTTTCTTGAGCTGATAGGTAGCATATAAACCGTCATTGAGATCGCCGGTTGAACTGCCAAGCCCGTAGGTTCCAGTCGCTACTTTTTCACCACCCTGACGAATATCCTGAGACTGGTCACCCGTCCCCGGTAATACATTACCGTCGCCGTCAGTCAGTCGCATTGCAATATCAACAGCCTCACCAATAACCTTACCAGTCGATTTAACAATGGTAACCAGAGTATTCCCTTCGTCCTGACGGAGTAGAGATTTACGTGATACATCATCCAGTTGCTGGTCAGAATTGTAGTCGTTGTCAAAGCCATTGCTGGCAATATAAACAGTTCCTTCCTTACTGACGTCAAGATCTGTTACCTGCATATGGCTCTGTAAAGAGTTTTCTCCGGAACCGATAAAGTTTTCATTCACAAATAGAGCACCACGATTAAATGTCAACCCATGGATAGTTTGCATGGGGAGTCCTTTTTCGAGCATCGCCTGTCCATTTGCATCCAGTTGTAAAGTCGCGTTAGTCAGTGCTGTTGTATTGTTTCCGGACACACTCATCTGACCATTACCTAATGCCAGAGTGCCGGTAAAATTATCCCGCGTATAATCAGCGTTCGCGAAACTAAACTGATTTCCATTAGTATCCGTGCGAATGGTCCCACTGCCCCGGATATTTTGTTTCAGCTGATAATCTGTCTGGGTATTATTGAAATTAATAAAGTAGGTACTGTCATCATCAAGACTGACTGTATCAGTATTTTCGCCCGCATCTGTCAATAACAGGTCCGTATTATTGACTTCAAAAGTGGAACCACTTTCAACGCTAATCCTTTCTATATTATTAATTTTTTCAGGATTATCCAGAATATACCAACTGTTGTCAGTCACGGTAAGAAGATCGTTTCCAGCACCTCCGTCTATTTTTTCGAAGGCATTAGTGCTCTGTTCCTGTGTGGCGTTACCTGCGTTGACACCATGCAAGCTATAACTGTCGTTACCAGATCCGGATGCCAGCGAACCATTCAGGGTTCCACCATAGATATTGACAAGGTTATTGCCATTCCCCAGCGTAACCGCGTGAGTCTGGCTATTATCTTTCAGATTAACGGTATTTTCCCCGTCTCCGGCGATCAAACCTCCACTAAGCGTGGCGTTATTCTGTACCGTAATCGTGTTATCACCATTACCTGTCTCAATATTATCAGCAGAACTTGAGTCTTTAAGGTCAATGTTATTATCACCATCATCCAGAATGACACCACCCGTAATACTCCCTTTACCACTGTTAGTCATGTTGATAATTCCCGAATGTCCGGATGCATCAACTCCCTTTCCCTGTCCGTTAGCGGTAATTTTTCCACTATTAGAAAAGGCCAGTGTTGAAGCGGAATTTGTCAACTGTGTTAAATCCACAACCGCAGAGGTATCAGAGCCAGATATCAGATTACCAGTCTGACGAACGTCGGCCGTTTCCCCTTTGATAACCAGGGCTGACTGCCCCTCAGAAGAATGAATGTTCACACTGGTTCCGGACCAGACATAGCCGGATGTATTGGTCACAATACCGTTTCCTCCCTGGTCATCAACATTGATGACCAGATTTTCAGAACCCCGGGTATCCAGATTAGCATTTGACTGTACAGCCTCCCCCGCACTGCCTTGTCCTTCAAGGGTTATCCCGGCAGCCTTGTCACCCGTGACTGTAATTGTGCCTGACCCTGTCAGGTGGAAAGTGCTGTCGGCTACATCTGCAACAGTATTCAGGAAATGGATACCACTGCCAGAACCATCAACAGCAATATTTGCACGATCTGTTATCAGACTGGCTCCAGACATCACCCGAATTGCATCCGCACTGCCTTCGCCCTTGATACTTCCCTGCCCACCAACATTCAGGGAAGCCTTATCATTAAGGCGAATGGCTGCCGTACCATCCACAGCAGTGATATCACTGTCATTATTAACAATGGAAGTATCAGTCCCAGTCTGGAACACATCTACACCAATACCATTGGATGTGATAGCACCATTATTAGTGAGTGTACCTCCATCAATATAAACACCGGTTGTGTCCGCAGCGTTACTGAAATCGACAGAGCCATTCTGCACCAACTCCCCTTTGTTGATGACCTTATAGCCAATCGCATCCTCCGCCACATGGCCACCATTACCCGCCGTTAACTGTGCTTCAGTAATCAGTTTTGCTCCGTCCTGTCCAACTTTTTTCCCCAGAGGGTCATAAGTATTGCCATCAACCATGGCGACAGTCGCTCCAGTGCCGGTTGCCGCAATTTGCGTATCGGCGGAGAGCTTAACGTTATTATCCAGACCAGCACCGCTATTAACATTTATCCCTGTTGCACGTTCACCATTGACATTTATGGCTGTTCCTCCACTAACAAATGTTGTTCCTTTTGTAGCTATGGTGTATCCATTAGAACCACTGCCGTTAACATCAACACCCTTCAGGTTAGAGCTGCTTCCATCATAAGTCGCCCCCTGGTCAACACGGAATAGTGTCGAGTTATTATTTGCCAGTGCATAACGCGTTGGTTCGGAGAAACTGATTGTTGAGGATTTGTTTTCAGAGTTTTTCCCCGAAACCCAGAACACCACCTGATTACTGGTTGTTACATCTTGTGGAACATCAATGGTTCCCCCATCCACCCGAATCTCTCCGCCAGTCCGGGCATATAAACCTGTGGTGTTATTACCGGATACAGTCAGTTTACTGTTGTCTCCCAGCAAAATGGTGGCGTTATCGGCACGAATGCCGTAAACGCGGGCATCTGATGCATCCGACTGCGTTACACTGACATTGCCATTATTGATTATTTCTGCGCCAGAGGCTGCGAACAGCCCCGAGCTGCCATCTCCACTGACATTAATAGTACCGGTATTAACAATATTGTCGTTGTTACCATTCGTAAAAGCTCCCGAAGCTTTCAGACCCGCGCTATTTTTACCAGCAACGTTAATCGTTCCTGCATTTTCGACGGTGACATTTTCAGGAGTAAAGACTGAACCCGTTGTACTGGTTAGTGTTGGATCTGCACCAATATTCATCGCTACACTGTTTTGTGCAGTGTTGCTGATGTCAATATTACCGTTATTCGTTATGGATACATTTTTCCCATCGTTGTTCACATAGGCACTAACGGCATTATAAGTATTATCAACAGCAAGTGTTTCAGAGGTTGAACCACCTTTCAGGGGGATGCCATTCCCGGCAGTATCCTGACCAATTGTCATACTACCGTTATTGACGAAAGAACCTGCATTCGTGATATGAACACCCGTTGCGGTGCCGACATTACCTGACGGTTCACTGGTTCCGATAAAGTATTTCCCGTTATTCACAGCAGAAGCACCGTTAAGTACTTCAGTAGCAATATTGCGGCTATTTTTATAGTAACGGTTAGGGTGGACACTGTTGGGGTTATTTTTTTTCGATGTTGAAACGGAGATGACGCCATCCGCATTATTCGTATAAAGAGAACCGTTCCCCGTAACCTGATCCGCCCAGTTGGTCCCATCTACACGGAAGAAAAGCGAACCACTGTTATTGAATTTTGCACCGCTCTCGACCAGTGCATTCTGGGTGTTAGCATTGTTGACAACGACAGAACCAAGATTATTAATTGTTCCTGTATCATGCCCCCACACGTTATAGGCCCGAGCCCAGGTCTGACCGATAGCGGCAACATTAGCCTTGAGATTCACAACCCCATTAGCTCCTGCAGCTTCAAATATTGCCCTTTTGCCAATACTGGCACTCATTGCTGGTGAAATGAAATAATCTGTATAGTCAACTTTACCTGGGTCATAAGTGTAGGTATATTCAGGAGAAATATCCTTGAATGCCTTACGGAACCAGGCATCATAATCAGATGATGTCAGCGTGTTATTTTTAATTGCAGTGACTAAGGCCTGGTTGTAGGCCTTCAACGCGTTATCTGAATTAATCAGATAATCGTGATCTTCGAAAGTGATAGTGGCGTTAGATAACGTTTTTGTTGGGCCAAATTTACCTGAAACAGCACTGGTATTAGCCGGATTGTTAACTCCGTCTGTATAGGCAAACGTGACACGCAGAGGTGTTTCCGAATCCTGATTAATTGTTCCTCCGTCAGCAATAAACAGGGAACTTTGTTTGACCTGTCCTGGCTTTAGATCAATAGCAAAGCCATCGTTATTTTTTGTACCATTGCTGACCAGATTCAAATTTGCTCCATCTGTCGCAGTCGCCAGTGTTAACTGGACAAAAGGCTCAGTTGGCTGACCAGTAATAATCTGTGCAGTGAAATTAGTCGCACTATCAATATTTTTTGTCACTTTGATCGCAGAGGTATCGTACACATCCGTATAGCCGATGGAGCCATCGGTTTTTGTCCAGCTTATTTGCGTTTTACCTCCTCCTGTATTCAAATCCCAGTCACTGAACTGTGGTAATGTTGACAACTGAGTCCCTTCTTTGTTACTCACCGTCAGAGCACCCCGGTTATGCAATTCTGATGCACTGACATAACTGATCGGTAATGCAGCAACCGGACCGTCTTTTTCTGGTGACCAAAGCACATCATTACTTAACGAAAAGGTAGTATCCTGACTAAATTTCTGATTCTGTTGTTTGTAATTAGCGCTGTCAGCACTATTCACTCCATCTATTTTTCCATCGTTATTGCTGTCGACCAGGTTACCAGAAATATAGCATTCCCGCATACCAGCCGTGGCACCTCCAGCAAAAGGTAAAGAAGTGGTAGCACAATCCACAGCAAAAGCTGACGGTGTAATCAAAAGGATAGGAAATGTTGCTATCAAAGGAATTTTACTGCGGGAACGGGTCCGACCTGATTTCTTTTTTCCATTTGCCAGTTCACTGACTACTACCCAAAGCCCGGTACTGATATTCAACACCACTGAATAAACTCTGTTCATATCTGCACTCCCCTATTTTTATATGATTCATTACTGTCATATAACGATATTGCATATATGACATCCCTAATACTTTTCAGGCTGAGATTTGCCTTTTCCTGAAGGATATGGGAAGCCCTTCTTTATACTAAGAATTGAGTGATTATTGATCGAATGGGTAAAGGATCTCTTAATCCATTTTTTCTTCCTTTTCAGTTATCCCCCGACAGGAGTAATAGCCTTATAGACTGTAGTTTGCTTTTGTAGGGTTTCAAGGAATTATTGAAAATAAAATAACCAATAATTTCCAGTTAAAAAATATACAATACCACTTGGTTTACAAGGGTTATTTCTATTTGCGATCGCTGTCACAAAAATGAAATACTCATAATAATTCATTGACTATAACTCTGCGTAATTGTTATTTTTTGAGCCCACCAACAAACAAACTATTGAGGATAAAATGAGGAAGAGAGGCATGTTAAAACTGACCGATTGCTCAGGAAAACCTATTATCATCAATAAGTCAGACCTTAAATTATTATGTAGTCACGGTGATAAAACACTTTTATACATAAAGCGTTTCGACTCACCATTTACCGTAACACAAAGCATCGACGAAATTGAATCAATGATGTCCTGTGTAAAGGATAAAAACAGAAAAAAAATGCTAAATACTGAGTTATACTTTTATCTTCTAAAATATTACGCTAACGTTATAAATTTTGATGACACATTAAAAATCAATAGAGATGCTTAGATATACACATGAAAATAAATCATTTTATTGTTTTTCTGGCAATTATAATCCTGTCAGGTTGTGAGCAAGACACCCAGAAAATCTTTGTCGTGGATCTTTCCAAGGTTATAAAAACATCATACATTCAGAAGCAGGAGGATGAAAGAAATAAACAAATACTGGACATCATAAAGACAGCTAAAAATGAAGCAAGCAGTACTTATAACGAAATGAAAAAGGAAGATATTGAAAATGCCCGCCAGGCTGACAATATGACACTGACTCAGTTGTGGGTAAAAGAAAAGCAATCATCACGTCAGAAAACTATAGATGCTATCCATGAGAAAATAGATAGTATGTATAAAAAAGATGATGAGTTAGTTATATTAAATGCTGCTGGAGTTGTTTTATCAGGAAGAAGCACAGATATTACGCAGAAAGTTATCGGTATGGTGGCTGATGTTACTGTTGACTACGGTCCACTTCCAGTTGTGAATGTATCATCAGCAAAAAAAAATAAGCGTTAACACGATGTAACATAAGCACCCCCCTTTCCTCGAGGTATGTTTATGTCTTCATTCAGTTGATATTACAGGTTACCTGAGAAATAAATCTGGTTTATCCGAAGGTAGCTTGTCTAAGCCAGATACATTACAAGGAGACAGGCATGAGTAGCAACGAGTCGTACAATTTATTTTGCTTTTCTTCAATGGGGATGGTACTACAGCGCTGGATTTGGCCTATTATAGGCTTGCTAAGTCTGGCATTCTGGGGTGGGGTGGGAGTATTTATATGGTGGATATAATCTGAGCCGATAACCACAGATCTCATAGAGAAAAATTCTCTTTATGATCAATGAGGTTACCTTCAATTTAGTGAAGGTTGAATCATTTTTTATCTTCTGGAATGAATTTTTATCCTATCATTAAAATTGGTAGAGTAAGTAATCTTGATTAAGCGATTTATGGGTTATGATCATTATGTTATCAGAAAATAATTCAATCACAGTACATAAATATTGACAGGAGGAAATAATGGCAGTTGGCACAGTAAAATGGTTTAACGCTGATAAAGGTTTTGGGTTTATTACTATAGATGGTAGAGATATATTTGCCCACCATTCCGAAATAAAAGATGGTAACACGGAGTTAGCTGAAGGTGAGCACGTCGAGTTTGATATAGATAATAAGGGAAAAAATGGTCCAGTAGCTGTGAATATTCGAGTCCGTTAATAGGGGTTTGTTGAATAAATCAGACTCAGGGCGAGTATCTCTGCAGGGGTTCAGGCAATACGTACGCTTTCAGGCATACCGCCCTTTATCATTTTGTTCAAGGCCCGCACCATGGTCAAAGCTTCTGCGACCTGCCCATCCCTCGTAGTCATGCAGTGTCAGTGAGCTACCAAATAACTGCTTTACTCTGTACATTGCTGCTCCTCGTCTGCCGCCGCAGACTTTATTTTTCGATGTGTCTATCGGGTAAGACTCGGTAAAGCTTCTGAATCAGTTACGTTGTTCAGCAGCAGGTCTGCACTGTAGTGGTACCCTGAATTTGGCCACCTGAGCAAAGGTGCTACACTGTACCTCATAACTGTACAGGTGAAACAATGACCAGGTGCACAAGACGTACTTTTAGCGCAGAGTTTAAGCTTGAAGCCGCGTAACTTGTTCTC
>Ga0157366_1001258_pt1 | contig 10273 bp, 8 predicted proteins | sample AttbisABBM1_FD_113149 | JGI IMG/M metagenome (GOLD analysis project Ga0157366, IMG submission 113149) | Fungus gardens microbial communities from leaf cutter ant in Botucatu, State of São Paulo, Brazil - Atta bisphaerica ABBM1 | ecosystem: Host-associated > Fungi > Mycelium > Unclassified ...
AACCGATAACAACAATATCGTAGGGACGTAAGGAGGCCCGGCTTTTGCCACGGACCAATCAAAACATGTGCCTCTAGACTTGACCCGTGAGTTTTCCTGTGCCCTGACAATGAAAGGCGATCATATCGCGCATCGTGAAACCAGTCTTTTGCTTCAGAATCTTGGCTCGAAGGTGCGAAAAAATGGTGACTCTACCCGTGCAACAACAGATGCATATGCATCTGCTATAAACTTTTGCACCACGTGAAGCATCGGGAAGCTAGTAAGATGTCCATTTCAAGGAGAACTAGATGCGCATCACGCTTGGTAAACCTTGAGTGTTCATTTTTTAAGAACATAGGAAAGATTTATGTCTCACTGAAGTTAGTAATGTAAACCGCTGGCTTATATTTTCGTTTACGTGTATGACTCCAAAAGATGATCAGCCGAGTAAGGGCCTCATGGTATCAAACCCGCCTCGAGACACGGATTGAGATGTTCTGCAGCGGATAGCAATCACCGAAAGGTTAGATGTCAAGCGAATCCCGTTGTTTTCAAGAGTTTCAAGATGCTCTACTTATGTAAAAATGTTGCTCGGGCATCGAGGTCTTGGATGTTAACTTATTCTTATTGGTGCCGGATGTAAAGGTACCTAACGGCCGAGGAAAGGGAAAGATCTCAATATCACATTGGCCACTTGATCAGGTCAAAGAGTTAATATATCACTGATGCATGAGTCACCCGCCGGGTTGCTGTGTCGCAACTGTTGAGGCACCCGACCATTCTACCGCTCGCATGTATCGGTGAGCTCCATCTTTTGACAAGTAATTGAAATCATGTATGTAATGCAATTCAGTTGTCCGCTATATGGGTTGATAAAAGACCGACCATCCAATTGTAGCTATTCCCTTGGCAGCAGCTTCATTGATCGGGGCTCGATGAAGGTGAATTCAAACGCCCAAGTCAGAGATTACACAACCCCAAGGAGAGAGAATCTACAGTTGCCTTGTAAAGAATGACAAATACTTCTTTTTGTGACGTGAGAAGGCGACAAGGGGCAGTCCTGGGGCAGTAGGGGTCAGTGGCAACTTATTGTATGCGAAGAAATCGGCGTTTGAGTACAGAGCGGAGGTCTAACAGTAGTTTGCGAATTAGGAACAACGGCATACACGCCAGACCCAACGAATGTCCAGAAAACTTTTGACCCAGAATCTCAAAGCGGGCCCGATTTAAGAGATGGCTTTCTGTCCAACCCGGAGATCTCCAAATTCCACAACTCCAGTAAAAGATGTGGTGATGAATCTGGGGCCCAGGAAATACCTATTTTCATAGTAGATCGCTTGGCCTTTGCTGCCGAGGTAAGTAGTAGGCTTGATAACTGTTTTACGACGTGCTCCACAGTGGCCCCAATCAATTGTAATGCTCCACCGAACACGACCTTGCTGAGGTAATCAAGGAAGAGGGTAACAAATTCACGGTGTAAATCAGCTCCGCTGAAAATTTCTTAAACTAGTGGTCACATGCTCTAGACACCGTGATAACACCCTTCTCAGTTTATTATTATGGCGAAAATCAAGAAAAGGATTCTTGGAAACGAGAAACGAAGGAAATACCGCTCGGTGCATTGCTAGTCCCTGGCTTATTATACAATTTTTAATAGTCTGCTTCTGTGAAGGACGGAACCCTGATTTGGGAAAAACGAAGTATAGATGAGCCTGGTATATGGGTGAGCTGTGAGGCATTTCCCCTCCTGACCATTTCAACGTATTTCTAAGCTGCAGTTGGGGGTAATAGGTGTAAAGGGGAAAGAAAAGCAGACCGTTGGTGAGCTTTATGATCTCTTTGAATCGGTAAGGTAATTCTCATCCGATAGATTCCGATAGATGAGATACTCATCCTTGTTCCAGTTAGCTGATGAATTGTGGCCCGAAGAATCTCCCGTACCAGGAATGGCCAGCGACCTTAGTCTTGAAGCTCAAATCGCCGATGAAATGTCCTCCTTGAAGAAGCCAAGGAAAGAAAAACGATTCGGTAGTGATATTCTTCACCATTTCTTTCTATTAAATGTCAGGCTCACCTCATCTCATATAGCAAGCTGTCAGACGAATACACCCTGCGGTAAAGAATTAGCCCCCATCAGGATCTCGATAGGTCCATTTACCTTATGTTTTCTAGTTGTATTCATTTCGTGCAAGCCCCCGGTTGACCCTGTTCAGTTAGTAGTAAAACATGTCGAGAATGTCCAACGCACGGGTCTAACGCGTACTCGGTAACTTTAGTTCAGATCCAATGACGATGATGATTCGTTATTCTTCTAGATACGTACACCGATTTGTCCCTGTCAGCGGAAACTGCGTCGCAAATCTCGCTGAAATCGAAGTATTATGTCGCGATGTGTTCAGGAATTTTTTTGCGACACATGGTGACAATCGGTTTACGGTGGGTTGTCAAGTTTGAATTGCGGATTTTTGAATAATTGAATGATCGGAGAGCCGCTAGTACAAGGTAGAATTAAGAATCCGCAATCATAACACGATTTCGCGTCCGGTACTCATTCAACATATCGTACAGTGTATGCCCGAAGGACATACAGTGGCTCTGGAAAATCCGGATCTTTTTATCCTTGTTGAAGTATTCAAGGTGCGAATTATTCTCAGGCTAATGGACGAAGGTTGTTTACCAACTTGGCTCAGAGCGTCTGCGGAGTTTCTGTGGTCGAAGATTATTACCGTCTCCAAAAATACAATGTCATGGGAATTGCCACCTCTAAACAAATCTCAGAAGAGTCGGATAGTAGTCGGATACCGGTATAACATAAACAAAGTGGATAGGTGACTGACGGCAATACATGAGACTAGATAATGAAAAAACGTGATGACAGGATGCGAACAAGAAATCATCACTCCCTAATATACCCTGAAGCCCAAAAAAAGAGAGAAAGAAAAGAAAAACTAGTATTGTGAATTGTAGTATGCATAATGTTGTTGACACCCGCCTGAAGGATAGTAGCTTTCCCATTGTTGCTGAGGATTCAAGTAGATAGAAGGAGGTTGAAGAGCGTCAGACCACTCGCATGAGTAGTTGTAACACTGGGAAGATGTGTAGTTCTGATCCATGAAATATTGATCATTTGAATAGGAGAACTGAGACTGTGGCTGGTATATGGAAGAAACTGGGGAAAGGGATGCAGCGAAGTAGGCCATCGGCTGAGGAATCCTAGTGCAGGGAAGTTGTTGAAGGGAGCCCGATTGCTGAGCGTCAGGTTAGTATCTGAGTCTCGTGTCCATTGCGAAATTGACTTACACCAGGGTACAAGATCTCTTCAATGACCTCATCGGGGAGCTCAGGAGAAATGCTCATTGGCCTGGGAGGAGATGATCTGGACCACGATGACTTTCTACCACGGCGATAGTCTCGTCGGGGAGACAGTGAACGGCTACCAGTGATCAAGTACAGAACTATGACACCACACCATGAGTAAAAGTCAAAGCTGAAAGCCGCGATACGTACTCCCAGGCTCACGGCATGTGTCCTTGAGCTGCTGAAGGCGGCTTCCAACCTGTTTCGCCGTCCTTCGCCGTCCGGTCACGGACATGACATAGGCAGAAAGGAAATGATTGCGGCCAATAAAACGGCCACGGTGCCTCATGTGTATTCGATGTCGGTCAGAGTAGACTCGCAAACCTAGCGAGATTACAGGACAATTTTCTTCATTGCCATACTGGACGTACCTGCAATGAGCGCTGCTTCCCTGTGGCAATGATAAAGGCGATGTTCAGAGGGCTATAATTGGAACACAGGTAGGACATACAGGCTGGGGGGCCACACAGCCTCGCCGCCACCCTTGAGGGTCTTGTGGCATCGACGACCGGTCACGTCTCGCTGGTTGATCACTGCGAGGGACTGTTCGGGAGTATAGGTCGCAGAGAGGTCATCGATCGTCAAGGTCTGGGTGGTGACAGTGTCTGCAGTAGAGCCATTGGCCTCAAAGTTACCCTGGACTTGGAAGGAGCCAAAGTACATGGTTGGGAAGGGGCTGTGCGAGGGCGATTGGATGAAAGGACGATCCATGAGCAGGCTTTCATATACCTGCCGCCTCGACATGGCCTCCTTGATCAGCAGAAGAGTCGGACAGCCTAGCCCAAATAAGCAATCTCACTGTGTGATATCTGACGATACAATCGAGATTACGGCCAACCCGTCTGCTCGACGGACAGAAGCCGACCACGCTTCAGATCCCCATGTTTCCGATTGATCTCGTCCAACACGCCGTAGCCTCAACCCAGATTCAATATGCGACGTCGCCTCTCGTAACCAAATCTATTGTCATGCGTATCAGAGGCACGTTGCGCGTATAGTCCATGAATCAGCGCCACACCCTTGCACCATCACTGGTATTCTGAGAAAAGGATAATGGACAATCGTAGTGATTGGTGTTTCTTTTTTTACCTTGCTCGTCGACGGGGATTCTTGCTTTGTATTAAGAAAGAGAGAGATATCGCCGATCGATTAGTCAAAGTATAGCTTGTCTAATGATGTAAGGAGCACGCATGCTAGACTACAAACTATTGAATGTAAAGCCTCATCTGAAGAGATACGACGATGTAAAAACAAGATCCAGGGCAATCACACTACGACCAGACCATTAACAATGAATGTGAAGCCTTGATTTCCTCTTCCACTCCTGAAAATAACTGAGCAATTCATGGAAAATAACTCCCCTCGTGACTTCGAAAATTCCGTCATACGTCCATGCCGTCACTAGACCCATCCAGGTAAATGAAAGGATATTTCCCATAGTTTCAAGAACAGTGTCAAGTCTGTTAGCATCTCCCCGCCCCCCAAAAAAGCAAGAAAAACTCGAATTCATATATGATGGCCTCGATAATCGGAGTCAGATTCACTGAGGCCGCAAAAGACAAAGACCTTTCATCGGAGATCAGAGAGTTGATTGTGACACCTAAATTGCAACGAGCGCAGGCTTTGTGCCCGGCGCAAGAATGACAAAGGTGGGGCTTATTTGTAATTCAGTCGGATCCCCTATGGCACAGCACAATATAAAACCTATTGGTCTAGGAATTTCTGGTAGAGCGGAAATGAGTCCAAAATTAAAAATAAAATAAAAAAAAGAAACAGAAAAACACGTCTGTGCCACTGTCGTCAAATTCACAAATAGAAAAATGAATGAAACGCTCGAAGTTTCATGTCTCTTTCGGGTGAATCCGACAAAGCGACAGACAATAGAACAGCGGGTCCGAGGGGGGGGGAAGAGTTTGAGCTGAGTTCTCTCTTCACGTCATTTGGGGGGGGGAGGGATTATCATGGACAATTCAAAAGCTTGCGCAAATGAATAACGCGAAACTAGCTCCTCTCCCTTGAGAGCTATGCCTTGAATCAGACAAATGCACGAGGCTGAACAATGTCCGTCTTGTGATACTTGAGACAAACGGAGGCAATGACTCCACAACTGAGCTGAGAAGTTTGAGGACACGTCAATAGGGGCAAGTTTCGTTGTCTATGACACAAGGAAACAGTCACTCCCCCTTGAAATCCTCGGAAGCAAAACATCAATAACACGCAGCAGATTTCTTACAATTCCTATAACCATTCTATACACACGTCCTATGATGTCATGTCGTCATCGATCCATCATGGTCAAACACAAGAACCCGTCGATCGTCATCCAACATCCAAGTTGTATGTGTGTCAGGTGAGGTTTTAAGATTTGACCTATCAAAAACAATATAGTCATTCAGGAACTGCCGCGGAAACCGTTTTTACATAGTATATATCGACATTGACGACTCCTCCAAACATCCTAAGTAATTCAAAAGACAACTAGTCTATCCACTAAAATTGAAACGTACAAATTACAATTTGAGGATAAAGAGTGGGGGTTCTACATCTTCATGCAGATAGGTCAACCACATTATATAATAACGAGTCCGCTAACTCGGTCGTCTTTAGACCCCCAGTTTAACAAAAACACATTGAATCATCCGTGTCCAAGGCATAAATCTGGCAACGTGATATGTAGCATGGGCGTGGCGGCGGAAAATGACTAACTCACTGCTATACACCGAAACCTGCTTTTTGCGCTCATTTGCGTGTGAATTGATCGGTCTAGTAGAAAAGTGTACAAACAGCGAAAAAGGAGGAAATACAGAAATAATTCGTATCAACCTTTACACATGCAATAAGCCCACATTTCTTTCATGATCCCAGCCTCGTTGTCAATGGTGGCTTTAACCCGGTGTTAAGGGAACATACATGCAGTGGATAGCATGCTCACATAGGCTAGACATTATTACAACCTTCTACATACAAGAAGTGGTTGCTGGAAAGGTAGAATGGCAGTCTGTTATCAAGCGGGTGCTTAGTGGGCGCTCTCGAGAGGAACAAATCTATGCCGGACAGTAGACAAGGAGGAGTACATCAAAGAAAGCCAAGTACAATAAACGGCATCAAAAATGCAAACCTGAGGCAATATGAGGAAATTCTGCCAGGTGCGAAATGGAACTGCGGCAGATATTTGAGGTTCGGAAGAGGACTACAATAGCGCACAAGCCCAACAGTCTACAAGGGGCAGCGAGACGATGGACATGAAGGATGGGTAATATAAGAAAGACAGAAATTTTAGCTGAGAAAAATAAGAAAAAAAGACGGAGAGGTCCCTGTCAAGAGGAATGACACTTTTCGGTGGAATCTAAAACACCTTGCCAGAGAACGGTAGCTGGGAGGCAGAGGTGCTAGTGATGGCATGACAGCAAGAACAAGAGATTAGATAGCTGATAAGTTGAAGTTGAGAAACACGGCCAGATTAAACAGCCTTCGGCAAGCTTGTATGCGGATGCGCCTTGATTAAAGAATAGTAGATTGAGGCGTGCTGTCATAACCTCAAACAGACTGTCTTCAACGGCGGGGAGCTATGGAAGAAAGTTTTAGCGCCTGTGCGAGCTCCGTTTTCCACTCAAGGCGCCTAATGGCTTCGGCATAGTCTACCAATTCACGACTCCGTTCCTTCCTCTCAGGCCAATCCTGCTCGAGTCCAACAATGTCCATCTCGTAGAAGTGATACGTGGACGATGGCGTTGGTATCGTGACCAAATAACGGCTGATAGGTCCGCGTACACCCGCTGTTTGAATTTATATGCGGCAGCATTGAAAGAATTGCGCATAGTTTCACGAGAGGACGCAAAAGGCAAGGAAGACAGAGACAGAGACGAAAGAGAATCAGGAGTTTGCGCGACGAAGTAAAAGGAAAACGGGGAGGACCTTCTTCAAAGGCCTCGCGAGAGGCTGCAGCCTCAAGCTGCACATCCGACGGCTCCCAACCTCCTTTCGGCACTGGAAGTCACACAGGAATGAGAGAGAGACAAGTCAGCCCTGGCCCTGTGACAACAATGGGGTTGACTTACAAACCCAACGGTCTTTTCTCTTCCTGCTCTGGACGACCAACACTTTCCCGGTTGACTTTGAGATTGGAATTGCACAACACACGACGCGGGGAGTCGATCTTCCTTTTGTTCCCATAGCGTTGTATGATTTTGGATAGAGTAAGTTGGGTATAAACGAGGAGTTCGATGAAGGATGGTTCAATATATGTTCGTGAATTGCGGCACTCGTTGTCGAACCAGAAGTCATGGAAGCAGGGTGGGTGGGTAGAGTAAAGGAAGTATATAACACGATGGTCTAGATCTAATGGAGCAGTGCAGGAGTCTCGTTGATGTTTCCAAGTGCCCAAGAACACAGCTTAGGTTACTGCGAACCTAGTCAGACGACAATGAGTGAGAAAGAGATGAGGCACATACAGTGGGAAGAACAAAGGACAAGTGAACACAGACAGGAGGTTGTGGTTAAAGGGAAAGGGAGGAGATGACTAGACCACCACGTCCAGCAAAATTACGTCGTGGCCAATACAGCTTTCCATAACTTTCTATTTTCAAAAAAAAATTCTCCATCCGTGTCCACGCACGTTCCTCGGGTACTCCGGCTCCGCCCGGATCAAACTACCCATCTCTACACTTAGCTACTACCAGTCTGTCTCCCACAATACAAAAAATAAATACAGCTCTCAGGCATCACTCGTTCCACCTAAAAATGGTGTTGATATCAGCCCAAAAAAGGATCCATTAATGAAGATACTCACGCGACTAAAAACATACATGCGACACCGAATACCATTGCAGCGAACTGTCAAACAATGAGCATAACCAATAACCATTGCTCTCGAGTCTCAGTATGCCGCCTTGTCCCGAGACACTCACCTCACGTATGGCTTGTTTCGCGCTCTTGCTTTCCTCAAGCAGCCTGTTAAAAACAAGTCAGCAAACAGACTCAGGCAGATGATAGGGTTATTTTAAGACCGGAAATGACAGGCCTCCGATCTCAGGTCACAGACGGTTATGTAAGCAGATCAGCAGCAAAGCAGGATATAATTTATCAAAAGAGAGCACAGCACGTACGTTGGCAGGACAGCAACGGCGCCTATATAAAGGAAGCCTCCGGCTACGAAAGGGATAACCTCCAGCAGAATGTTAGTGTACGCTCTTTCCTGACATACGGCTTCTCAGGCCGAGAAAAAAGAACATCGATCAACGATTCATCGATAATCTATCAGGACCTTAAGTACGCCCCGGAAACTGCGAATCCGATCTGACACTTGGCGACGGGCAAAAGCAAATTATTAGTTCATAAAAGATGGACATACCAGATCAGACAATAGAACTGTAGTACCGAGTAAGCCGGATGCATCTTGTCGTATAGCAGCAGCGAGATCAATCGGCAAGAAACCACCACTATTGCTTGCCGTTACGTTATGGACCGCTATCCCGATGAACGTGCTATAACATGCCAAGAGTCCGAACAAGACCGAAGGTAGGGGAGGAATCCGATATGAGTCAAGTTTCCAAAACAGCAAGCCCTTACCCAACCTAGGACGTGCAGGAATATCAGGACCCATAGAAAGGGCGAAAGGTAAAAGCAACTCACAAAAGCACCAATAGCAGTTAAGAATTGTGATTGCATGGCTTGTCTCTTCGTAAATCCGCTTCGAATTAAGATTGAATAATCGGCAATCTCATGAGGGATTTCATGGGCAAAACACGCCAAAGTAGTGGTAGCACCAATCAAAGGGGAGGCATAGAATGACGCTGCCATGCTGCATTGGAAGCGCCACCACCACATATAACACGCACGTACATGAGTGCAAGTGTCACCGATAGGATTCAAATCAAAAGATAGTCAAAAACCGAAGATCAGCCGGAGATCAGCACTTGGCTTGAGGAAAATGACGTACGCCAGCCCGTCCGTGCTGCCGGAGGGGGGTGCTCCCCGTGTATCAGAACATGCATCCACGGCAAATTGGTACTTGAAGCTTGCTTTACGCGAGACTCACATATTGTGCACGAAATCACCAAAGAGATTGAGATATGCTGAGAGTTTTGATGGCCCAGGGGATTTCGGATTTGATTCGGCAGGAGCTTCTGCTTCTTCTTTGAGAACTTCGTCTTTCCTTAGCCGTAGCGCGTCCCTTGACGTAGAAGCTTCAAGTGCTGTCGTTTCAGCTTTGGTGATATTGTGATCTGTTTTATGAGCATGTGAATGTGAGTGTCCAGAGTCTTCATCTCCCCCACTCAGGACTCGAAGTGTCTTTTCCATGAAGAAAAACGCAGCAAACCCAACAAAGATCCCAAGTCTATCGAGTATGGGCGTAGAGACAAGAGATCGTAGTTTGAGTTCGCACTCGGAACAGGGAAATACGGTAGAACGTACCCTATCAGGATGTTCCGTTTCTCTTCAACCATCACAAAATGGGCACCAAGATCTTGATGTTCACCCATGAATGAGTGTGGTACGAGATGTAAAAAAACATCAGAAAGTAAACCACCTGTCTGTGGCAGATAATGTTAATAATTCATGAAAATCATGCTAGCTACAAAATCAAAAAGAGTGGGGAAGTGGGGGGAACGCGGGATAGCACCACTCACAGCAAATGCAGTCATAGTGTTCAGGGTGTCGCCATTGATCTCAGCGGGTATGAAGGCAAGTATAAAGTTGGGTATCCTAAAAGTTGGGTTGTGATTAACACAGCTACTTGGAAAAGGCGACATACGAGCTTATGTAGAAGGTCCCAAGGATAGAATTGGCAGCAGGGCCGAATGGAAAAAGACACGCGAATACCTGCCGCATGATAGGGGACTCTTCTTCCTCCACGTAGATTTTAAGGGCACTAAGTTTCTGTACAGTAGGACAATTCTGCAATTCATGATCCTATCCGAACTTTCAGCACGAT
>Ga0157366_1001259_pt1 | contig 10271 bp, 10 predicted proteins | sample AttbisABBM1_FD_113149 | JGI IMG/M metagenome (GOLD analysis project Ga0157366, IMG submission 113149) | Fungus gardens microbial communities from leaf cutter ant in Botucatu, State of São Paulo, Brazil - Atta bisphaerica ABBM1 | ecosystem: Host-associated > Fungi > Mycelium > Unclassified ...
TGACTGTCATAGTCAGAGTCACAACATTAGATAATATATTAGAAAGATAATGTTATATATCATAGAAGATAATCTACATAACTCATAGCATTTAATATAGGCTAGATATAAGTGTGCACAGACCATGTACCAGAGGTATATAAAGTAGACACACCTGTACTAGGAACTCTACTAAGTTCTTTTGTACTAAACAATACAAGTTTCTTCTTTTGACTAAATACTTAGTCTTAAGTTGTAACAGGTTAGTGGTTGCTACAACAGTATGTATGGCCTTAAAAGTAGGTTAGTAAAAGTCTCACACAGACCACTAGCTAGTGTATATAAGGTAGACACTCTGTACTAGGAACTCTATTGAGTTTTCTTGTGTTAATCTAATACATGGTTTTTTTGTTAACTTAACTCTGAGTCTTTAACTATAACACCACTGGTATTTCATCACTCAACAGTGGATTTACTAGCATTAAAACTCCATGGATATTTGGCCTGATTTGTATCAAAACTCTATTTTGTTAGTACTTTTATAATGGACATATTTTTATCAAAACTCCATAGATATTTGGCTTTATTTGTATCAAGCTCTATGGATATTTAGTTTTATTTGTATCAGACTCTGCAGATATTTGGACTTGTTTACACCATCTTCTATAGCAAAGATATCTCTCTTCAAACTCTGCAGATATTCAGTCTTCCATAGTAGAGTTTTCTCCTACTCAATCTGAATTCCTATCAGTATTTTATCACTGAAACATCTTCTGTAACATCTGCTGACATCACTCAAAGCTCTGCTTTATTATTCCTTTAATTTCATGTATTTAAAACTGGCAGTTACACTGTAATAACTAGCCTGATAATTGACTAAAGTTGACATCAAACTCCAATGTTAATGGTAACATACTTACTCCTATTCCTAATTCTACCTCCCAAGACCTTCCTCTGAAATTGTGACCATGCAACTAGTAAAAAACACAACACACAAGTTTAAGTCAAGGTCATTTTGAAAAGTCCAAAACTCTGTGGAGTTTGATAAGTTTCCACACTTGTTAAACTCTGAAAACTTTTTCAGACTTTTGCCCCTTTCAAGTGTGGACCATGCTCCTCTATACATCCTTTTATATCTACTAGCCATACTAGCACTAGCTTTTGTCTTACAATGTTAATGAGATGGCCAATAAGACTAGTTAGATTTTAGAAGTGGTGGATGTCATTCTCCACTACCAAGTATACTTGGAATAGATGTTACTCACAGTCTCAAGTCTAGAAAAACCCTAGGCCAACTATGGCTCAAGAATTATAATCTGGAGGTAGATTGGCAGTGTTACAAAATAAACTATTCACTTGTTTGTGATATATGAATCTTGAGTAAACTCTCAAGAGCTTAGGAGTGATTCAGAAGTTTAATATAAGAGATATAGGTATGAGAATGATGAAAATGATATAAAGATGTTGTTATAAGTCTCAGAGTGATGATAATCAAGTTTGATATTAAATATCTAGTTTTTTATCACCAATAACTTATCTAGTCACAGAGTAGTAGAAGGTCAGAAAGTCAGATATATGAGCAGTGTCATCAGCTACATGGATCAGTATATGATATTAACCATGTGTATTGTTTTCTATACATCAATTTTTCAAGAGACTTGATTTGGGACATCAACAGTCTGTTGTCAGATACTTTGTATCAAGATGATGTGATACAAAAATATTTGATTTCAATGATATGTAGTCGGGCAAAAATCTCTCAGTGAGGTCGAGAATGCAGTTGCGATCGTGAAACTAAAAATAGAAAAATACATCGCCTTCGAGAGTCGGAACTTGAATTCGGCAGTGACGAAATTGTGACTGATGACTGATGCTGCGGTAGGTACAAAAAGCCCCATGATGATCCTTGAATTTAAATTTTCGTTTTCCTCATATTTTGTATTTGACACGTAGATTATAAACTGTTTTGGTAAATACAAAATGGCGAGAGATAGTAGTACCGATACCGGTGTTTGTGGAATGATACGTGCAAATCTGATCGTAGTTGTTTGATTGATGGTCAATTGGGTGACATGGATGACCCTGAGTGGTGAGAAATATCCCATTGCTGCTCTTCCTTTGCGTCTTCACTCATGCCCGGTACCGTCGATAACAGCAGTATGTGCTTGATACCTTTCTATGCTTCATCGTGGTTGACTTTTTCGCTTCATTAGCACCTTCATATATCTCTTCGCAGTCAGCGGACGTTATCCTTTCAGAAGTCCGACCATTTAAACTCAAACGGGAGGCGCTTCATATTATCAATAGTTTCCTCGACGAATTCCTCTACAATTTGTTGAGTACCTCTGCTTCGCTGTCTACAGACAGGCTGCGCGGGAGTCTTCTGAGCTTATTGCCGACGAGCCTTGGAAAGGAAGCACTTCTAGAGGCAGAAGTGGAACTGAGGGGATATTGGGAACGAATGGCGAACGGCAGAGGACCTGCGGACCAACTAGACGACGACTTAGGAACATTTGATCTGTCGTGGGCCTATGAAGTGAGTTTTTGCAAAGGTTTACCTATGGCCAGTTAAATCCTAAACAGAATTAGTTGTTACGCTTGAAATGCGAGGCTTATTCGACGCTCAATGAATCCGACGAGGACCCTTCTGTTGAAGATCGTATCCGGGAGCGATTTTCCCAGACTGTCGCTGTTCCTCCAAGCGCTTCCTTGGTGCCTCCCGCAGCACTATATCTAACAGCCATTCTTGAGTCAGTTTTTTGCATGCAGTTTATTCGCTTTAATTGATCGTTTTGTTTTTCAGGGCCATGTGCGAGTGTGTGCTTTGTCAGTGACCATTGATGGATGATGAGCTGATGTCCTGTTTCTAGACATATCCTCACGAATGTTGGGCGAGTTGCAGTACGAGACAGTAGCAGGGTGAACGCAAATGTAAATGATTTGTTCACAGCACTCTGTGAGGATGATTCAATCTACGGCTTGTTTCGGTCTATGAAAGGTACGCCTTTCTATATTGGCTATTTTCTAAGATGACTGATAACTTCTATATCAAAACAAGTATATGAACAAATTGAGTTACTATCTAGAGACCTAGCCAAGTCACGTCGAAGCAGATCGTTCACACGAAGCGAACTGAGCAACACATTAGCCACATTAACCTCGCGGACTGCGTCAGTCCATCAGGATCTGTCGTTAGGGAAGGATGCTTTATCATTTCCGCGTTTGTGCCTGCCTTCTGAGGTTTCTTCCTCAACCACTGTTCCCACAATGCCTGGCACCACCACCCCTGTATCGCGGACATCTGTAGAAAAGGCACGGTCGCTCAGACTGTTGAACGACTCACTGGACAGCGACAATCAGAATGAGCTTGTGCATAAGAAGTCAGAGTCGGTTATGAGCGAGAAGGACGACGGACAGCGATCGCTGGCGCTGACAGAGGTTGGCAACCGAGTCTATTGCTGCTGTTGGGTCTGACGGTGTATACTACAGGACAGTGTTCTGCAGCAAGAGTTTGACGACCTAATGCGGTCTTCATCAACAGTGAGAATGTCATTGACCCCTGACCGCCTCAAGACCATGGAGGTATGCATATCCAGATGCTTAGTCAGCAGTTGACTGAAAGTGCTAAAGGTGTACAAACAAGAAAAAGACCTGGCCAGACGGCGTCCGGTTCCGTTCAAAGACTCCGGTTCAATACATTCTTCCCTCTGCCACGTCGACTCCATCGCCGAGCACGACGAGCTCGCATTTCCACAATCTCCAGTCCCCACCTTCCCCCGTCCTCGTCAGGGCAGTGCAGTGACCCGTGCTGTCATCGCTGCTGTCACCCGTCCCCGCTCGCTATCCGTCTCCACCTCGGGATCTCGCAGCGTCAGCAGTCTCTTGAGAAACAAATCTGCCGCTCCCTCCGCATATCACCACCATCCTTCCAACATGACGCGTCTGACAAAGGTTGAGTTTAATGGTCTTCCTCCTCGCACGCACAAACGTCAGGGGAATAGGGAATCACTGGACTTGAACGATGTTATGAATGGTTCCCAGGGCGTCAGGCATCCCACACGGCCTCCCTTGTTAGCCAGAGGTTCTAGTCCTGTGTCCCCGTCGACGCGGGACCTGATGGATTTCCTCGCACAAGGACCTCCAGATGACCACTATGCCCCGGTTGACGCTAAACCAAAAAAGGATCGTATCAAAAAAATGATTTCTATATTGAGCATCGGCAGCGGTGACAAGTCCAAGGCTCTCTCAAAGTCCCAATCTCCCACTGTCATAGCTTATACTCTTCCCCGCCCACCTAGACCTGCAGATCTTAACACGCGCCCTGCTTTGGCCTCACTTGCAAACAGGCCTATTCCCCCGCGACTTCCCCGTCCTCCTACACCTCCCCCTGACTGTGAAATCTCTCCACCCCCTTCTCCTGTCAAGACCAGTGCCCCTGTCGCTCCCCACTCCTCCACGACAGGTAGTTTAAGGGATTCCAACCGGCCACCCTCCCCCGCTCTTGTTCCTTCACGGTTGTCTCGAGACAACTGCAGAATATCTCGCCAGACTAGTACCAATGCAAGTCTGGATACGAGTCCCAATGCTTATACCAATGGACATGCTAGTAGGCAAATCAATGGGACTACTCCTAAATCAGCAACAAATGACCTATTGATCCATGATACTAATCAAGTTGTCTTCCCTTCCCCTCCCTTACATGATGGTCTTTCTCCGAGCGCCACATCGCATCTTTACCACTTATTTCAACGTGCCACATCTGCTAGCGAATGCAGACTTATTTTGCATGCGTTACTTGCGAAACATAAAATCTCTCCCCAGCTGTGGGACGCCCCAGAACCAATTCCTAGCCAACCAGTAGCTTCTCCTGAAGATGTTGCGCTAGAGCAATATCTTACTGGTTACTTCCTGGGCGAGGAAGCTCCATCAAGAGAGAGTTCTTTCCGCGTTATTTCAAATTGTTTATCAGCCACCTCCTTCACCTCTAACGCTACTTGTGAAGATGACAGCGGCGTCGATGCGACACCGCCCGGGCTATCCTCTCTACCCATTGACAGCAGCAACAATACTTTAGTTGGCGAAATGAAAGCCTATTAATCATTCATCTCTGTTTTTTTATCTTTGAGTTTTGGGTACACCACTCTTTTACATGTGACATCATTTACCTATCATCTTATTCCTTCGCCCTACGTCGTGCATTTGTTCAGCTTACCTTGGTTTTTGTGAACTTGGTAGTAGCAATTGCGTTCGACCTGAGGGTGTCCTTTATGCATTCCTTTTACTCCATAGTTATTTATCTCGAGTTCGGTATTTTGTTTACTCAATTTTGTTTACTCATGCGGAGATTAGCTTCGTAGTTGAGCTTGTCACAGTAGAAGCACTACAGTGGTTCTAGCAATGCATTCATGGTTAGAACCAGAAGAACGTTCATTCAGCGGTCCTCAAGCCAGGAGTGAATGGGACTAGTGTTAATGGACACATCCTCATCATGATGAGGGGAGTTCTTCGGATGAGCGATGCCATGGTTACATTCTAGACTGTTATTGCTCTGAGTTGGTGTGCGTCAAAGTGTTGTTCTGGTACGTGCAATCGGAAAAGCATCCAAACACCTAGATTAGAAGCACTTTGACTAACGCTAACGGCTTCTTGGTATTGCTGTGCAGGGAAAGCTTATTCATAGCAGCTCCTATCTTTCTAATGAAAATGAATTGTTCCGAGTTACGACGCAACGACACGACACGACACGACACATGATGTTTAAAACCTGTTTCATAGATTTGAAATCTGCTTCCGGAAATTTTCAAACGCGTTTAATATTCATTGAAGATACCAACTATTTAATCCATATACCCCACCATCACCGCACCTCAAGCGACACAGCAATACCCATTGACGCCAATTCAGCACACAGGTATCTGAATACATAGGGAACAGCCACTACATCCAAATCGCCTCCCTTATTTGATGCTCTCCCAAGCACGTTTTGAGAAGAAATTGCCACATGGACATCAGCTTGGGACCTTCGCAGATATTGTCCTGTTTCCAGAGCTTGTCGTTCACGTTCCTCCTCCTCTTCGGCAGCCGCACGACAAACACGACAATGTTCGCCATTGGGACCAGTAGGCTTGATTGATCCAGAAGTGCCGAGTGATACCTCTCCAAGACTGACATCTTCATAACCGAGTGAAACAAGACTGCCGCATGTGCGACAAACCCATGCAGTCGAATAGTCCGAACAATTCATCAATCTGTCTTGAAGGAGGAATGAAGTTCCATGTGCAATGAGAGCATCACGCTCCATTTCGCCGAATCTAATACCTCCCGCTCGTTTGCGACCCTATGAAATAAGTCGGTTGTATAGGAGTAGGCATTTCTTCTCACCTTGACAGGTTGGCGAGTAATAGGATCAACTGGACCCGTTGTACGCACTTGGAATTTGTCCAACACCATATGACGCAGTCTTTGATAGTAAACCACGCCAATATAAATGTCTGCTGCGAATTCCTGTCCTGTTATACCCGAGTACATGGGCTCGTTTCCATAATAGTTGTAACCCGCTGCAAGTAGCTGATCGCCGAAGTAGTCAATAGCCCTGTCCCTTTCTGAGAATCTACGCAACGAGAACAGACAGATGGTGAGTGAGGATATATATTGGCGAGACAACTCACTTGAATGGAGTCGCATCTTGGGCCAGACCGTGCATCGCACCGGCTTTTCCCGCCATACTCTCAACTAACATGCCAATTGTCATCCGACTTGGGAATGCGTGAGGGTTAATGATGACGTCCGGTTGCATACCACTTTCTGTAAACGGCATATCCACCGCGGGCCATTTCTGTGAACATACACCCTTTTGTCCATGTCGAGACGAGAATTTGTCGCCAATTACTGGCGCACGAGCGATGCGCAATGTAATATGGATCTTTTGTAGTTCCGTGTCTCCGAGGTCACTCCCTGTTACAAGGCTGTGTCAAAAGCCACATTCTGATTCGACATATCAACATAGACTTACCCAATAGTCGAACTTGGTCGACATACGCCATCTCATCCCCCTTGTATTTGACAAGCTTCGTCCGGCCGGCAGCATCATCAATATAAGCCGCAATAGGGTCCCCTGATTTGAGTCGAGTGCCAATATATGGCAAACCATCAAGGTCTAAAAACTCTATGCACCAATGTCCTCTGGTACCGTCTATGCGGATATCGGGGCCAAGACCAAAGTGTAAAGAAGGAGCAGTCAAAGATTTATTCGATCCTCGTATGTCTCGAAGATCAACGACTTGGGACTTGTATACGGACCCGTAAGCAAACCCACGCTCGTGTGCTGACTTATTGAGAATCATGGCATCTTCCATATCGTAGCCTGTATAAGAGATGACGGCGACGATGGCATTAGTACCATTCGGGTAAGAATCCATGGCATAGGTGTTGTGCAATGCAGGTCGAACGATAGGGCTCTGACCGGTTTGAAGTTGATACAATTTGTTGTCCGTCCGATGTCTGAGGGCCGTTGACGGAGTACCCATGCTTTGTTTGCCCATCTGAGATGAATATTGTCGGAATCAATCCGCAAGCGCGAAACGGCCAATTTACCTGACATTGGTAGATGTTCCGGGGGCTCTGTGATGACAGATATGAATTTGAGAAAAAAATTCTACGTCTGGAAGACATACTTGATTGAAGTCAGAAAATGGAGTTAAATTCGCAAGTATTGACAAGAAATTTGTGGGATCATGTTCAACGTGCGTTGAAGTGGTGTCTATTTCTTCGGGAAGGCAGGCAATATTCATATACACCTGTTCAAACAAGCCAACTTGATCATCTCGACCGCTGGGCAGATACTTCACAGGTCGCATCATGCGTGAACGGTTAGAAAATAGGAAGAGCCCAGGGTATTGACCCCCTTTGGTCTCGAGAACAAGGCCAATTTCAAGGTCAAGAGGAATGCCATGCTTGCCTTCAGTCTTCCAGATTCGTAAATTCTTGGAAAGCCGTGCTGCTGTCGACGGGTGAGCCCAGCCTATGATGCGGCCATCGAGCTGAACACACATATTTTTTCGACCATCTATGGAGGGTGTGAATACCTGCGTCATTCCATAAACGGCAAGGAGGGCGGGAATATGTTTGACGGTCAGTGGAGATGTCACGATTCTACATGTTCGAGAAAGGTGGTTAAGAAGACCACAAGGGGAACCGTCGGGTGTATGAACAGGGCACAAGAACCCTGGCACCGCGTCAGCCTTGCTGGAGTAACCACCACTAGGACTTACCCCACGCTTCAGGCAAGAGCTTCCGGACGGTAGTAGTCTTCAACTCGGCAAAGAAAGCACCGCGATGTACACAACGGAAGTGACTTATGTATCGCTGCCAGTTTAGCTTCTCAGCTACAATGGTGAACCCTGAGGCTTGCTGGAGGTCAAGACCCGTTGGTGAGACAAGGTTGCCTGTAGCCAGGAAATTCGCCAATTTTGCACCAATGTCGAAATTGACTTTGGATGTTACTTTAGTAATGTATCGTTCTAAGGTGAATGCGTAAGCCACCAAACTTGGTCGTATCGGATAAAAATCGCATACTATCATTGAAATCAACTGGTGCCCCACTCCGGACGTCGATGGCGACTGTGTTACGGATGTTGTTTAAAATCTCTTCCATACGTTCTTTGATGATCATGCCATACAAAGTCCCAGGAAGTAGGATTTCTTGGTGTTGGGGAGAATCAGGATTATCAGCACAAGAAGAACCAGAAACGAGGGAAAAGAGCTTGCGCAGCATAAAACTGAAATTTATTAGAATAATTAACGTCAATGTGGGTCCATGAACTCACAGGAGCATACGAAATTTGTCTCTGGCGGAATCCAAATGAACAAGAATCATCTTTTGAATAAGCCAGGCTCCCACAGTTGCATTCACCCAGTCTTCCGGAAGATTAAGTACGACTCTAAATTTGTCACCAAGGTAATCAAGACACTGTTCTCCGGTCTTCATAGCGAATACCTTGAAGCTCCGAAGTAGAAGCTCTACGCGGTCGGTCAAGAAAGTATTATTATAGTCTTGCATCATCACACCCTCGAAAATCTCTTTGTCAGAAGCGCCCACTAAGGCCTTCAAGACAAGCATTATTGGAATGATATATTCTTGTTTACGCCAACTGAACCGAAGCATAGCACTTCCATTGGAGAGATAATGGAGGGTATTCGTGACGCTAGTTTGGTCGGGACGAACGCAACGTATTTGAACGGCATATTGAGTATATGAAGCCCCACGATTGGAGAACGAAGGGCGTATTAGGGAGATAACATGGTTTCGACGCGGAAGAATTAGGTATCGAATCAACCGCTCGTTACCATTAATGATGAAGTAGCCTCCGAACTCTTCAGGTTCTTCATTCTTTGTAACAAGAGCAGCTGAAGACAGCCCCTTCAAGTTACAACGAGCAGACTGAATTAAGCAGCGATAAGTGGATATTCCAGATACTAAAATAGGTCCAAGAACACACGCGGATCATAATTGGCAAGAGACCGCAATCCTTGACTACCTCGTTCGTTTTGCCATGAGTATCCTTGCAGCAAATTTTGACGGTCATACGACCGCGATAGGACGTCAGTCTCTCACGAGCCTGATGCCAATTTAATGATATGCCTTGCATGCACGTAAGGCCATACCTCTGAAGGGAACACCCGTCTTTCAATAGCTTGACTACGATCAGTCACCTGAGGTTTACTGATGGTAGCCTGGTCAATCCAAACTGAAATGCAGGCAAAGTCAGGTATGCTTCTGAGCATAGTCCGCGAAAACGCACTGCTAATGCGATTACCACGAGAGTCCGACTCATGGCCATTTCCGTCAAAAACAACGCGTTCGCCTATATCCTTGATTGCGAGAGATATAATTCCTCGTCCATCGCCATCTCCTACCGGTAAACCAGAATCGTCGAACAGGGCATTGAAAGACTCGATATGTGGAGTTACGAACTCATTCAGAATGTCATAAGATAATCCGTCTTTCGGTGGATTTATAAATGACTTTTCTCTTTCGAGCGTGTTGAAAGTGGGATTTCTCCGGGTGCGCTTCGAGCCGTCGGGCATTGTAGGCGGTGCCAAATTTGCATGCACGATTCCATATCAAGTCATGTGGTCGTGTGAACAATTTTCATCGCGGGCGTCCGGTTCCAGTTCAAGGAACCATTACTACTGAAACGCTGCTCCATCTACCTGCTTTCTGCCCTTTTCAAAATGTTTGGGTCAACATGGGGAAATCAGAATCAGCAGCAACAGCAACAGCAACAACAGCA
>Ga0157366_1001261_pt1 | contig 10269 bp, 6 predicted proteins | sample AttbisABBM1_FD_113149 | JGI IMG/M metagenome (GOLD analysis project Ga0157366, IMG submission 113149) | Fungus gardens microbial communities from leaf cutter ant in Botucatu, State of São Paulo, Brazil - Atta bisphaerica ABBM1 | ecosystem: Host-associated > Fungi > Mycelium > Unclassified ...
CTTAATACATGATTCTCTCTATTAACTCACACTAAGGTCTTTAAGTTGTAACAACTACAATTATCTGCTATCCTATTCAAATTGCTATCTACTGTCTCTAAAAAGAAAACTTCTATTTTACTTAAAGTTGTACAAGTATCTTACTTCAACAATATATCTAGATAGTAGCCTAGGCTTGATTACTATCATCTACAATTACCTATACCAAGTTACTAGCTCTTTTTTATACTTAGAATCTAGCTTGTTCTATTAGAATAACTAACAAATACAATAACTACTGGTTGATGATAATCATAGAGTAAGAAAAAAGAATAGAAGATTGTATTTTACAATATTCTAGTAGAGAGTCAAGTCCTTACTATTATAGTAATTATAAGTTAAAACAACTTAGTGTCACAAACTTCATTCAGCTTGTATCTCCACAACCAGTAGACTGATTTTCATAAACTAAGTTACACTAAAAAGCCCCAAAGGATGGCTATCTGCACATATACAGGATATACAAAAGTAACAACAGATTACTGAGATATCAGACCATCAGTAACTATAAGTTTCATTGGCTATTATCTTAGAAATGATTAAACAGATTTCCATAATTAAAGTTGTGTTAGAAAGTGCTCATCAAACAGTTTCTAATAATATATCATACATCATATGAAGATTAGTATTTATAGAAATACAAGTATATTAATATAATGATATAATTAGTTACTTTCTAAAATTAGCCTAACATCTACTATAACAGATAACAGCCCTACCAGATATGAGTTTTGATTATGTAATAGAAACAACTTGTGCACAGACCATCACTATTTTATATAAATACTTCTATATCTGAGGATTAGACCTTAAACTTAACAACATCAGTTTTTATCAATTTTTATCTTTTTCATAATTGACCATCTGTATTGATTATTATTGTCATCATTATTGAATCACTCCTAAACCTCTGAGAGTGCACCCAAGGTTCAGATATCACAAACAAGTGAGTAGTTCATTTTGTGATATAATCTACTGATATTATTCTTTCAAGTTCTTTTTATTTTCTTCCATATCATATAGTATATCATATAACCATAGCCATGTGCCCTTTTACAATCAAGTATTAAAAAAATCAAAAAGAGATATAAAATCAAGAAAAAAAAGAAAATATAGAGTCTTGGAGCATACTATAACATTGTGGTTACTACAACACCAAGAACCATTTAAATCCAGGGTAATTGCTTACAAGTCTTCATTGTATAGATATTATCTTAGGCAGAGTACTTAGTATATAAGTTAGATACTTAAATCCCTGATCCTGAAGATCAACTAAAATCAGCACTAATACTAATTTCTAGTGTTGGCAATACACCTTCTATCTCTTAGTCCTACTCATGTCCTAACCTCTAAGGTCTCTCTCTGAAATATGAATATATAACCAGTGCAGCATGTAGAAGTGCAGCACATTGGCTGAAGCTAAAAGAAGTTGTTTAACATCTACATTCTACACATCACAGATAAGTCCTGGAACCTCATCTGCTCTTCAGTGTGCCTTCCATGGATCTCAATCACCAATATGTGATCTGTACCTAACACTCTTTGTATATCCCACACATTGACCTCTGAATCAACCATGACTTGGATTTGTACAATAATGTCTAGTAAGAGAAAGCAGCATGTAGGCTGTATATGAAATATAAGCAGATAACACTTGAATGTCTAGTCATGAATAACAAGTGCTGTGCTGGTGCATCATTATTGACCAAAGCCACTCTAATTTCTAATTCCCACACCCTTTGTCTTTCTTCCCATCGATAGCATGCCTGAGTCTTTCATACCGACAGCAAATATTTCAAGTGCAGTCAAAAGTATTTTGGATCACTATCCACTTGTAGATGGACCGATCCGTGAATTACTACAGAATTCAGATGATGCCAAAGCTACAAAACAAGTATGTGAAGTATCTGGGTTTCCGCCCCTCTGACATTTTACAGGTCTTCATAATTGACCGCCGAAAACACCCTGTCTCCTCAATTGTCAGTGATGAATACATTGCTTCTCAACAATCCCCGGCTCTGGTTGCTTACAACGATGGGTACTTTGAACTTCGAGATTGGGAAAGCTTGAAGAGCCTGTTTGAATCGAACAAAGTTCATGACCCCGCGTACGCACAGCTCATAAGTTTCTGTTGATGTATTATCACTGACATTGCACTCTCTACTCTTACTATTCAGGGCTTTCGGTCAATTCGGACAAGGCTTCCGATGTGTTTATCATGTATGACTTTTCCGTTTCTCCGATCCTTGCCTCTACTGACCTTATTATGCTCGAACATCTTTGCTATAGTTGACCGACTGTCCTCAGATCTTCTCTGGGACCACACTTGCGCTCTTGAGTCTCCCAGAAGGCAAAATTTTAAATACGACAAACACATCTGATGCCCGTTTAAAATCACATTTCTCAGTTTTTGAAGGACTACCAAAGGTCCCTTGTTACATCCCTCACACTGCTAGGGAAAATGACAAAGGGAAATGTGAGCAAGACTCTCCTAGGCTAGATGGCACTGCGATTCGCCTTCCCCTTCGCTCATGCCCGTCATCCCTCAGTATCAACAGCCCAAAGCCCGAGGACATGCTGAAACTTTTCGATCAGTTCATCCGCTACGATCTTGAGTGTGTATTGCTATTCTTGAATCATGTGAAGAAGATCGAAGTATACGAGGTGACTGATAAAATGGTACGCGAGATCTGTTCGGCAGTACTAAGTGATCGAGAATCAGTGACGGTCAAAAGAGGTAAAAGCGAGGAGAGCTCTGAGAGTGCTGTGAGGGAAACCTATAGTACCTGGAGAGCTGTTGGACAAACAAGGGTGTATCCAGAGCCATTATCGACTTCTCGCTATAACTCTACAGTTACTGCAGGAAGTCCAGCAAATACCCCGACCGTGAAAACAACGACCACAATTTGGCGATTCATCGATTGCCCTTTTGAAGATGAGAGCTCTCACCGAATCATGAAGCAGCGGCTTTCGAGAGAATATAGTCCCAAAGAGGAGATGAAGAGACGCAAATTATTTCCGAGAATTCGTCTTGCCGCACCGCTTTCTTCAGTGATATCTTCAACCTCGTTGGGATTTGTATGCCAAACCAGCCCTTTGCTCTCCCAACAAACATCAGATCTCGGAGGTTATGGTGTTCCTTTTTGGAGGGATGGAAGGGTATTCAGTGGACTACCGCTGCCAAGGGCTAACAACAAGAACTGGCCGATTCATGTGGATGCTCGCTTCGCAATCCCACCATCTAGGCAATGGATACGTAGCCTCCATGAGGGAGGGTGAGTTCCTCAATACAATCTTGAATACCTGCTCAATCAACTACTAGTTTCATTGGAGAATGGAATTCGCTTTTATTTTCTGCCTTCATCCCTAAGGCATGGACTGTTCTCCTCGATGTCTTAGCATGCCAAGATCTAGTTAGAGACATTTATGAGTACTGGCCGCCACCAGGTACTATGGATAATTATATTGCCCCTGCTTCTGAGAGTGGAACTGACTCGAAACTCATTGTCATTGACCCGAGTGCCCTGAGTGTTGGTGGTTCGAAATTGCCAGGTACTATAACTGCGAGGTCCAGAGGGATGTTACAAGCGGTTTTTGATCTTGTCATTGAGGCTAAAGCTCCGGTATGGCCAATTTATGTAACATCCGGTCAATCTCCCCCTTCTGTACTTCCTTCTAAGCTTTCTTCCTCACTTCCAGGACCTTTAAATGCATCCGGTCTGCTATATGCTCCTTAGATACCTGTCTCGGTACTAAAATGGCTTTTTTTCTACAGTTGTTCTTGTGCCCCTTGAGTTTGCTGAACTAGGGAGCCTCAAAGTAGCCCGTGAGGACACTCACTTTCCGGATCTGAGGAACACATTGGCAGAATGTGGTATCAGATTCACGAAACCCCCTTTACACTTTGGAGATTTGATTAAGGAATGCACGCATCAGACCTTTCAGTTTTTGGATCCCGTACTCGTGCACGAAGATTTGTTGGTGCGTGTTCCCATGATCCAAGGGCACCATTCATATCAACTGGCTTATCAGGGAAATATTTCAAGAGTGGAGCAATTGGTCAGCGAAGCAGATAAGCACGCAGGGATCATTCTTGATTTCCTTCTCGGGGGACAAGATATTCAACTTTTGGTTGGGTTACCCCTACTCAAGAATGTTCAGGGACATCATATCACCCTCGAACGTCTCGAGCGCGGAGATTCAAGCCTAGCCGCAAAACAAACTTTACACTGCATGTTTGATGCCCATACGGTATATCTCTTCAAGGAATACGATGCCAATGCAATATACCTACTGGATGTCAAGTCTAAACATGGATCGTTGATCCGAGAAAGGGCACCCGGCACTCTTAACGTCGTTGAAGTAACGGCGGAGAAGGTGGCTGAATATCTTTCAAATGACACAAGTTTTACCGCACCCATCCCATCACCTGCCGTTTCCCCCCCAATCCCGGCTCCAGTAGCGAAGTGGTTATCAAGATTCTATACATGGCTTGTGAGGTGGTCATCCGCTGAACAGTTTTTACGTCTCCAGCAGGTCCGGACTATGTTCTTAATACCTACTCAGCTTGGTCTCAGGAGAGTGAAGGATGGGATATTTGATACGAGGGGGGTAACTCCTGCTCTCGGAAAGTGCCTTCAAGCACTTAGTATCAGTCTACTGGATTACTCCGTTGGTCAGAGCACCAAGAAACTCTTGGTGGACGTCGGAGGTATACTTCAGAACGTCGAGGACATCCGAGCACTCCTTGATGGAACCCGAGTTGCACCTAGGACGCCATCTATCACAGACCTTTCGCCAACAAGCCTGGGGCTAGCATGTTCTGAGTGGAAGACATTGATCGACCATATTGTCCACTATACCGATACTGAGGATCTGAATCTGGAGGACAGGAAAAAATTGCGATCTTTACCGATATATCCCATACTACGTCTTGACTCCACTGGTTTAGTAACCACTCCTGGTGTGATACCGGAGAATCATTCTGTCTATGCCGTTACCGGAATCGATATCCTGCCAACTATTGATGCATGTATTTTCCTCGACTTTCGCACATGGTCACCCAAATCTTACGAAATTCTGCGCCTCATTGACCCTCGACATCCAGTACCGCTCACTCCCACTACCGCCTTTGAACTTGGTGTACTCAACTTCGAAAGTCAAACACCAGAGCTGCAGAGTTCGATTATCAAGTATGCAGCCAAGAACCAAAGATCCTTACCAAGAGAAAGTCTAGATAAGCTCTTGGATACACCCTTGATCATGTGTAAGGATGGCATAAATCGGAAACCTGGGGATGTCTTCAGTCCTCAGTCTGGGCGTAACCTGAGCGACATCGTCGCCGCGTGCATGAGTCTAGACATTAGCTTGACCAACTTCGACGAATATTGGCCGAGATTGGACAGTCAAAACAACGAGCGAATCATATCTGAATTCCAAAAGTTCTCTTTTTCGCCGTTTCGAGAACATCTCGATCAGATGCTCTTATTGAAGATCGTAACTTGCATTTCAAGTGATGTGGATTGTCCGCGGTCGATTGATATTTCGAAAAAGCTTTTCAATGTTCTTGGATCTAATCCGAGTTATGGCAACTTCATTAAAAATATTCCGAGTGAAACTCGATGGATTGCAACGAACTCTGGCCTTAGAGCCCAACACGAATGTCGGGATCACAGCCCACACTCAGACTTGCTTGACGAGGTCTATGCAATTGTTCCCGATGATGTTATTGTACCCGACACATTGAAAAGTCTTTTCGGGTGGTCTGAGGAGATCTCACCGGACGTTATCGTTTCCCAGCTTGATGCCACCTTAAAGAAGGGAGGTGATTTCAAGAGAGTCAGGAACATTATACAGAGGATTGCAGCAATGCACATTCCTGTAGCGGAATTGACTGAGCGAATCGGCGATCGACCATGGGTGCCTACAAAATCAGGTCGATTGGTGACACCAGAAAATGCAGTTCTTGGTGACGCTATTGAAGATGCAGGATTTTCGGAGGTATCATTTAACGAGAAAGCATATCCAGAGGTTGTCGATTTATTGAGACGTATGGGCGTCCAGGAAAGGTGAGTTGCCGTCAGTGTAGTTTTCTGATAAATCCTCAAAAATAAGCTAGACCTACAACATCAATGATTTTGGCTCGACTACAAACAAATGTTCATGAAACTCTGACCGATAGCCAAATTATCAGTGTTATCAGGTTACTGGAAAGGTTACCATTCAACCTGAGTGCGGAAGAAAAAGCTCGTGTTCTCGTGCCAAATGTTGAGGGGCGCATGATGAAAGTCGTTCAGTTATATCTCAATGATACCGGCGTTTCCATAGATCTTCAAGATCTCACGCGTAGAGGCAGATCTATTGCACACAATATAGTCTCTGAGCGGATTGCTCAGAATCTTGGCATCGAGCCTCTTGTAAATCTTTACTCTGATTTTGTGTCCGGATACATGGGCGAGAGTTTTATCTCGTCGATTCGCAACACTATTGTTGACTACAGTGAGGCGCAGATGTTGACGGAGATGCTGGCTAATGCTGTGGATGCAGGCGCGAAGCGCTTCTTAGTGGTTATTGACAATATGCCTCAGTCAACAAGCCATCTTATCTCATCGAAACTTGTGAAATTTCAAGAATGCCCAGCGGTTTTGGTTTATAATGATGCACAATTTACAGAACTGGATTTCAGAGGCCTCTGCGAGACGGGAGAGGGAGCAAGAAGAATAATCTTTATTCAATTGGACAATTCGGACGTGGTGCATTGACGATGTTCCATTTGACTGAAGTACGCGCTCCTTTCCGAGTTCAACACAAAGTATGGGTGATTTCAACAATTTATAGTTTCCAACATTGGTGTCTTCGGATACCGTCATGTTTATCGATCCCACTACGCAGCATCTTTGCAATCTTCCTCGGAATGCAAATAACCAGCGCATTCAGATGGAAATGCTCAAGTACGTCCCATTGTTATCTGAGTCAGTGAGTATCTGCTCAACCAAACAAGGAAACTTTATCCCGGGCATCTAAGCTTCTTGGAGACGCTGTCTAATATACTTCAATTCAACGAGAGTGACATCAAGTCATTCGGGGTACGTTATATCGGAATTCTGTCTTGACTGGGACTCAATTTGTTTTTTCTACTCTAATAGACCGTCTTCAGACTTCCGCTTCGGACATTGGAGCACATTAATCACAACTCGCCGATCTCAAGGACCATTTGGTCAGCAAAAGCTGTCGAAGAAATTGTAGACGAATTTAAAAGGAAAGCTCGGGATTGTCTCCTGTTCACGGGTCTTGAACGTATAGAAGCCTATGTTCGGTCACATGAGGGTGCTTTGGATCCTATGTGGAGTTTTGAAGCCCAGTGCGAGGGAGTTGAATCTATTGGAGACTTCAAACAGAGTTCGGTTCAGATCACACCAGACGAATCTGACAAACAGTTGTGGCAGACGGTGTCATACACGGTTCCAGACGATGTGCTGCCTGAATTTGCGTTGTCTCTCACCAAGATGTACGGGCGTCGAATGAAGCAACCAAAGGTGTCGCTCGGCGCATTCATCCGGCCTCCTGGAGTAGACTACCAGGACTGTCACGAGAGGAGTGTTTTCTTTTCAACTTTACCTCTCCCAGAAGTGACTGGACTTCCAATTTATTGTTCTGGAACATTCTTTATGACCAGTGACCGAAGACACCTGCGTTTAGATCAGGAAAATGACACTGGCCACCAAGCTCAATTCAACGTATGGCTGATGAAAGAGATTATACCGCCAACATATCTATATCTCCTCGAGTTGCTGTTAGAGACCGGCGTGCCCAATCAGCGTTTTTGGCCAATTGATGACCGACTACCTGCTGATCGAATCCTAATAGACTCCCTCTATAAAGATTTTCTAAAGAAAACGAACAATCACCTCTTTCAGAGTGCATTTGATCCGGAACACCACCTGACACCGGGAGAAGTCGTCATTTTGAATGCAGACTCATCCATCCGTCCAATCATTGAGTTTCTTTCCCCGTCAAACGTTGCCATTTATTCCGAACCTTTCCTCAGTTTGGTTCAAGACGAAGCCCAGCTTCCCCAACTCTCTCCGCGATTCGTGAAAGAGCTAATCTTACACGATAGAGGATATTTCTTGCAAGCATTTACATCAGCTGAGGGGGAGCCACAGCATTTGACCTTTGACGATCTTACGAACCTGCTTCACTTTTTCCTTATACATGATCCTGACCAACTAATCGGTCTACCTCTGCTTCCCTTGGAAGACAACAGCTTTGGTCTGATCGAGTCAACTAGGTCGAGCTCAAACCAAGACGTGTTTTACATTTGGAGGAATCATTCTATACCCAACAACATCTTCGCCAGTTCCAACCGCCTCGTCAACCTTGACTTCGATGCTGACGGTCTCCTTGACAAGGGATTTAATATCGAGGATCTACGTTCATCTTCCCTCGCCTCTCTTATTGAAGACAAGTTTCCGAAGTGTCCCTCCCTTGATATAGCTCCAGATTCCGAGAATCAAGCATTCATCAAAAGTTTCTGGGCCAGTTTTCATCACTTGAAACTTGAGATTGCCGACATTGATGATTTCCCACTTGTCCCAACGCTTTTAAAAGACCGTCACGTCTCCCTCAAAATGTGCAAGGCGGGTAGTGTTCCCATAGTTCCTGCCCGAGTTGATGAATTACCATGCCGATGCCTCGCAAATCTCGGTGTTTTTCTGGTGCAGCTGTCGTCGCCTGGATTTCCCCCTCATCTCACCCGCCTTCTCAATAATCGCAATCTCTTCAAAGAATTCGAGATGAAGGACCTTCTCAGCGGACTTTATAACATTGAACCCACAAGACTGAATCACGCTTTTTTCAATCGATTAACTGAGGATGAAAGAATGGTTTTCTCTGATTGGACGAGGCGGCAGCTGTTCTTCGATGTACCTGACGATCTGAGAGATGCTGCTCGTGCCTTACCGGTATGGAAAGCGCATGACAGTGATGAAGGGCTTGATGAGTATGTTCCTGCGTCGGAACTAATTTTACTGCCTGAGACGTTGGATGCCAACATCGTCGCTCCATATATGCGGAACCAGAAAATTGCCGTTATCCCACAAGGTCAAACTGACATTCTTCGCTATAATTTGAAACAAAGGCTTGATGTCCCTGAGATTTCCTTCAGGCAACTCTTGAGAACCATCGCTTCCGGCCTTCCCACTTCCATGCCCGACCTTGCGGAACGGCTTTCGTATAAGACGCTTGTGGAGGCAGTTCTAGAACGAACTGAACCGCATGATGACCTTGAGGAGCTACGTTTACCAAATGCGTCTGACTTTACTCTGTGCCCTATCAGAGAGTTTTACTCGCGAGAAGAACCACTTTTCCGAGCTTCATTTCCAGGATCGTCTTCTAGGTTCCTACCATCTGAGTTTCAAGATGTTGAACATCGTTCGATGCATCTCAAAAGAATGGAGGATATTACAATGGAAATCTTCGCTGAGTGTGTCGAATGCATCTCCAGAAACAGTAATGAAGACGGAGCGAGAATCGCCTTCGACATAATGAACGACCGCCTACCAGTTATTCTGGGTAATTCGGGATCTGGAGCCGAACTGTGGGAGATGGTCGAGGATTTGAATTTTGTGCCCGGGAAGAATGGTCCTTTGGAGAGATATGGATTTGGGAAATCTCTGTTGGATGTGTCGCACTTTATTGAACCACGGTTTGATACTTTGGTCAAACCACAGGATATTGTTAGGGCGGAATATGTAGCTGTCGCGTGGTCTCAGCGTGCACTTCCAGAGAGGAATCTTAACGAGGGCCTTATACGAGCTCACATGACACTTGGACGTCCTACTGTGCCTGAAGTAGTGAGTGTCGATATTGTGTTTATGTGACATGAGAATCAGACTTACGTTATGTAGATCGCACATCTTCGAGTTCTGGTCGAAGACGTTGCCCATGCCCATCCAAATCACCCAGCAGTGTTATCCGACCTTATCGCAACGTATGAATACTTGAACGACAGTCTGAGGTTTGAGGGCTCTGTAGCTACTCAGCTCACGGGAAAATGCTTTTTCTTGAACGTTGATGATCCACAGGAAGATGGTGTGGAATGGGTGTGGAACAGTGCCAATAGAATCTCATTTGATATGCGAGATGTCGGAGGTTTCAGATCCGCTCGACGACTTCTACAGAGGTTTAGGCCTCTTCTCCTAGCTGCAGGAGCACAGGAAGTAAGCCATC
>Ga0157366_1001262_pt1 | contig 10263 bp, 16 predicted proteins | sample AttbisABBM1_FD_113149 | JGI IMG/M metagenome (GOLD analysis project Ga0157366, IMG submission 113149) | Fungus gardens microbial communities from leaf cutter ant in Botucatu, State of São Paulo, Brazil - Atta bisphaerica ABBM1 | ecosystem: Host-associated > Fungi > Mycelium > Unclassified ...
TCTTTTCCTAAGCTTCTTTTCCTAAGCTTCTCATCTTTTCCGATAGAGTCACATTGTTTACACCGAGTCGAGACAACTGGAATATTAATATTTAGCAGTTCAATAGTTTATCCGATTTTTATCCGAAGACCCCTATCTCGACGGTGGATGAGAGTCCTCCTCGACTAGCTCGAACAAGTTCGCTTGTGCTATTTTACAAAATTGAATACATCTGTATGGCTTCTTTTTTCAACTAGAATTCGTATAGACAACGTTTAATGTGAAGGGCTATCGAGCTCCTAAATATACTCGTTATCAGTAACTTGAGTTTCTCCGAGGTATTCCCGAGGCGTCCCAAGCAATCCTGAGATAAATTATGTATTCCGTTAGGTCGAAAACCCGTGTCAGGCGTGTCAGGGGCATTTAGAGGTCCTGTCCTACACAATATACGTGATTCATTGCATTCTACATGTGCTCCTGGAGAAATAAACTGAAACATGTTTCGTGCCTCCTCGACCCATACCTATCAACAAGAACATCAACAAGAACATTCACATTAGAATTTATGTGTTGCTGTTAGAAGAAGAACAGTGGACTCATTAACAGCGTAGATGTGACACCAATTCCTTCGAGCTCAAGATTCGGAGAAGGAGAATGCATTAGTGTGCCCAGTTCTATCTCTCAAGCTTTACCACTTAGCCTGATTCGACATTGAGAATAGGAATTTAATATAAGGTTGTTGAGCGTGGTACTGAGAATAACAAGGCATGCAGACTAGCTATGCCAGGACTACGCGCTTCATGCTTCCCGCTCAGCCGCCTCGAGTGTTTGGTACCATCTGCAGTCTACCGGGCGATATTAATAGACTATTGTGGATCACTCATCGGTGACTGCCGAAGAGCCATGACCGAGGCAAAATAGCAAAGCCTTGCAGGTGGTTATAATCTACCGGAAGTCCAGGATGTCTTCCGCATTGCACGACCACTCCTCAATTACTCACCTCGACAGTTCATCTATCATAGGCACCGATATGGCTGGATCCCAAATTGAGGAACGAACAGCGTTGTTGGACTCTAACCGAAGAGTACACTACAGTGGCACTATCACTCCCAGTACGTATGCACAGGGGAGATTGTACTACTCCCTTTTCTTTCTTTTACTTCATTTTAAACCAAGGTTACTCACCCATCCCCTCGCAGGACAGGATTCTGGAGCGGGTTCGTCAGTGTTTGCAAAACGTATTAGATACTACATACCTTCACTTGCATGGATACCAAATTACTCCCTCTCCTTGTCAGTCTTCATTCAAGTCTCATCCATTGTTATGTTGATCTCTCATCACCAGGTTTGGTGGCGACATCCTTGCTGGCCTCACCGTAGCATCCATGCTTATTCCACAATCAGTCAGTTATGCGACTTCTCTCGCGAAACTCAGTCCCGTTACTGGTTTGGTACGTCTCGTCGGTCGGATTATTTGTCCACTTAGAAGCTGACCTTAGATCAGATATCAGCATCTGTCCCTGGGATTGTTTATGCTTTTCTCGGAACTTCTAGGCAACTGAACGTTGCCCCTGAGGCAGCGACGAGTCTGCTTCTGGGTCAAGCCATATCGGATGTGCTTCACGGTCTCGAAAATGGGAGCAATATGGCCTCACTGAGTCTGGTGATCGCGACTGCAATAACACTCCAGGTGCGTAGGCTTCTTCAAGTCCAATTTGCCATTGGTTACAGGCGACTAATGACCGTGCACGTGTCGAAGGCTGGTCTGCTTCAGTTTTTACTTGGATTTCTCCGCCTGGGATTCATTGATGTCGTACTCAGTCGAGCATTGTTACGTGGGTTCATTACTGCAGTCGCTGTCGTCATCATGATGCATGTAAAATTTCTTGTTTCACGAATTGGCGCTGAATTTCTTGTCATAGTGAACAGCTCATTCCGATGTTTGGTCTAACAAAACTTATGCATACAGTTGATCCACACACAACTGTGGAGAAAATCATATTCCTGGTTCAATATACATGGACCCATGCCAATAGGCTGACCACCGCGATCAGCTTTGGTACACTATTTGCACTGATCGCATTACGCTCAACCAAGAATTTTTTCAAGAGATATACCCTCATTTATCGGCTTCCAGAAGTACTGATTGTTGTCATTGTTTCCACCAGTAAGTTTGGCAGCTTGGCATCCGTCCTACTAAGTCCTGATGTGACTCCAGTTATATCCGCGCACTACAAATGGCATAAGGAAGGAGTGGATGTGCTTGGGGATGTTTCAATCACAACCGGCGATTCATTTTTCGTCTTCCCCTTCAACAAGAGTGTTCTCAAGTATGCTCATCGCACAACATCCACCGCAGTGTAAGTGTACTTACCCTCTGGTTTACCAGAGATAGTCCACTAACATTCGAACTAGCATCATCTCTATCGCAGGCCTCCTCGACAGTATTGTCGCGGCTAAACAGAATGCTGCTCTTTATGGTTACTCCGTCAGTCCTAATCGAGAACTCGTCGCCCTCGGTGCGGCTAACGTTGCCGGGTCATTCATTCCTGGAACACTTCCTGCATTTGGCTCGATCACACGCTCGCGCATAAATGGAGATGTCGGGGGTCGCACCCAAATGGCATCTTTCGTGTGTTCGGGAGTTGTGTTGCTTGCTACTTTTGTATTTCTCCCATACATGCGAGATTTGCCCAAGTGTGTCCTCGCTGTCATGTAAGTATCGATACTATGTTGTTGAGAGGTGTTTACAGGTTTTGGTAGCATCACGATGGTCATTTTATCCCTGCTTGCAGAGACCCCCTCTGATATTGTCTATTACTGGAGGTCTGTTAAAAATCCTTAGACTGCACTTCCTGAAGCTGATTTTTTATTAGGATGGAAGCATGGATTGACTTTGGATTGATGACATTGACGTTTTTCCTTTCCATTTTCTATAATGTTGAAGTTGGCATAATAGTCAGCTTGATCATTTCATTGCTCCTCGTGGTTCGTCGTTCCTCTAAGACAAGAATGAAAATTCTTGTAAGTGGTTACAAATTCCGAGCTCCTACTTGGACTGATTTTGCAGGGTCGTATCCCTGGGACTGACCGCTGGAGACCTGTGAATGAGGATCCTGATGTCCAGGAGAGTGTTTCCGGTGTTCTTGTTGTTCGCATCCGGGAGAACCTTGACTTTGCTAATACTGCACAGCTCAAAGGTGTGTTCGGTGGGACTGATACCAGAGATACGCTAATGACGTATTGGTGCAGAGCGCTTACACCGCCTTGAATTATATGGACCAGACAAGATTCATCCTTCGGAAGCACCACTCAGGCAGGAGACGACTGTTATCGTTTTCCACATGGCTGATGTTGACAAGTGTGATGCCTCGTTAGTACCTGGTTGCAGCCTTCTTGAAACTGGTAGATTGACATCGTGTCTAGTGCGTTGCTGATCTTTTATGAGCTTTGTGAAGAGTATAAGGTACAGGATCGTGTTCTAGATTGCAAGATAACATATGCTGATACATTGGTCCTTTTCTAGGCTCGCGGTGTCAGTCTTTTCATCACCCACCTCATGCATAAGCCTCAGCAGCAGTTCATTAAAGCAGGCATCTGGGACCTTCTTGGTACTGATGCGTTCCGACTTACGGTTGCTGATGCCATCGCCATTGTTGAAGCTTCCAACTCCCATTGATTTTAGACTTTGATAGCAAGCCACGAACATTGAATGATATATTCTACATGTTTTTGATTTGTCGGTGTTTATGACTTTTACAACCCTGGATGGATCTGTAAACCTCACGCAGTACGATGATTTGTTTTATCATCTTACAATATATATACTTTAGTTCTCGTGGGATCAATCAGTTCAGCTGCCATGCGATAGCGCGAATTGGTGATCCGTCTATCCCTTCCAACTTGAGTGGGAGAAGACTGACATGCACGTTTGGTAGACCAATCAGGGGCTTTGTGTTGGTCAGGTTCTCAATGATGACCCCTCCAGCGCCAAGAATTACGTGGTGGAATTGAAATCCATGCTCTGACTTTCCATCTACCGGCGTCTCGTCTGGATTGAGGAAATCGACACCTATAGTCCTTATTCCGCGGGCGACAAATCCCTCTGCAACGTCTTTCATCATATAGGGGTGATTGTAGTACTCTTCTGTTCCCCATTTCTCGTACCATCCTGTGCATACTAGCGCGATCACCCCAGGCTTGAGCTCTTTCTCATATGGTTCAATGTCCGACCATGTGATCATCTGTTTTGCTTGTATGTTTTCTGAGAGGTCAATGATCACGGCAGGACCAACGAATGTAGAGAGTGGTATTTTATCTATTGTAAGCCCTCCATGGATGAAATGCGAGGGTGCATCAACGTGAGTGCCGGTTTGTGAACCAAAGGTGAGAATGTGGATTTCATATCCATCTTTATCGAGGCTAGTGAAACGATCTGCGGTATAGCGGGGATCTCCAGGGTATATAGGAGTGTCGGAAGTGAGTGGATGAGAAAGGTCGTAGAGTTTGAACGAGGCCATGAAGCTCGGAGATAGGGGGGTAGGTTATATATATGATTGTGCTATTTTGGATATGTGATCCATTTATAATGACGAATCCAGGTCTTTTTGTCAAAAAAACAGTTTTACACCCTGCGGTCTTGATGACGGGAATAAATCGCTGGGCGAAAGTGGTTCCCTTGCAGGGTCACGATAACCAGCTAACGTAGTTCAGTTCGAATCCAACTTGCTGTCTGTAGATCGAGCTTTGATTTAATCTTCTTCCGATCGTAAAATCTCCTGTATCTGTTATTGCTTATCCATCCACCGTAGATTCTGAGGTCCAACTCTCTTCGTCTACTTCCATGGAAAACTTTGAGCTCCCTCGCGGTTATATACTTGACGTGTTGAACAGCATTGGTATCAAAATTACTCGCGATACAAAGCTCAAAACTGATCGTCTCCGTCACCGCCTCGAGAGGTGTCTTGACGCTGCTCAGCGTTACAGGAACCTGTTCGGCGACGAGAATTTCGTGGTCGATCCTGCAAGTTATCCTATGTGGGAAGATCATGACACTATAGCGAAAGGCTTAGATAGGAAGATATTGGGTGGTATTGACTTAGGAATTACTTCAGGGGCCTTTTTCAACATGTGTCGTTCGATAGTCGCCCTTGGAGAACAATTGAGTATGGGAGTACGCGAAGTCATTCTGACGGATCAAGAATCAAGGCCGGTATAACTTGACAAGGACATGCGAGCGACTCGGCATACTCATTTATCTACAGATCCATGAGATCCATACGGTGGGAGAGAACCGCCCACTCCTTGTTGTAGGGTTTTCTGTCATCACGAGCACCAGAAAAAAGGGAATCAAACGTGCAACGGAAAAATTTTATATCGCCACCAACCAATCCCAACCAGTGATGGTATATGCACTCCCAGATGAACAAACCTTGCTTCTCCAGTTGCTCCAGCAAAATCAAAGCCGCCTCTCCCCTGGGTTCGCTAAAGAAATTTATGATAGCCAGTACACTACCAGTTTTATTTTGCCGACGAGCTGGCTTGCTATGGAAGATCTTGGTCGCCTTGGCAAGACAACCGGGTGTTTTGTCTGCGGAGAACCTACTCAATGGGAGTGCGTGCGTTGTAGATCCGTTCAGTGCTGTGGCAAGTATCTCTCTTGTCTCCATGCAAGTGGCTTTTTATGCTGCAAAAGACTGTCAACGACAGCATTGGAAAGACCATCGGTCCGTTTGCCGTGCCATTTCTTCAGGTACTTGGCATACTGTCGTTCTTGATCGATATCCAGCAAATACAGGACTACAAACCGGTTCCATCCTCTCCATCAACAGGTATGACGACTTGCAGGATAAATCGACCACTAAGAAAACGGGCACTGGTATGCCCCAAACACATACGACAGTAAATACTACTTGGTCAAACTACAGATGCCTTTAGGTGGCCAGAGTTCCCATATTTTTGTCTATGATCAGCAAAAATCCTTCCAGCTCTTCATTCACAAGGACCTGAATCTAGACATTTTTAATGAAGCGACGCGTGCATTTGGTGGCTGGTCAAAGATGTATCGATGGGCTCAGCGTGTTGGGGATCAAGAGTGGAGGATATGTTTTGATCAGGCACCTGGAGTTGACCCTCATTGGTAGCGAAGACAATAGTTTTAGGTTTCTCTTTAGAAGCGGATGCCAGATATTTTGTTTTCAAATCGACGTAAATTGGATGGAAATTATATGAATCAGCGATACCTCTTCACGATCTTTCCTGGTGCTCCCAGATCCGTAGGTCGGGGCACGCTGGCAGCTACCGGATAAGTTCAGACTTTATTGCAAGATAGGTAACAGCCCTGGAATAATTTGTGTTTGAACCATACTTGCAATAAAACCCACCTGTATACCTTCTAGCACCAGAAGCTTGGACGCAATACTGTTGAAATACTGTTGAAGTGATTTCGCTCTACGGTGTCATCCATCCGCTCCCCATTAAGTGATGGTGGTCGTTCAAATACATATATTTATATTTCTTGTAGGGATATAAACAGTAGATACACTGTCATTAACTAGTTCAAGTCATATACTTGTCTTATATCATTCATACCAGCTCTCCACTAGCAGCTTTACTCTTTTTGGTAAGTAGTTGTCAGTTGTCCACTGTCCTATGCTTGCTGTGTTGCGTTTCTAACATCACTCTCACCAGAAAGGTATCTTGTCCTAATAACCGAGTCTGTTTGCATTCTCATGAATAAATGACAAACAAATCATTCTCTATGTGGTAGCTACTTGTGCATTTAAATGCTCACATGTTGAAAAATAGTGTGATAACCAAATGTGTCATCTTGATATCAGTATTAAGATGTATTTCCAACAGACGTGTACCCTGGTCAAACTATTAAATCTACTCCCCCTTGTTAAAAATTTCCCAGTGGCTAGGTAAAGCTTTCTCCAATATCGACCGCAGGAGGGATCGAGAAGAAGTATGTGAAAGAGCTCGAAGTGTAGTGTATTGTAAACGAAAATGACGGGATCTGTATGGCAGCCATATAATCGTCTCTGGATAGCCAGTGTCGGATCTTCTGTGTCATTATCGTAATGTGTCGAGTAGCTTCGCTAGATGAGACAGGTCGCATGTCCTCTGTACATTTAAGTTGACTAGGCCAGACTTTATGACAATGAATGAGACTTCGCTACTTCATATGACAATCATAAGGGCTCTTGAGATCTCTAGGTGCAGGAGAGTAATCGAAGAATTTTATCTGTGTGTTGGCAAAGCTACAGCAACCAGAAATCCTTCTACTGATGGGTGCGACACGTGAGTAAATCATAGTTTCGAGGGCACGGAATGTTGAGCTATCAAATTTCCATCTTTTCATCGTCTTCGAGGTACGTATTCGCAGCGACAGAATGCACAAGCTCAAATGGCTCGGTCGTCCCCATCCATGGAATACTTGACCTGAATGTACTGTATATAGTTTGCGCACTGCGCTTAGCGAGGATCCTCGCGCGGTTAAAATCCTTCTCATCAAAAGGGCCGAATTTCGACCTCCAGTTTGTCCAGACACTCTCGATACAACTTCCTATGCCTTCAGCAAACAAGAATGCAAAACACCCTCCCGCATTGAGTTCCACACATTCTTCTTCTGATGGATCGACAACGAGACCAAGTTCAGGTAAACGACCAATTGCGACAGCACAAACAACACCTCGCATCGGCACAGAACCTGCATTCATGAGAGCTAAGGAACTGGCGTTGATCATGGAAGCAATAAGTGGATCTTTCCATTGTGTACGAGCAGACACCAATGCTTGAACGACGAGTTGTATTAGCGTTCGGGGATGGTTACTCAAGATCAAACTGGGTAGAAGAGCTGAACGGATCGCTAATGCGTGTGATTTCGCCTCGGTCGCAGGGACATGAGATACGGGACGTGTAGCGACTTCAAAAGTTGCCTGTGAGGCTTGCTCTGCCATCAATCTGACTTCAATGGGTCCAGACACAGTGGCCAGAGATCCGATATCACCTGTATATATCCTAATATTTCAGTATATCAGGCAAAGGAAACGCAAAACCCATCCTTACCAGAGCTGAATCTCGCGGACCCATCTACACGAGCCAGACCTTCGTAAGTGATTTTTATGTCTCTCAGTGCACCTATAGGGCGTCTGTCACGTCGTGCATCCATGATCGTCGCTTGAAAATCAACCTGAAGATACGTGACAAACATGTGACGAGTATGTTTTATCTTCTCTCAAATTTGTATCTATTGGATGATGATGGGAATGCAGCGGAAACATCTCATCGCAAATCCAAGTTCTCTGTGATTGGCTGGGATATCTAGCAACATGAAGTTCAACTGAGCGAGATAGATAAAGTACGGTCTTAACATCGATTTCCCTAAGAGCTGAAGCCGGCATATATCTGCAAGACAATATGTAGGTGAGTCAAGGAGGGGGAGGCTCATAGTATTCTGCGTATGCTGTCACGAGTCTTCATCATCCTCTCCAAAGAAATCATCTTGTTCAATGGCATCTCCCTCCTCTTTAAGCACAATTTTTGACTTCGCTTTTGAGTTTTCGGGTTTCTTTACGTCTACTATGCCACTCCAGTCCTTTTGCTTTGTTCTCGATTTGAATTCAGAGGCTTGATATAGTTCAGGTACCGTCGGCAGCTCGCCCTTTTCCATGCACGACCGGACCCAGCTACGGATCTGTTCTCGGGTCTGAGCAGTTTTAGCTGCTTCCTCTGTAACTGGCGTTGAGGATGTATCCCCCTGACGAGTTTCGGGAGGGAAAAGGGAGATATATTTTTTGAGTTTGGGATAGTGCTGAATAATTTAGAGGTCATCAGCGAACTCAATTTGTAGACGCGAAAAGCGTACTAGGATATAATTGAGATCAATTCGAAGCTCGTGGAGCGTTTCTTTGAGTTTCCTTCTCGAAACATCGCTGGTTTCTGACGACAATTGTTTTTCCGTCTGGGTAATTTTTCGTATTACTTTCTGACGTTCTGGAGTAATCTTTTGAGAAAAGCTAGAGGCAATGGAGGCACTAGTTGATCTACCGAAGAATTTGACTTTATGGTATCGTGCTGCCATTGCACGCTCCTTATTTGCATGTTCTGCTTGCGTCAATTCAGTTTCGAGGGCCTTTAATCGACGCTCCGTCTCGACCCGAACATCAGCTGCCAGTTTGTCCTGTGAACAGTACATTTTAAGTAAGGTTGCATCCTTTCGCTGAAATTTTGCTGCCAACCTTGGTGAGGAGCCTTCGTGTCTGTCGCAATGAGGATTTGATCTTTGAAACGCCTGGAGCAGCGGATTCCTTACCAGGCAGAGGTCGGCGATGATGTCGTTTCGACTTGTAATTTGTATCATGTTTTGTCGATGTGGAGGGCTCCGGCTGGCTGTCATGCGTACGTATAGGCGCCATCCTGAAAGGTGTATTGAGAGTCAAAGATTCAATAGCCAAGGCGGGTACACAAGTACAAGCAAATGTATATATTGAAACTCGTCTGACGAATCATTTGAAGTATGGAAGGGGAGAAAGGGTCATGTTTGTTCTCGCTCAATCTATTGAAGATGATGAAAAGCTGGAGAGAGAGATGGTTGCAGAGTGGCAAAAAGGACTCCACGAAGCAGTGGAGGGGAACGACGAAGAAAAAAGTGATTGCTGGCAAGGTTCAAAACAAGGTCTTACCACACATAAAGTGTTAGTGATCTTCTCAGTCTTATCATAGTTGGTATGGACTTAATCTCAGGATTGTGTTTCACTTAGTACATCACTGTACTACCTCCACTTCCTGTGGACATGTTTTGACTCTTAGTCATTTACAGTCGTCCACAGTTCACTGGGTGACTCCTGAGTTACCAGAGTGATTCCTAAGGCTACTAGGATCCCTTATTTGTCACCTGCACTCTGTTCTAGCACACTAACCACAGGCCCAGTTTTGGAGCTAGAACACTGACTTGATCAGTCATCACCTGACACCAAACAGAAGGATAAATATATGATAGAAAGAGAAACTGGGTGTATTCATTATAGTAGAGCCTGGTTGCTAAGTGGTGTTCACATTGCACATTGCTGTCTTAGGGTTCTTTCCAGTAGAGTCAAAAGATATGGGAAATCTTCATTTCATTCTGGTTAATTATATTGTAGCCAAGGCGGATATTAGCCAATCAAATGCTTTATCGCCTCGGCTAACCTCTCTAACTTCTTCTCCAGTTCCTCACGCCTATCTGCTATTTGGGCTGCTTCTTGTGCATAATCTCTGCATTTCTCATGCGCATCTTTTCCA
>Ga0157366_1001264_pt1 | contig 10253 bp, 5 predicted proteins | sample AttbisABBM1_FD_113149 | JGI IMG/M metagenome (GOLD analysis project Ga0157366, IMG submission 113149) | Fungus gardens microbial communities from leaf cutter ant in Botucatu, State of São Paulo, Brazil - Atta bisphaerica ABBM1 | ecosystem: Host-associated > Fungi > Mycelium > Unclassified ...
TAACTTCTATTGAACTCAATCCCCAGTGTTCAATGGCAACATACCAAATCAGTACTTACTTCTATCTTGAACTTCATCTACTCATCTGAAGTTGTAAACATGCAACAGACAGATGGCACAGCACATAAGCTGAAGCCAAGGTTATTCTAACAAGTCTGCATCACCAAGCTTATTGTATGGAGTTTTCATACTCTACACATTCCCAAGCTAACCCTGTAGACTTTGACCTTCTGGTGTGAACTAGGCCTGATAGGATTTCCACACCTGTTTTCTGTATAAGTTTCCATACTTGATCTAACCCTCTTTCTGTGTGACTGATTATAGATATCCACTCAAAGTGAGTTCTGCTTGTTCTAACACCACCTATCCTCTACATCCTCTTGACAGTATGTTGACACTGATAGAAGAACAGAATATATAGCAGTATAATGCAGTGTGAACAACTAGTGACCACTTACTAATAGTAAGTCCTGTGTAGAGAGTTTTAGAGTATGAGTAATATATAGACAAGTAGTAACTACTAGGGTTTATATATATCTACAGGATATGTATATCACTGATATAAATGCTATTTAAGGAGCAATATGTGTAAGTAGCATATATGCTATACTAATGCAAATATACAATACATGTACAGCTTGTTACAAGTGCTATACATTATTTCTCAGTTATGCTGTTAATTGCAGCATGAGTTATTTGTAAGCAAAATGTAATGTACAACATCCTAGACAGTTGCTAGTATTATAATAAGTACCAATACCTCATCAAGTAGAAAGGATTTAGTCCAGAAGCAAACTCTTATGAGAATGCCTTGGATGTGTTTGTACTGGATAGAGTGGCTGAGTTTCATTGTCTTAGCCTCCAAGCTCCATAGTTTATTCAAGCAACCAACTTTCAGAATATCAAATTCAGACTGTCTGTTGTCTGCTGACAATTCTATGGAGTTCATTAGACCAACTCTGATTACTATTAGTATCTTGGTGACTATTATCTCATGCTTCCACTTATCTTTAGTATATACTATCTCTGGACAATATTATAGATGCTTCCATCAGAGTGTCTAACTATCTGAACATTATTATTTCTTACTTGGTCAGCACTGTTCTGCTAGATTGGAATATATTCTAGAGTATTTAGAATAGTTACTATCTTTAGGAGACCTCAGTTCTCTTAGATTTTTCTAAAGATAAGTAGTTTGATTAGTATATTTAGTCAATATAACTTATATTTTCCTGAAGTAACCCTACCAAACTCTATGGACTTTGCCCAGTCATCCTGACACTTGCTACTTTGTCTTCTTCTAAACTCTTTTCAATGCTGTTTCTACTTTCTCTTGGATCTTTCTCATTCTTTCCACAAACTCTGTTACTATTTCTATTTTTCCCTTTTTTCTGATACCTACTCTTACTCAAAATTCTCTCCTATAGTTTGCTATGAATAGTGAGATCTTGGTTGATATATAGACTTTGCTGTTGACTGAAAACTCTGCCATAGCAAGCTATTAAGACAAGTCCTTCTGCTATTCCAACTTCTAATTTATATGTTCTATTTGACCATTTGTCTGGAGATTGAATGTGACTGACAATTTTGTCTTTCTGGCAGCCTATACAGCTTCCATATATTATCTTTGAAAAGTCTTGCTAATCCTTCTGCTGACATCTCTGTTGTTGCTACAAAATGTATCATCTTTGACAACCTGTAGTATACTACAAGAATTGCATCTTTTCCTACTACTAGCAGCAACTTGGCAATGAATTTGACCATCAAGTTGTTACAATCTTAGCTTGGCTCAGGTTGCAACTTAGACAAAAACTTGAGTAAGAATGGGGAATGGATCAATTGGTAAAGCATAAGGATACAAGAAAGTATCTACAGCTATATATACCTATTGTCCATGAGGAATACATATATTAGAGATGAGGAAACAATGAGGGAAAACATAAGAAGGCCTCTACTATTACATAAGATGCTGACTGATCATACACATGGATAAAGCAAGGTGTAGCCTATAATGAGTCAGACAATGAAACAACCCCAACACATGTTGTCCATAAGGCAACCTTCTGTAAAGCATGAGGCATCAATTTGTAACACAAATGTGTCTATGGCTTTTTTGGAACCTTGTTTGCTATCAGTTTTTCTGCCAGAGATTTTGTATGATTTCTCATCCTTTGGCAAAGATCATAACCCTCCACATATTTCTCTACATCTCTTGTCACTCCCAGCCACCAATAATTCCTTGTCATCAATTCTGTTGTCTTCTACTTCTTGAAACCTCATCTCTTAGGACATAAACCTTTCCTTCCTTCAAAACCAACTCACCATCCATCTCCCATTTATCTCCTTTTGATGCCTCAATGCCCACCTTCTTTATCTTCTCTACTACTCTAACTACTTCTTTGTCTTTTCCTTTTGTTCTTTTTATTTTTTCATTATTGTTTTCTGTTCCTACTTTCCAATCTGGTCTCTTACATAGTCCATCTGCTCCCTGAATGCAAAACAAGCATTTCTAACAAGCATTTCTATTGGGACCCAAATGCAACAGTGATGGGAAGTTGGCTCAGAAGCATCAACATTACCATTACCTAGTGAGCTTACAGTGTACTAATACTAAAAAACAAGCACGTGATCATGATATACAGATCTTCACTTCCTCATATATTCCCAATGTCTGTACCCCCGCGAAGGCCAGACCTCAAAAAGAAGCTTGTTGTTGTTGGAGACGGTAGCTCACAATCCAGTCTGATTGCAAAAGGCTGACACGATCCTAAAACTCATATCACCTGACAGGCGGATGCGGGAAGACCTGTCTTCTCATCGTTTATGCGGAGAACAGATTTCCTGAAGTCAGCATTTACGCAATAAAACTCAATAGCTGATTGTTTCTACTACTCCGTGACAGGCATATATACCCACAGTCTTCGAAAACTATGTTACTCAGGTGCATTTCGATGGCAAACAAATCGAACTCGCTCTCTGGGACACTGCGGGTCAAGAAGAATATGATCGTCTACGTCCGCTCTCTTATCCAGAAAGTAACGTCATTCTTGTCGTCTTCTCAGTGGACTTTCCGACAAGTCTTGCCAATGTCCTCGACAAGGTCCGCATTCTTTTAATCTGCTCTCATATCGTCTATTCTCCTCATTGTTCCCTTGTTATTCAGTGGTATCCTGAAGTCTCCCATTTTTGTGAATCCGTTCCGCTAATACTCGTGGCTACCAAGATTGACCTACGGACGGACGAACACACTCGCCGCATGCTCGCGGCACAGGGGCAGTCACCTATCACAGCCGAACAAGGACAAGCCGTTGCTAAAGAGATGGGTGCGAAATATATTGAATGTTCCGCCAAGACTGGGTCCGGCGTAAAAGACGTCTTTTCGCTCGCTCTCAAAGAAAGTATGAAGGGCCGATGGGGGAGAGTAGTTAAAGAGCGGAAGTGCGCGATACTATGATGAAGCTTGGAGGGAGGAGTGAATGGGCTTGGTGTCTCTTACGATATGTATACATCTCTCACTTCTTCGCTCTGCTTGGTTTCGAAGGTTCATGTGCTTACTGTTCTCACACCATACATATCAAACCACATATAATGAGAAACGCGTTCCGCCACTTTATACTGGTACATGATACCCCTCCATCACTGCAAAAACTGCGTCGTGCTCATAATATTGGCGTTCCTCCCCCTCAACTGGAGTATCCTGATAGCAAGATGCTGCATGCTTCCACCTAGCTCTTTGTTGCAGTCTACAAGCATAGATATGTATTAGAGGACTCACCAAACAAGCTCTTTGACCTATCATGACGGTTAGTTCTGGATAAGGAGCTCGACACGAAAACGCACCTTGCTCTCCACGTCTTTGATTCCTTCAACAGGTACCCACTTACGGCATTTTTGGCATTTACCCTGAAGGATCTGGGACCGTTCCTTCTTTGCTGCATTTGGCCGGGCTACCATCTGGAAGGAAGAAGGCGGTGCAAATGGACGCCCGGTAGCAGCTGAGATGCCTATGCAAATCACAAAAGTTAGATGTCAAAAAATTTCACAAGGCGAGGACAGGCGCACCATGGGCGTATTGCATGTGATAACTGGTGACTATCAGTTCGAATTCACTTTCAATCATGAAGTCAAACTCTGAAGGTCACAACAGTCAGACATCGAATACATTATGGGTGAAAAGTAGTAATTACCACTTAAAGGCGCTGAATTTCATCGCCAACCAGTTCTTTCGATTTTCTCCCCCACGGTCAAAAGGCTCGACGCAGATAGGACAGAGACCAAGTTTTCCTGGACCCTTGCCTTTGACGAATCGAGGCGTGTAGAGATCAAAAACGCTTCGTGGGGGATTGTATGTGCCACCAGGATCGCAGACGTTCCATAGAATAAAGGGGGAACTAAACAAATACATATATGAACTTTCATTCGACCGAATATTGAATGACTGACTTGAGGTGAGGGGGTTGAAAGTAAGAGCTGATGGGGTATCGACGATAGAAGAGCGGGAACCTTGATGAGATCTCGACATGAGGAGGAAATGCACGAGTAGTAAACATTGGAGCCGGGGCAGCAGTAATTACAGATGAAGAGGAAGACGAGGTTCTGGCAAGTTCCAGAGTGATTTTTGCACGAGGAGGAATTCTCAAAGAGAGTTTTAACCTTTTGGGGGAACTAGTAGGCATATGAGACATATCATCGTCGGGTCTACGTTTTCGAGTGAGAATGCGAGGGGTCCGACGAACAACAGTAGACAACGAAGTAGGAGAATCAAGAGAACATGAGAGTGGTGTCAGAGGTGTCAGCGGAGAGAGTGGTGAAGCCTGGGATGATTTCTCTGGGGTTTTTGATGGATCCTTCAGTTGCGCGGGGATGAGAAATTGGATTGGGGAGACCCCTTCAGTTTCAGCACTTTCGTTATCAGATTCCTCCGGGTCGACAGAAGAACCACTCCTGATTGACGGTGATACTGTATATATACCCACAGATTCAATTTTGCAAGGAGACCGCAGAGGTGAGGTGTGGTCATCACGAAGAGGGGATCGTGGAGGGGAAAGCTCAGGACCAAGAGAGTGAAGCCTGCGGAGGAAAATATTGTCTATTCCGGCCAATTCGTTGTATATTTCTAATTCTTCTTCTTCGTCGTCGTCATCCTCACTGTCTGCGTCATGGTCTGTAGCGTCAATATTGTAGTCTCGATCTTCGGGGTCGCTCCAGTACACCGCATGATCTGGACAAGAAACCACTTTTCGAGCCGGTTGCTTGGGTGGAAAAGGGGCCTTTTTAGCAGGGGACGAAGCTATAGCACCTTGAGAAGACGAAGCGCGAACAACCGGAGAGACTTCCTGGAGCGGCTGAAGCCAGGCTGGAGAAAAAGAGGCACCAAAGTGTTTCTCAAAGGGAGTACTCTGCAGAGCATGTTCAGTATCAGCTTCCAAAAAGTTGGGAGTGTGAGCAAGATCCCGGTTGGCGAGGGTAAGCATGCCGGGAGAAGGCGTGTCTAACAAAGTTCTGGTTGAGCCCGACGACGACTGAGTCCTGCTGCGCTGCTGCTTCATCGGTGCCGGAGACACAGAGAGATAGTTCCATGGTGTTAATACACGGGCTAGACCGTCTGTAAGAAAGTCCTGTTGAAGGATGTTTCCTGAGAAGGAGGACATGGGAGGACGATAAGAAATAGGAGCGTATTTCCGTCATAAAATGATCCTGTTGTTTGGCTCTATTGTACAAGGAATCCACCTTCGTGTCACTAACGTCTCGACAGTCCTCACCATGTACATTTTATTTTCTCTCTGCATCTTATTCCTGCTTGTTATCAATATCAATGCCACGGCCTTGATGACACAAATTGGCGCGAATGAGAAGCTGTGCTTTTATACAGACGTAGACAAGACAGGGGAGAAGATTGGTGTATGTAATTTGTCGGTCTGCAGATTCAAATTCGTTGACCGGTTCTGTAGTTCTATTTTGCTGTGTGTATCATGGATATTCCCCGTAATATGAGATTATATACTTGTGCAGGTGCAATCTGGAGGTTCCTTCGATATCGATTATGAAGTCAGAGATCCTGGTGACAAGGTTATCCTTGATGGCCAACAGGAACGTCAAGGAGACTTTGTTCTGTCTGCCAATGTCGCAGGAGAATACTCATTTTGCTTCGAAAATGACATGTCAACGCTCACAGAGAAGCTTGTTGACTTTGACATCATGGTCGAGAGTGAACCTCGTCGTGAACCTCCCGCCAAGGCTGGTCAAATCTCTGAGCATACGAGCGCTTTGGAGGAGAGCATATTCAGGCTTACAGGAATATTGAATTCTATTAAACGACTTCAGAAGCAGTGAGTAATGATTCTTTCCTGGCATGTGCACGTTTGCTGAGCTATATCAGTTTCCATACGTCAGAAAACCGCGGTTTTTCGATTGTCAAGTCGACACAGAAGTGAGTTATTCTTTCGCTTTCTTTGCATCTGTAAAGCTCATGTGTTGCTAGTCGCCTCTTTTGGTATGCCACATTTGAGAGCTTAGCAGTCATAGGCATGGCTGTGTGAGTTGTGTTATCCTTCTCAACTAATTGCCCTTTATCGATACGACGGCCTTAGCTTCCAGGTCTATATTCTTCAAACCTTTTTCACGAAGACGGGTCGTCGCTACAAGGTGTAACTGTGCCTCTTTCCCTGTGATTCACCTCGACTTCTTGTATTTATATTAACCTCCTTAATCATGGCACACATCCTTCACTCTTCTCTTCCCTCGACAGTTTATGATTAGTGGGTCGGCTCAGCACATGTTGAAGTGATCCCTTCATTTCTGTGGCTGATGGAGAGACGGTCTATAACAAGGCTATGTCCACTATCCTCCCTTCTAGGAAACAGTCCCCTAGAACAACGATTCATCTGGCAGTGCCGGTCCCACTTCTGATTTGCTTAATGTTGATGCCGATTCCGAAATCAAAATTTTGAATATCAATGCCTGCCTCAGTTCTGCCTATCATGGACTGATCCATCATGGATCTTCAAATACCTAGCACCCATACATTCTCGCTAGAAATGAATATCAAATATCAAGTCAGACATTATGTCATGATGTCATACTATTCGATCAGACTGACTTGGGTATGCTGCCTTCATCCAATGCCTTTCTGGACGTGCCGGAATACCTTTGCTCCATCCAATGAATGAGATTTTTTTTACAAGTCATTCACCTTACTCTCCAGCAATGCTCTTAAGACAGATGGTCCAAAATAACCTTGTTATCTGCACTGACAGTACCTCCATTTGTCCTTGATTTGCTCATCTACTGTTGTCAAATTTGCTCTTGACGACCCTCAACCGTGCCTTCAGCGTTGGAATCAATAATAAAACATGGCCAACATATACATATGCTACAATGACCCAGAACTGTAAGCCTGGAACCTCAATCTTCAAAGAGGCACCCTGAATAGTGTGTAGATTGGGAAGCACCAGGTGTCACTGGAAGAAGTGATGTTAGTGTGATGTTAGTGAGGAATGTGTTATAGGACAAGCTCAATCCAGCAATCTAGTTGCACTTAGCATCTAGTTGCACTTAGCATCTACTTCTTACAACCGGTCTACTTCTTACAACCGAAACTTGTACGAAAATGCGATCACTCAGAAGCTTCGATGTCCAATTTTAAAATTCCGAAACCGAATAAGAGTTCCAGATCTTTCCCTCCTTACCTTGAGGCCACTGCCTTGTGCCAGACGTCCAGTATTCCAGTCTTTTCTCAAATTTCCATTTCTCTCCTTCAAAGTGATGCTAACATTATCGACATCAGCACCAAGCTCAGAGACGCCGGCACAAATATTCTGTAGTTTCGTCGGCCAGTGTCGTCGACTAGTGATATCTACGAAAGCGATATCACCTCCATTCCTCCTCATCTCAACCTCTCCCCCCGCTCTTATTCCCATGGCGCAACAGTATTTCATTTAGCCTGAGTACATCCCTTCATATACTAATCCAACCAACTTGAGGATTCCTCGATCCGTCACACCTTTCTTCTGTTCTAGCACCTTCTCCACAGCTTCCCCATGGTGTTACGATTTTACCTCATTCTGTAGTCCTCGCAGTTCCTATGGCTCATTCTGTAGCCTCTATAGCTCTAGTGACTCATTTTGCAGTAGAAACTCTAGCGAACGGACCATGACTGAATAGTATAAATACCTAGCATTAGTGGAGGTATACTCCAGTTCTGATCTGGTCTCCAATAGACCTTCTTAACTTGAACACTGGGTTCTGAGGAACGTAGTTTTTGTAAATTAAGACCAGAACTACCAATCATTCCGAGACACAACATGTGATCACTTGCTCAACCAACTTCCAGGCCGGAATCCATCACCCCTATTCCTTCAACATGACACCACTACAAATCATCACCATTATCCTTGCTACCATCATCATAATATTTAGAGGTCAGAACCACATCATCAGTAGTAAGGTTACAAAAGAACAAAGAGAAACTCTTGAAAATGGATTCAGACAATTTTAGTGCAGTAAGAAAAGAACACAAGACTGACTAAGGTCAAGTTGAAATCAGAAGCTCTGAAGAATTTTGAAGGAAATTCCAATGAAGTTAGTAATTGGTGCCAAAGAATGATGATATATTTCAACAACCAAAGAATAATCAATTGATGGCAAAGAATAGAATTTACCCTATGCAAGATCAAGGATGGCAAGGATAAATGGGCACAAAATGGACAGGTACTACTATCAAGGTACTTTTACTATTTGAAGAAAGATTCCAATGGATAAACAACAGCAATTATTATGACCTTAGCTCAGAGCTTAGGTTGCACTTAGGCAAAGACTTGAGAAGAGAGAAGGGATTGTTATAATTGGTAAAGTGTAAGGATACATGATAGTATCTATGCTATATATAGGTAAAGTACATGAGGAAATGGTTCATAGTCCATGAGGAAAAAGCAAGGCTAAGGTACCTATGATATGAGGTGCTGACTGAGACAACTACGGCACAGCCAATTGTAACATCATTACCCTTTGCCCTAGTCTATGTTGCATCCTCGAGGTATTCGATTGTAACAATACCCTGTTTTCAGCATTCATGTCCCCATGAATTTAGACCAACACTTCAAGTTCTCCAACTACATGTATGGCCACTGATTTCTTGTTTGGTCCAATAATAGCTCTTCTATGATTGTCAATGGTGACAAAGTACAGCTTGTGAGGGTGGTCCTCCTTGGTATAGTATTATTGGATAGCTATTTCTTGTCATTTCAGTATTATACTTTTCCTGCATGAATGCCATGGCTATTTCTTTCCAGTAATCTAGATCCTGCTCTCCTTTAGAATAGAGTGATATATAGTATGGTGGTGGCTTGAATAATCTGGTTTGTATTGGGAAATGTATGAACTTCATATATCTTTCTAAATTCTTGATTTCATCCTATATAAAGCTTGATTCTGTTATCTTAGATGATATGGTCTTGGATGTAGTTGTTAATACCTCATATGGCTTAATTAAGAGTACTTCTTCATCTTCCACTATTCCTTCCTTGTTCAATTCCCTCCTTTGTTCTTCATTCTTGTACAGCTTCTAGATTTCTCAAATATTGTTGTCCATATACTTGTTGCCTTTGTCTTTGTAGTTGTCCAGTTCATCAGCTAAACATCTTTGGATTTTGTACACCTGATTTCCCATATTGCTTTGAACCAAGTTTCATAAATCTTCTGATATTCCAAATATATATGTTGTATTTATTATCTGATTATGGGTACTGGCCTTCAAGATTACTCCTTCTATTTCTGTGATAGTTGTGTTGGCCTCTCCTGCTATCTTCATCATATCTCATACTTGTCTTTATATGTCAATCATTATCTCTATTCTCTTTAGTATCTTGTGATATAATCTGGTCCAATCATCTCATTCCTTCTTGAATGCTTTGGCTTCATCTATGTTGTTCAATTTTCTGGTAATATAGGGGTTAGGAGAAGTGGGAGCAGTCATGTCGTTGTTTGTGATTTGGGAAAAAATTTATTGTTTGAAGTTCGAGTGATGTTTTTTGAACTGTCGAAATGGGATTTTACCCCCCCTCTTTATATATTTTGACTTGAATACCTTGTCCAATAATCTTTAATCATCTTTTTTGCATGAGGCAATTCTGATTCCACAATCTATTGATCATGTTTGTCTTTATAACCTTTCTAATACACCAGATATTGTGTTCCTTTTCCATATTTCCTATGCTTCCATACTTCTTCAACTTCGTATTCCTCTTCTTCATTAA